>Ga0070730_10000426_pt1 | contig 49706 bp, 39 predicted proteins | sample Coa_R1_3_FD_66447 | JGI IMG/M metagenome (GOLD analysis project Ga0070730, IMG submission 66447) | Surface soil microbial communities from Centralia Pennsylvania, which are recovering from an underground coalmine fire - Coalmine... | ecosystem: Environmental > Terrestrial > Soil > Unclassified ...
ACGCGAGCTATTGGAGGCGAGGGAGCAGAAGGCGAGACTGGAGTCGCAGATCGCCGCCGCCGCAGAACCGCTGAGGCAACTCGAGGCTTTTCGAGTTGGATTCCCAGGCGAGTCGGCCGTCGAGGCATCGACGCGACGTGCACGGCGCCGAGATGAGATGGTGGGAATCTGCGCGGAGCTCGACAAGAACCACGCGGACGTCCAGCGACGGCGCGCGGAACTCGAACGGGCGCAGATCGCCGCCGGTCAGGTCGAAGATCGTATCCTGCGTACCGCAGGAAAGGGGGCCCAGCCGCTGCACGCGTCGATATCGAGTTTCGAGCTGCCTCCCGATCGTCGCGAACTTGCCTTGACGCACTTCTCTGGTCTCCTGTTCGCGCCGGTCCTTGAGACCATCGAGGATGCCGATCTGGTCGCGAATGTGCTTTTTTCGGAAGGAATTCCGGCGCCGGTGCTCGTACACGCCGAGCTTGAGGCGTTCTGCCGCGATGGAGATATTCGCGAGGCCGACAAGAGTGCCTACAGCTATATTCTGGGTGCACGCACCCGGCCGGTCGACTGCCTTCTCGACCCTGGACTGGTCGAGCGAGAGAAACGAGAACTCGAGGAGCGGGGTGCCGAGCTCAAGTCGAAGCTGACGGCGGCTCTGCAGGAGAAAGCCGCCCTCGCTCCAGGACATTCTGACACCAGACTGGTTGAGGCGGCGCGCAAAGCGGAAGAAGACAAGCTCGAAGAGACGGTCGCGCGGGCGTCGGCAAGTCTCGCCGATATCGAGCGCCGGCTGCCACGTCTGGAGGAACGAGCAAGCGAGGAATCGGTCGCGGTGATTCGTGCGACCGAGTCGTACGCCCGTTTGGGTGGGGATGAACGATATGATCGTTTGATTGTCGAGCAGGAGCATCTTTCGCGGCGGATTTCGGAACTGACGACAGAGATGGCTCAGGCGGAAGTCATGCTGGAGAACGCCGACCTTTCTGTCTCGAACGCGGAAGCGCTTTTCTCCAGGATCGTGGAGCGAGCGTCGCAGGTTCCTGGACTTCGCGAGCTGTCCCGGTTTGTTCGCGACGGCGGGCCAGCTTTTATGCAGGCCGCGCCGGGCGTGGAAAACGAACTACGCAAAGCGCGGGATGATGCGAGGGCTCGAACAAAGTTCCGGTTCGATCTCGCTCAACAGCGAGTTGATCTCGCTGAGGGAGCAGAGGCCGACCTGGATGAGAAAATTCGAAGAAAGGGCGAAGAACGCCAAGATCTGACCGTGGCCATGGATGTTCATCGAAAGAGCGAACAGGATGCTCAGAACGGCCTGGATCAATGGCGGCCCAGGTCCGTCACGCTCGACGAGGTCGCGCGGCGCCTCATCGGTCAATATCGTCTCGCCGAGGAGGTAATCGCCGGTCTCGAAGTTTCGGTTGGTGCGGCGGACACGGTCTCCGACGAACTCGGTCGCGCAATCCGCTCTTCCAGGCGCCTCGACGAGGCCGATCCAAATGATCCGTATGAGGTCGTCGAACGCGCCGACGAATTGAAGGTCGACGTCGAGGCCCTTGATCTCAGAACGCGGAGCAAGGCGATCGAGGATGCGAAGTCGGACCTAGAGCGCTTCAGAAAAGTTCTGCACGGCGAAATTCGCAAGGTTCTCGAGGATCAGGCCTTGCGCTTCAGTTCCAACGAGCGCGAACGCCTCGGCCAGGCAGGTCACGAGCCCAGATATGCGGAGGAAATGTACCGTCATCTTGAGAGACAGTGGCAGGGACATAACAGACTGTCCCAGGAGGCCCACGAGACGTTGGAGGAGCGGCGGCGCGAACTCGCCACGACTCTGAAGAACATGACGATCCGCTTGCAGAGCAATTTCGAGGCAATGCGCAAGGCGATGAATTGGAACGCGGAAGCCGAGAGCGGCACGCTTGATGAGGCGGGAATTCAGATCAAGGCTGTCATTCACAGCGAATCACAGACGGAAGTGCTGCTGAACGAGATCGTCGAAATGATCGAAAGCGACGAGCAGCATCGCGAGCATGAAATCGAAGCGGGACGCTCGGATATCCTCCCAACTCAGGAGAGGCATGACGAGACGTTGAAGGAAAAGATAAGGCTGAGATTCTATCGGGGTATGTTTTCCGATCCCGAAGTGCGGATCCGCCATCCCGAGTTGCGGGCTGGGGAGTCCTACCGGCTTGATGACGAGATCAGCACGGGGCAGCAGAATGCCGTCATGCTAATGCTGTTGCTCAAGCTAGCCGATTTCGCGATCGAGCGCGACATCCGCCTCCAAGTCAAGGACGCCCGCGGGCGTCGCCTAGCGCGGGCCCTTGCCCAGAAGGTCGTCATCATCGACGGTCTGTTTTCGAACCTTTCAAACCGGGAACTGATCAAGGAGTCGTTACGCGCGATGTCCAAGGTGCGCGGCAACTTCCAACTGATCGGGCTTATCCATCACCCGCAATATCAGAACGATCCGGAGATTTTCCCGAACCATATCGTTCTAGCCCGGATGAAGCGCGGTCGCGGCGGTTCATACGTCTATCTCGCCGATGGAAAGTTGATCTCCGCAGGCGAACTCGGCCGTCACGATGGGGAGATCGAGCCTATTGTGCTTCATATCGATCGCGTTCCCGAGAAGACGAGCGGCAACGGACCCGCCAAGGCCGGCGAGGATGCGGGTCTGGCCGTCACGCTTACCCCATGAGCGAACAGGAGGCCATCGGTCGCGTTCATCGCGAGCTTCAGCGCCTGGCGGGGCATCGAGGATGGTTGAACGGCTCACGTCTGGTGAATCGCTTGGCCGGCGCATTGGCGATTTCGCATCTTGATGTTCGTCACAATCTACTCGCGCTGGCGCAGGCGAGGATCATCGACAACATTGGACCGACCGGCGATGGTTTGGGACGCGTCAACATCCTTCAACGGTTGCGGGAAGAGCAGACTTCCGTGTCGGAGCATGAGCGGGAATGGCAGAATTTGATCTCTTCCAAAGGGATGGATCCTGCGGTGGAGACGGCACTTGGCGAAATCGGGACTGCCTTAGCGGGCCTTTCCCGGAGCGACATGGAGCATCTCCTCGAGGGATTTTTCCGTCTGGTCGCGGACCGCGACAGGCTTGCCGGTCGTGACCCCCATGAGATTAGCGCCAAATATTTCTTGGGCTCGTCCAAGGTCTTGGGGAAGTTGGGCAAGGCGCTGGCGGCGGCCGGGATATTGGCATCTTCGTTCGGAACCAGACCACGATACATGCTGGGTGCCGGGCCGGCCCAAAGTAAATTCACGTTGCTCGTCGAAAATCCCGAATGCCTGGAACGCGTTGTCGCGCTCGGAGTTGCCGAGCGAATGACGGTGATCGCGACCTACGGTTACGGAATAACCTGGTCAGGACTTGGCGTCGAAGGTCGGTTGGATCACATCAAGATTGCGCGCGTCGCCGGAACGCCACCGGCAACATTGAACGATGCCGTTGCCGTCGAAACGTGCTTTTGGGGAGATCTGGATTCCGCGGGTCTCGACATATTTCTGAAGTTGCGCGGGCTTGTCCCACACCTTGCCTTGAGTGCGCTCTACCGCCCGATGCTGGCTGCCGCCGCGGATGCGGCGACAAGCCATCCGTATTGTTCGTTGGTGGAAAAGTTCGGCCAGATCAACATGTTCAGCAATAGTGGTGCAGAAGCGCGCCTTGCCGTGGCGTGCCGTTTCCGCTCGGTCGATCAGGAGTTCGTTTCAAGCGCGGACATTCTTCTGCTCGCTGACCAAGCTCTGAACTAGCCTGAAAGTGAAGCGGCTGAAGATTCCTGAAAAGGCTTTTGAAGCGAGCTTGTCGTATGTACGAAACGTGGGATGTCAATAGGCGTATTGCTGAGGCCAAGCGGCTCACCGAGCGCTTGGTCGATCACACCCATTACTTGCTCGACATCCGAGAAAACAACGCAATCGTCGTCTATTCCGATCAACTGTCGAAGCAGATACCGCGATCCTACGCCGCAAATGCGTTCAACGTCTTTCGCGAAGCTATGCATCAGATCGAAATGGTGAGGCTGTGTGCGCTCTGGGATCAGCCTCACATCGACAAAGAAGCGATCATGACCGTTGTGGAGCTTGTCGATGATGACAAGGTCATTGAGGCGTTGGCCGAGGATGCCCGCGCCCAATACGTCAGTTTGCCCGAGCCGACAGGAGGCCAGAAAATCGATGATGCGACGCTTGAGTTGTTGAAGGAAGCTAATAAAAAGCGCGGCGCAGAGCATGCGGCTAATGCCGCTCAAGGGCTGCGCGGTGCGATAGCTGCTGCCCGCACGATCAAAGCATCTGAGAGACTTAAATCGATTAAGAATCTGCGTGACAAGCACGTCGCCCACTACTTGACACAATCCAATGCGGAACGGAGCGGTGACACGATTGCGCCGATGAAGGTGGGCGACGAGAAGCCGATCCTTGAAGGGTCGTTGACGATCATCCAGTTGCTATACTCGTGGGTCAACGGCGTCGGAATTTCGTTCGACGAGTCGCGGAAGATCGACAAGAAGTGTGCGGAAGAACTATGGAACGGCTGTAAATTCGAGATCGCGGATCGATCGAAGACTCCCTCGAAACCTTGACCTTCAAGTGAGCTGATTGTCCCGAATATTCGGAGCGTTGATAGAGCGCAAGTGCTGCGGTCTCTCGACCGCCTAAGGTCGCACCGACGTCTCCGGCGCTTCGGTCTTTGGAAAGGCTCGAACGAAAGTCCCGATATCTCTCAATCCTACGACCTTACTAGCCTTCTGCATCTGAGCGAGATGGTGATCGTAGTCCCCGTCCATCAATCTCCTTTGTTGCTCGCAGGCGTTCGCCACGAGCCAACTTTCGCGGATGATCGGAACTCCGAATTCGACCTTTCGGCGCCCGTCAGGCGCTTCGGCCCAACGCAGAACCTCACGTTCGACCAATGCATATGCCGCAAGTTCGCCCGCGTTGGCAGTCGCATAATACAGCATCTTCTCGAAATCGTAGGTCTGGTCCGGAAAGGGTTCGAATTCGAGACACATCTCGCTGGGACTTGTGACCTGATGCATCAGGTATAGGTCTCGCATCGAACGTCGGATGTCGGCCAGGCTGACGGTGAGCGAGGCGTCGGCTCTTGGCTGAAGGCCGCGGAGGGTCGCGACGATTTCCCGAACCTTGGGCCAATCTGCGCCTTTGCGGATCCCGTCCGCTTCGAGCGTGCCACCCAGAAAGCGCGTGTTTCCGACCCAAGCTTGAACGTCGATAGATCCGGCTCCGAGCCAAGTGATCATCGTAGCGAAATTATGGATATCATCCAGCGGAACGCGCGCTTCTGCATGCAGGCTTGCCGTGAATCTGCTTTCTCCCTCGTTCAACCACACGACCTCGAAGCCTGGCGCGGACACTCTCACCCGTTGCTGTTCGATCGGAAGCCAGGGCATGCCGAGGCTGAATACTTTGCCCGGAACGCTTATCGGCGCGCTCGACTTCGGCCCCCGTATTCTTAGCTCACAGTCCCCTGCGGGGTGCGGGGTTATCTGCACGGTGCCCGCATTCAGATCGACGATCGGCTCCTTGTCGGAAAGGCCGAAGCGGGACGGCGTGAACGTGAACTTGCTGATGGGAAGGCCGGTACCGAGCCCTAGCAGTTCGTCGAAAAATTGCTCGGCGTCGTCCGCCCTGAACGACAGTTTTCCCGCTCCAAAGCCGTTCTCGTACCCGACCGTCTCATAAATCGACTTCTTGGCGAGAGCGTAATCCGGGGCTGCGGTCGCGATCGTCTCCTGCACCCACTCGACGAGATCGTCCGAATGAAGATCGGCTTCGTTGAAATTGACCGTCACGCGGCGCTTATGAACGGGAGCTTTTTCGATCGAAGCCTTGCGTCCGGCTTTGAGCCAATCCTTCATCGTCTCGGCCCAGATATGGACCGCGTAGGTCTTCGGCCGGGGCTCGGCCTCCACCATCAGGACCACGAACCAGGCATCGCGGGATCTAGCCGCCTTCAATGCATTAGAGAGTTTGACCGAACAGGATAGGCGGGCGTTTCGGGTCGATTTCACCTGGACATAGGCCTGCTTTCCCGGCGGCGCAGTGTCGGCCGGTCCGGTTGATTCGTCCTCGGGCAGCTCGACGAGATAATCCCAACCGTTTTCGTCCTCCTGCGACTCGTGGCACAGTGCGCCGCCGAGCGCGCATAGGCTGGCAAAGCTGGTTTCCGCGTAGCGCGCGAGGCGCTTTATCGTTTTTTTCGCTTGCAAAGGCCCAGCGAGGCGTTGCGCCGACGATGGGGGCGTCGACGACGATTTCGAGAAGCACGCGCAGAATACGCGATTCGTGACCCGAATAGGGAGACGCACGGGAGAAGCTGGGAATGGATATCGATCGTCGAATTCGGGTTCTCGACGGACGCGAACAGGAGGATCGCGGAATCGCACGCGTCAGCGAGTTACGCGAACTGCCGTTCGTGGTTCTACTCGGAGAACCAGGCATCGGAAAATCTACCGTCCTAGCAGCCGAAGCGGCGCGCGAAAATCTTCCTTTGGTGACGGTGCGCGAACTCATGACCGGAACGGAGATATCGCCGGGTATTCCGCTGTATCTTGACGCGCTGGACGAGTATCGCGCGGACGGCGGTGCGGAAGACAAGGCGCACACTTTCGCGAACGCCATCCTGAAGCATGCTCCGCCGCGATGGCGTCTCACCTGCCGTTCCGAGGACTGGCGAAAATCGGCGGACATCGCGCCGATACGCAAGACAACGTCGGGAAGCCCGATCACGGTAGCTCAATTGCTTCCCCTCGATACCGATGAGGCCGTCGCGATCCTGCGATCGTGGGGCGAACGGGAGCCGGAGGAGTTCGTACGGAATGCCGAGTCCTTCGGCGCCATGGCTTTCTTGGAGAATCCGCTTGGGTTGAAGCTGTTGCGCAAGGCCGTGGCGGATGGAGGAGCGTGGCCCGCGAACAGGTTCGAACTGTTCGCCGCCTCCGTCCGCAAACTATCCTATGAACATAGCGACGTCCGCATTTTTACCGAACGGCACGACCCGGACACGATACTGAACGCCGCAGCCGAAGCCTGCCTTGTGTTGCTAGTTTCCGGCGCGCGTGCGGTGTGGCGATCCAATCGAGAGCCGCCGTCGATGGGCGACGCCCGGGCGTTCGTGACGTGGCACGAGCTCGGGATGGACCGTGGCCTTCTGGACGACATGTTGGATACCGCGCTGTTCCGCGGCGAGGGCGAGGCGTTCGAACCAATGCACAAGACGGTCGCCGAATTCCTGGCGGGGAAGGCGCTGTCTGCGGCCGTGCGCGGAACGCGGACGCGCGCGGCGCTTCCACTTTCGCGAGCCCTTGCTTTCATCACCGCGGAAGACGGAGCCGCGCCGACGGAACTGCGGGGACTTTATGCGTGGTTCGCGGCCCACTTGGCTCATGACGGCGCAAAATCCGAAGCCGTCCGCCTGATCCAAAGGGACGCCGTATCGGTTTTGAACTACGGGGATGCGGCCATATTCGACACCGCGGGCCGACGTGCTATCCTTGAACATCTTGGCCAATCGGATCCGTATTTCCGAGGCTCCGACGTCGGGGTGACGGCCGTGGGCGGGCTCGCCGGCGAAGATCTGGCGGCAGACTTCGCGGCGATTCTGAAGGATCCATCGGACGGTTCGCACCGACGATATACGGTTTTCGAGGCATTGACCATCGGTCCTCCCGTGCGCTCGCTTGCGCCCCTATTACGATCCATCGTTCTCGATCCTCAAAGGCCGGAATGGCACCGCTTGAGGGCTCTCGAGGTCCTCCTGAACGGATGCGAATATCCCGGCCGTCTTTGCCGCGAACTTTTCGACGCGCTCGCCCGAGAAACGGCGTCCTCCGGACGAGAAGCCGTGCGCTCTCAGCTCGCCGGCGGCTTCGCGGAAGGCCAGTTGACGGTGACCGACGTGCGCTCCGTGCTCGCCGACTATTGCATCTGTGAACCCGATAATATGCTCGGGCGCCTTCGGGCGTTGCAGGATCGGATCGAAGCCGATCCCATGCCGGAGCTTTTCGAAATACCGCTCGCGGAATGGATGCCTGTCCGGCCTGGTCACGACAATCAACGCGACCATCGCATTGAAGTCGGACACACGTTGGATTATGCGCTTGCAGCGGCGATCCGAGCGAACCCGCCGCCGACGCCGTCTTCGTTGTGGCGATGGATTGCGAACACTCGAAGAGGCGGGCTGTCGCCCCTGAAAACTCAAGCGGCGAAGGCATTCAAGTCGTGGCTCGAGGAGTGTCCGGGGCGCGAGATCGCGTTCTTCAACGAGATCCTCGCTTCCGCGAGGGAAGCCGACGGGCCTTGGCTTCCAACCAACAAGTTTATCACGCTTGCGAGTCGAATTCCTTCCGCAGCGGTCGTCGAAGATCTCTTACGGCAGGTCGACGACATTGCACTTTCGGCACGGACGGAGCTACTTGCCGTCGTCGTCGAAATCGTGAACGGCGGAAGCGATCTTAACACATATTGGTCGACCTACGATCGGGTCGCGCGTTGCGAAGATGCTTCTCTGCTTGAGAGGCTTACGCGCTGCACAGTCGAAACGTGGCGCCAGGAGCAGGCGACGAGAGCCGCGCAAGCGCGCCGAGAAAGCGAACGCCACAGGCTGCAGAACGTCTCCGATCTGACGCCTCTGATCGCCGAATTGGAATCGGGTGTACATGCGTCAGCGCTCGGCTGGGGAGCAGAACAATACTTCGTGCGCGGGGAGGCTCCGGAGGCGCAGCGCATAGCAGCCAGAGCCGATGCCAGGATAGCGGATGCTATCGTGCGCGGCTGGGATGCCGTGGTGGTGCAGGGACTAGGGGATGTCGATGCACGCAAGCTTGGCGTAGCGGAAGCGGAAAGCAGGCGTTACTACATCGAAGAGGCCGCCGTCGCCGGCATCTATCGACGTCTCGTCGACGACGATGAAGCTTGCACGCTAAGTGAGGTCCCGCTCGACGTCGCCATAGCTGTCCTCAAGTCCAGTTGGACAGCAAACGATAACGGAAGAGGCGATAAGCTCGATCGTTGGGCGATGGACAGGCTCGATGCCGATCCCAGAGCAGGAGCCGAGCGGCTCCTGCTCTACTGGACTGCTGCCCTAGATGCCGGATCGACCGGACTGCCCTCGCTGTGGAAGTTCGCTTCCGAACGCAAGTCGCCGGTCTTCGAGCTTGCCTTGAGCGAGATTCTTGGGACGCGACCCGGCATGGATGTCGTGGCTCTCCGCTCGGCTTTGCGAGCGACGTCCAAGGCCCTCGACAAGACGAAACTAATGGGTTTGGCGAGCGCGGCGTTGAGCAACCCAAGCGTCGAGGGAGCGTGTCGTCAGCTCTGGCTGCTCGTCGCCTACGTGCTCGATCCTGCCGTCTTCCCAGCGAACTCGGCCGATGATCCGGGGATCGACGTGGCGTCGGCTTTTTCGGATGAGGCCAACAACGATTTCATCGGTTCGCTCGCTGCCTTGCCCGGCGTCGATCGCTTGCCGACGCATGCGCTCACGGTCAGTCTGCTCGGGCGTGCCGTCGCGCCGGAGGGCGAACGCGCTCGGAGGACGAGGGTGATGGACGTCCACCGGAAAAGCGAAACAGTAAGAAACTGCATCAAATTCGTTGCCGCCGATCCGCGCCCCGAAGCCGCATCGACGCTTGCGCGCCTGCTGGCGGATCCCGCTCTCGGATCGTGGATCAGCGAGATAAGGCACGCGCAGGCGCAGCAATTACGGATCATGAGGGATCGAAACTTTAAGCATCCTCCGGCCTCCGTAGTGCGCGCATCGATCGACGGCGGTCCTCCCGTGAACGCGAGCGATCTTCGCGCGATCGTCGTGTCCGCACTCCATCAACTGCGGTCCGAACTGCGGAGCACCGCTACGACGCCATGGAAGCGCTATTGGAATAACACCAATGGCAACGTGACGACGCCGTTGATCGAGAACGAATGTCGCGACAATCTTCTGGATCGCCTTGGCGACCGGCTCGAGAAATTCCGGATCGCTGCGGCCATTCCGGAGGCGCGCCGAGGCGAGGCGACGCGGACCGACGTGCTCGTCCTGTCAGGAGCCGGCCGCAATCTTCCGATCGAGATCAAGCGTCATTTTCACCCGGACCTATGGACTGCGGCCGCGACGCAGCTGCAAGGCTACGCTTCCGATCCGGGTGCTGCAGGGATGGGGATCTACCTCGTGTTCTGGTTCGGGGACGTCGTTCAATCGACCCCGCCCCGTCCGGACGGGCGAAATAAGCCGACCTCGGCCGAAGAATTGGCGGCGATGTTGGTCGAAGGTCTGGATGCCGATTTGGTCGACCGCACGGACGTCATCGTGTTCGACGTGTCGAATCCGGCAACGAAGAGGCCGGCGAAGGCCGTGAAGCCCGCCTCAGCTCGGCGGCGCAAGCCGAACGAACCCCGATAATGCGGTAGCTACGGGGGCTAGGAGGACATTCCGAACTTGACCGCCGAACTCTACAACGTGCTGGATGCCTTGCCATACCGCGCCCTCTGGGGGAAGTCGCCGGCGCTCATATTAGCCGGACATCGCCGAAAGGCGACGCTGTGCTGGTCCCAGCAATGGCCGTTCTCGAAAGATGGCTTAGAAAAGGAGGGCAGGGCTACTGGGGAAGCGCAACCCCGGCTTATAGCTCGTCCTGGGTAAGCGCAATTATATCGCAATCTCAATAACATACGAGTTCGCAGTTTTGTTCTGAGTGGCGCGCCAAAATGCACTATATTCTGCGACATCGCACGCTGCCGCTCCGATTCAGGAGTGCGACCCCGCTCGATAGCTGATTGATCGCATAGGCGGCTCGGCATTTCGCCCCATGCTCGTCTGCGATTTGCCGCCGACCTAAAGCGTGCCGACTTTTCGTCAGCACGCTTTATCTCTTTGGTTGAGCATGATCTTTTCCGAAAACCGGTTCCCACTTTTCGGGATCATGCTCTAGCCGGATCCAGCAAATCCGCTCAGAGCAACCCTCCTTAGGGTCGCATAGGCACCGCTGCCAACTAATATCCCCATAAGAACGAGTGCCATACCGGCGACCAGCTCCGCGGTTGGCGACTCTCCCAACACGACAATCCCCAGCACCATTGCAGCGATTGGATTAAGCGTCAGATATAAGACTGTGGTCGTCGGCGGCAGCCAGCGCAATGCCCACATGAAGAGCGAAAACTGCACAGCGCCAGCGATCGTCCCCAGGAACACCACCGCAATCCATCCTTTAGGACTGAGGACCGGGAGGGCCAGGCCACCCTGGCGGAGTGCGATAGCCGGCGACAAAGCCGCGACCGCGAATGCCATCCCCAATGCTGTCACGAAAAGTGGTCCATGGCGCATCAATGTTGGGCGACTGAAGACGGAATATATCGCGGCACAGAAGACACCGAGGAGCATCAACCCATCACCGACCAGATAATTGGAATTGCCGCGTCCGAATGCAGCCGTACCAAAGGCGACAACGATCCCGGAGAATGCGAGCAGGACGCCGACAACCTTGGCTGCCGTCAATGGCTCCCGTCCAAAAGCAACTGCCACGAGCAGGGTCTGAATCGGAATGGTTGCTAACCCAACCGCGCCGCGTGCCGCAGGGTTGTATTGGAGCGATGCATTGAAGGCCCAGGGAAAGAATACAAAGAAGAGAATCCCGAAAAGGGCGATCTTCACGTACTCCGATGCAGCAAGCTTGTCCCGCGGCCAGATCGTTGGCAGGAACGGCGCGAAGCAGACCACCGAGATGACGTACCGGTAGAACACCAGCGAGAACGGGTCTGTTTCACCGATAACAAAGCGCGTGGCGACGACGGCAGCTCCCGCGCTCAACGCCGCCGCGGCGGCCGCAGCGTGTGCGAGCACAATCTTGTTCATGATATCGCGACCTCGATCATGCAGGCTCGCTGCTTGTAACTTTCAAATTGAAAGTGACAATAAAGAAGTCACTTTAAAAATGCAAGTCTTCTCGATATAGGTGTCGGGAGTGTTCTTCCGGAGAGGGTTACGCCGGGGACGGAGGTGCTTGCGCCATGGCAAAACATGACTTCCGATCGACTTGCTCCATCGCGCGCACATTAGAACTGGTGGGCGACAAGTGGACCCTTCTCATCGTTCGCGACTTGATGTGGCACGGGAAGCGGACCTTTCAGGCGCTCCAGGACAGTGCAGAAGGCGTCCCATCCAATATCCTGTCCGAACGTCTCAAGAGACTTGCAAAATGGGGTTTGGTGCGGCGCGATGCGTACCAGCAAAGGCCAGCTCGATACGCCTATCATCTGACCGAACGAGGAAAATCTCTGGAACCCGTTTTGCTGGAAATCATGGCGTGGGGCCACGAGTACCTCGGCGGTGGCCGCTACGACCCAAAGTCAGGTAAGAGCTGGAAACCGGGCATCGGGCCGTAGAGCGTGCTGCGCGTGCGAGACCCGGGTTGAACTCCGCTTCGGATGTGGTCGCCGTGTTTGGAGTAGCGTTCGCCTGGCGCGGCCGCACCCCGACCGTCAGGCCTGAGTCCAGGGCGAACTCGCATGATCGAGCCAGCGTCGCGTTGCGTCATCGGACCAGCCGGGGACCGCGAACCTCCCCGCGGGCGCCGCGCGTTGCTCAGGAGGAACGATGAGATGCTGCGTGCGTAAGCGTCCCGGCTTGACGCGACGAACGGATGCCGCGCCGGCGGAAGCGCACACAACGATCGAGAGAGCCAAAGCCAAGGCGAACACAGCACGCATCGCGTTTCGCTTGGTCGTCTCACGCTCGGACAAGGCCCAAATGGCCAGTATTTGCTGGTCTTCAGTAGCCACCCAGCTTCGAGGGATCGTTGTAGCTTGGGGTGTCGTCATAGTGAACCCGCGGCGAAGGCCGTGGGTAGGTCTGCCCCCGAACTGCAGCAAAGCTTGAAGCCACGCCTGCAGAAAGCACTGCATGATGGTGCGCGCGAGAATGACGCACCGTTGCCGCATCGGCGGCCGCGCTCAAAGCGATCAACAACACCAAAGCCAAGGCAGAACGCATCGGATCTTCTCCCATCGAAGAATGCGATAAGGGTGACATGGGACGCGGATCACCGAGCCCCAATGGATCGCCGCTTCACGATGAGTCACATCCCCGTCATTGTGAGGTGCATCATCTCTGCCCGAGAGCAAAAGGCGTGAGGACAAGCGGGAGTATGACGAAGGCTTCCCCAAGCGAGGGACGAACCCGATACAGGGCTGAAGTCATTCTCTGCGTGCCTTCCGCATCGAGCGATGCCGCCCCTGCCCAATTCTCGTTTCAATTTGACCCGTGATTTGACACGAGTGGGTCGTTGGCGATGCGCACCGTCGCCCAATTCTCATTCCAATTTAAAAGGACAAAGGGCGCATTCCGGCACGCGCGCTTGAAACGGTTCGTTGGAAAACCTCTCATGCTTGACGAAGAACTCGCGGAGGTTTGGATGCGGCGCTACGACGACACTCCTGAATGGGAAGTCGTTGTCGTGCGCCGGGGCGCAGAAAGTCGCTACAAATGCAGGGATTACGACCAGGCCATGAAGTGGGCTCGGGTTGAATGCAAATCGTACCGGACGAAAATTATGGTGGAGCGCGCTGATCGGAGTCGTGGTGCTCGCCGAAGCAATTGGGCGCAGAGTGCGCGTCGCCTTGTTTCATTCGATCACCTCGTCCGCGGGCTCATTCGGGCAACCCCGCTTCCCGAAGATCCTCAATCGTAAACGTCGCCTTCGATTGCCCGCCCCCTCGAACCGCGCTGCTCTGCCTCTCTCTTAACGTCGTACCGTCATCAAACGGCCAAATCGAAACGGCCGTGTTGGAGGGCACAATTCTGTGCGAAGGGAGATACTCTATATGCTGAATCGCCGGACCATTGTCGCGCTCGTCGCTGGCGCGAGCTTGCTTGCAACCACTGGATTCGCCGTGGCCAAGAATGTCCATCACAACAATGGTCACAATCTCCTTGGAGCTAAACTCCATCAGAACGGAAAGCACCAAATCGGCAAAATCGGCAATAATCCTGTCGTTGCGGAAGTGAGCAACGACAAGGTGATCGGGATGAGTGCTGGAAGCCTGCAAGTGAAGCGGGTGAAATCGAACAAGAGGATGGCGGGCGCCTCCGACACGGTACAGGTTTCTGCCAATGGTCCGATTCAGCTCGCACAGACGGCAGACGCCTATTATGCCTATTGCTTTGATACCGGCATCGACGTGGAGTGCTATTGGTATCCAGCCACTGACGTTGTCGTGACGGACCCTTGGGCACCCTATCCTTATTGAACTCGAGCAAGCGTAACTCCGTTTGATCTGCTCAAATCTAATCGGAACCCGCAGCGTACTGCTGCGGGTTCCAAACCAGGCGCGGTCGGCTGACCTTCCTCTCCGGTGCGCGTGCGATCGTCAGGCATGAGCCCGCTGTCGATCCGTTTCGCGCTGGGCCTGCTGCAGTAAACCATTGCGCAGGGAACTCCTGTACGCTTACCGATAAAGCTGCATCTCCGGTCGCGGATCCGGCTCGAAGCCGTCGCGATTGGGCATGACCACTTTGGGTAAGGTGGTGGCATCCATCGTCTCGATCGGCTTGATGATCTTCGCTTGCGCGAGGATGTAGGCGACAACACTGTAGACGTCATCGTTGCTCAGCGATCCGGGCGCGTTGAACGGCATCGCCCGCTTCACATAGTCGAAAAGTGTCGTGGCATAGGGCCAGTAGCTTTCGACCGTCTTGATCGGGGTTTTGGTGGCAAGCGTGCCGCGCCCTCCGATCAGCTTGTCGCCGCCGACGCCCTTCGCCGGATTGCCTTCCAGATTATCGCTGTGGCAGGAAGCGCAGTTCTGCGCATAGATCTTGGCGCCCATAGCGGCGTCGCCGCTGCCCGGCGGCAAGCCGCGGCCGTCAGGCGGGATTGCAAAGAACTTCGAAAGCTCCTGCTGCGTTGCCGGCGATCCGAAGCCGAAGTGAGGAGTGTCCTGCGCCGGCGCGCTGACCGTCCATGCAAGGACAGCCACGCATAGCGACGCCGCACCGATCGAGATGTCACGCGTGAACATTGGTCACACTCCCATCGGCGGCGATGCCCCAGCTCTGGATCGCGTTCAGATGATAGATCGAGCCGAACGGCCCATTCGATCCGCGGATGGCGACCAGTTGCGCCAGGGTAGGTTGAATGTAGCCTGTCTCGTCGGTGCACCGGCTTTGCAGCACGGCGGACTTGCCATCCCACATCCAGGGAAAACTGAAACGGACGGTGCAGATCGGTTCCGGGACCGACTCCAGATGGGCCGGATACCAGGTCTTACCGGCGTCGCTCGACACCTCCACCGACTGGACGCGGCCGCGGCCCGACCATGCAAGGCCAGTGACGTTGTAGAAGCCGGGCCCTGGCAGCTTCATCTCACCCGAAGGGAAGGTGATGACCGACTTCGCTTCCATTTCGAAGGTGAACTGGCGCGCCTTCCCGTTCGCCATCAGGTCGGTGTATTTCGATGTCTCTTCGCGGGTCATGAACGGCTTGTCGCTGACCTCGAGCCGGCGAAGCCATTTGATGTGCGTATTGCCTTCGTAGCCGGGCAGGATCAGCCGCAGCGGGTAGCCCTGCTCCGGACGGATTGCCTCGCCATTCTGACCGTAGGCGAGGATCGCATCCTTAAGCATCTTCTCCAGCGGGATGCTGCGCGTCATCACCGCTGCGTCGGCGCCCTCGGCGAGCACCCATGTGCCGCCCTCATCGAGGCCAACCTCGCGGGCGATAGTAGCAAACTGAACGCCGGTCCATTCGGAGGTGCTGAGCAGGCCATGCGTGCCCTGTACTGTCTTCAGCGTCGGCTTGTTCCACTCGGTCAGGCCGTTGCCCGAGCATTCGATGAAATACTTCCGGGTGACGGAGGGAAACCGCTTCAGGTCCGCCATCGAGAACTTCTTGGCCGTACCCACCATGCCATGCACAAACAGCATGTGCTTTGACGGATCGATGGTCGGGATACCGCCATGGTGACGCTCGAAATGCAGCCCCGAAGCAGTCAGGTTACCGAGCATTTTGTCGAGCGGCGTCATGCTCCACGAGGTGTATTCGTTGGGCGTAGGGTAGCGCCAGCGCACCTCGCTTTCGAACTGCGACCGCGATCCGTATCCGCCGTCGGCCGCGACCGCACGCCCCAGTTCCTTGGTCGGATCGGAGGGGACCTCGAAATACTGCGCGCCGGGCGGAGCCTTCTGGTCTGCGGCAAAGGCGGTGCTGCCAAGCGCGGCCGCGGCCGCGGCCGCGGCGCCTGCGGTCGATCCGGCGGCAAACAGGAATGCACGCCGATTGGTTGGCGCACGGCTGGGGAACATGCCCTCTTTGCACGCGCATTCTTCCTCTGCGCGGCGTTGCGCCAGGTGACGCGCTTCGGCGGCGATCATCTCATCGATCATTCGCCGGGCCTTGTCGTCCATTATCAGAGTGGAAGTGTTGTTCACGATTCTCCTCCCTGAAATTTTCAGGGCTCTCATCGGCCTTCGCCTTTGATAATATCCCGCTAAAGGGCAGAAAGCCCTGCCTAATTTCAATGATCGTCTCGGCCGGTCCGTGCCCCGCATCTCGCGTTGAAGGTGGATGGCCTTGCAAACTCTTGGGAGAGGCGAAACCGCGGCTCCCTGTTCTGTCACCTTGAGACGGAGCGGCCGAACACGTTCAGCGCGCTGGCGATGTCCGGCCGGACTTTAACTGGAAACATTGTCCCAATCGGCACCATGCGCTATCGCTAGTGTCTTGGGGCAATGCATCGGCAACCTGGGGCCGTTTGTTTTCGATTGTCAGTGGGCTGAAGAATCGGCTAAGCGACCGCTCCTTTTTACGGGGCATTAGAACTTTACATGAACAGTGAAGTTTCTATATCATGGGCAAGAGGGGAGAAGCTCGATGACGAAAGACTTGCAGGAACTCGTTGAACGAGCGCGCAAAATTGAGATGACCCCCGATCAGCTGGGGGAGCAAAGGCGTAGCTTTGCGTACGGCAATACCCATATCGAGAACGAGCGGGTAACGCGCGAAATGGTCGCGGATTTAGACGCGCAACTTCACTCGAAAAGCCGGTGATCATACTTGGCACAGGATCGGCATAGCGTTGCCGAGACGGCAGCGCTTCTCAACGATCCCGACGAAATTGCTCGACGCGAGGCCGAAAACGGTATCCGCCAATTCGACCTCGCACTCGATATTATCCGTAGCTACGTGAAAGACCGTGATCGACCGTTCAAATTGAGGGCGAGCACGATTTTGTAACTTCATCAGGCAGCGCTCAACGGGTTGCATCCGCTCGCCGGAACATGGCGCAATACGGCGGTCAAAATCGGATGCAGCGCGCATCAGCCACCAGAGGCGTTCCTTGTTTCTGACGAGGTCCAAAGTCTATGCGAGTACGTGAACGACAATTGGTCCACTGCCGCTGCGGTTCATCTGGCGGCCTACATATTATGGAAGCTCAATTGGATACACCCGTTTGCAGACGGCAATGGTCGGACCGCGCGAGCCGTCATGTACGTTGTTCTCAGCATCAAGCTCGATAGCTTGCTGCCCGGCTCACCTACTATTCCAGAGCAGATCGCAGGCAATAAAACGCCGTACTACGATGCGCTGGAAGCGGCAGACAAACATCTGGCTAGCGGAACGGTCGATGTTAGCGAGCTGGAAGAGATGCTCGGTGGGATGCTTTCGACCCAGTTGCTCAGCGCTGCGAAAGAAGCGGCTGGAGAAATTAAGAGATCCGAGGGCGGCCAAGTCTTGCATTGAACGAGGTTTGGATGCCCTGGCGATAACACGCTGCCTTTTCCAGCTATGACAATCGCCTTCCATCATGCGCGTGGACATCTCCTTGCTTGCCGTGCACGACGTATTCGATGCGTTCCGATTCTGGCGTCGTTGACCCTCAACTAGCTATTGAGAAATCTTGATTGGCTTTCGTAAGGGCAGGAAGCGGCAAGGTATCACCTGCGGCGAGCAACGGCGTGGGCCGCGGTAAACTACGTATTGTTTGAACTACGTTTTGAAGGGCCAATGGCTCTCGCGCGTGGGAGACCAGCCGAAGTGATTTGCCCGTCAGGCAAATTGACTTCGCTTTATCGGAAGCTATGTCAAGCCCGTTCATCAAAAATATTTCTCTTTATCAGAAGGGAAAATCAGTCCTATCTTCCGCCCCGTCCTGTACCCATCAGGGGCGTATCGCGATCGTCACGGACGTGGGGTGCGGGATGCGATGGACGCCTTGGCCGCGCGAGACGAACGCGGCTGGGGCGGACGGCGAAAACGTGTGGTCCTGGCACCCCGACGCTGGTGTCAAGTCTTGGGTGATGATCCCAAGGCGACGGAGGCTATCAAGCCCGGCACTCCGAGGAGAGCACGCCATAAGCCGTAAACCATTGCGCAGGGAATGCCGGACTGTTTCGGCTGCCCTGTTGTCGCTTGCGTGCGCTAAGTGCACTTTCCTTGCACGCAAGGCTCGCGGGTGCGGCCAGCATCCGGTATTCCCTGCGCCCTCTCCAATCGAGGGCGGACGTTTGCATGATCCGGGCGCGATCACGCCGCGGCAATGCGAGGCGCTGCCTTAAGTTCTTTTGCCAGAGGGGCTTTCCTGGGCGGTCTGGCAATAACTTGCTGCTTGGACCCGCACCCTTCTCTGCAGCGCACCATCCGGCCATGGGTCCAATGCATGATTTGTAATTGTCCTTCTCCCTGCGCTGTCCCAAGATCGCAACGCCCCACTGTCCGATACCCCGGAGATATCCATGGTCGCTCAACCCAATTCGCTCGCAGGCCGTGATGTCGCAACCGTCATCCACCCCTACACCAACCTTGAGCAGCACAAGACGGTCGGTCCGACCGTGATCGCGAGGGGTGAGGGCGTCTATGTCTACGACGATGGCGGCAAGAGATATCTGGAGGGGATGGCCGGCCTCTGGAGCACCTCGCTCGGTTTCAACGAGAAGCGGCTGGTGGAGGCGGCCGTTCGCCAGATGGAGAAGCTTCCGACCTACCACATCTTCAACGGCCGATCGAACGAGCCGATGATCGAACTTGCGGAAGCGCTGCTGAAGATCGCACCCAAGGGGCTTGGCAAGGTCCTGTTTGCGAATTCGGGTTCGGAAGCCAACGACCAGGCGGCCAAGATCGTCTGGTTCTACAACAACGCGATCGGCCGCCCGCGCAAAAAGAAGATCATCAGCCGCGTGCGCGCCTATCACGGCATCACCGTGTTTTCCGGAAGCCTGACGGGCCTGCCGCCCAACCACAATGATTTTGATCTGCCGGTGGGTGGCGTGCTCCGTACCGACTGTCCGAGCCACTATCTCTATGGCTTGCCCGGCGAGAGCGAGCGGGCCTTCGTCGATCGGCTGGTCGGCAATCTCGAACAGCTGATCATCCGGGAAGGACCTGACACCATTGCGGCGTTCATCGCCGAGCCGGTGAACGGCGCGGGCGGCGTGATCGTGCCGCCGCGCGATTACTTCCCGCGCGTGCAGGAAGTCCTGCGCCGCTATGACATCCTGTTCATCGCCGACGAGGTGATCACAGGCTTCGGCCGCACCGGAAACATGTTCGGCTGCGAGACCTTCGGCATTCAACCCGACATCATGACCGTGGCCAAGGCGCTGTCGTCCGCTTACTTGCCGATCTCGGCGACGATCATCAGCGAAAAGATTGCCGAGGCCATCACGGCGCATTCCGGCAAGCTCGGAAACTTCGCGCACGGCTTCACCTATGCCGGACACCCGGTGTCCGCGGCGGTGGCCCTCGAGACTTTGAAGATCTATGCCGAGCGGGACATCCTGAGCCACGTCAGGAAAGTCGGTCCCTATCTGCAGGAGAAGTTGCAAGGATTGGCCGGCCATCCGCTCGTCGGCGAAGCGCGTGGTGTCGGATTGATCGGTGCGGTTCACATCGTCGCCGACAAGGCAAGCCACGCAGCTCTGCCCCCTGCTGCCGGCATCGGTACCCTGATTCAGCAGAGCGCCATGGATCGCGGTCTTCTCATCCGCGCCGCCCCCGATGCGGTGTACGTCTGCCCGCCGCTGATCGTCACCAGGGCGGAGATCGACGAGATGATGAACGCGCTAGCGGCCGCGCTCGACGATGGGTATGCCGAAGCAATACGTCGCGGGCTCGTGGGAGGCGCCGTGAAGCAGGCGGTGTGAAGATTGCCGGCTGTTGACTGGCGAATCGTGATCGGACTCAGGAGAACCAGACATGACTGACGCGGAGGCGGGACGGACGCGGGACTTTCTGGGTTACGGCCGCCAGCCGCCCGATCCGCGCTGGCCGAATGGCGCGCATGTCGCCGTCAACTTCGTGATCAACTACGAGGAGGGGGGCGAGTATGCCGTGCCGGACGGCGATCCCGTGTCCGAGGCCGCGCTGACGGAGGGGGCGACCGCCGCCGTTGGCGGCCGCGACCTGGGGGCCGAAAGCATGTTCATGTACGGCAGCCGGGCCGGATTCTGGCGCCTGCACCGGATGTTCACCAGGCGAAACCTCCCTTGCACAGTGTTTGCCATCGCCCGTGCGCTCGAGCGGAATGGCGAAGCATCGGCAGCTATCCGCGAAGCAGGCTGGGATGTCGCCGGCCATGGCTTACGGTGGGAGATGCATGCCAATCTCGCCCCCGAGACGGAACGCGAGCACATTCGCCTTGCCACGGAGATCATTACCAAATGCATCGGCACCCGCCCCGAAGGTTGGTACTCGCGCTATGCCCCATCGCTGTCCACGCGTGTAATCCTGCTCGACGCGGGATACTCCTACGACAGTGACGCCTACGACGACGAGCTTCCATACTGGGTGAAGGTCGGCTCGCGCGACCAACTGGTGATTCCCTATTCGCTTGTGCACAACGACGTGCGCTTCAGCCGCCAAGGCATCACCACGGGCAGCGATTACTTTGACTACATCAGAGATGCCGTCCAATGCGTGATCGACGAGGATCCGCCGCGGATGCTCAGTTTCGGACTTCACAACCGGATCATTGGGCATCCAGGTCGCGCCTTTGGACTGGCAAAAGCCCTTGATTGGCTCGCAAGCAATCCCAAGGTGTGGCTCACGCGACGAGTCGACATCGCGGCGCACTGGCGCAGATGGCACTCATCACGCGCGGCCTAGTGGTCGCTTTGGTTTGTCTTGAACTTCCATATGCCATATCCAAAGCGGTCACGCGCAGTTCGGTTTCTTCAGACGATCATGATGAGGTCGCATCGCCGCCACACGCTGCGCAATTTTGATTGCGATACTTTGCCGGTGGATGGACGCGACGGATGTACTCGCGGCCATGACGAAAGCCCCCGGTGCGACAACACCGGGGGCTTTTGCGTCCGCATCGCTTTGAGACGAACGACGGTTCCGCCATTGTGATATGGCCGCACCTTTTTCAACATTAACCCGCCTCAGCTCGCCTCCAGCGCGTGCATCCAGGGCTCGCCATAGAGCTCATAGGCGCCGCCTCGCCGCTTCAGCCGCGAGAATGACGGGAAGTGCAGGTGCATGCCGGCGATGAGGACGCCGTCGGCGGAGACGCGATCGAACATGCGCTTGCGCGCGGCTGCCGCCGCGGCGAGATCGGTGTCGAACGCCATGCCGGCTTCGGGGATCGCGGTCTGCACTTCCGGCACGTGCACGGTGTCGCCCCAGATCATGAGCTGATCGTTGCCGGAGGCGACGAGATAGGCGGTGTGGCCCGGCGTATGTCCGACGCTCGGGATCGCGGTGACGCCCGGAAACACTTCGCCGCCCGTGAACAGCCGCGTTCGGTCCTTGTAGGGTAAGACCTGCTCGCGGCCGGCCTGAAAATAGAGCTTCCTTGACCGCTCGTCGGCCTTCGCCATCGCGCCGTCGTCGAACCAGTGTTTCGGCTCGTTCTCGTGCATGACAAGCTCGGCGTTTGGAAACAGGCGCTGGCCGTTCGACATGTCGGTGAGGCCGGCGGAATGATCCGGATGCATATGGGTGAGGAGCACGGTATCGATCGACTTCGGGTCGATGCCGGCCCTCGCGAGGTTGGCCTGAACGATGCCGGCGGTCGGCAGCAGATAGTTGCCGGACCCGGTGTCGACGATCGCGAGCCGCCCCTTCGAATAGATCAGGAAGGCGTTGACGCTGGTTCGGCGTGCGGGGCGAAAGGCTTCCCGCAGGATGCGATGCGCCGCGTCGAGATCGACATTGCGCATCACGTCGAGGTTGCCGTCGAGATAGCCGTCGCTGACCGCGGTGACGACGATCTCGCCAATCTTGCGATGATAGATGCCGGGAATTTGCTGCGCGGGCTGAGAAGTCATGAAGGGACCTTTGTCACGGGTGAGGTGAAGGTGAGATCAGGCGTCGACCGAGCGCAGGAAGGCGTCGATGCGGCTGAACAGGAGGTCAGGGGTCTGCGCGGCCATGTAGTGGCCGGTGCGAAGCTCGTCATAGGTGGCGCCGGGGATCATATCGGCCACGGCCTTCGCGATCGCCGGCGGCCGGGTGCGATCGAAGAGAGCGCCGATCACGAGCACGGGGCAGCGCAATGTCGTCAATTCACCCTTCATCTCGGTCGCGGCCAGCATGCGATAGATAGCGGCATAGCTTGCGGGATCGTTGCCGAGCCAGCGCGCGCGATATTGCCTGAACCGCTTGATGTCGCCGCGAAGCTCGTCGGGATAACCGTTCCGCATCGAGTCCTCGGCGGCGAACGCCATGCCGGCGGCTTCGAGCCTGGCGACACGTTCGAGCACCGCGGCACGGCGATCCGCCTCGATACCGGTGGCGGGGCTGCCGACGGCAACGGCGCTGGTGCGCGCGCTGTGGCGCGCTGCGAAATGCAGCGCAATCGCGCCGCCCACGGCGACGCCGGCGAGCGCCACCTTTCCTGCAATGCCGACGTGCTCGAGGAGTGCGGCGATATCGTCGGCCATGGTGTCGATGGAAAGCGCGCCGCGCACCTTTTGCGACAGGCCCGCGCCGCGGCAATCGTAGCGCAGCACGCGGCGGGATTCGGCAAACCGGCTGCCAGCCTCCTCCCAGCTTTCGAGCGAGCCGCCCATTTCGTGCACCAATACCAGCGTGCGCTCGCCCTTGCCCTCAATCGCGTAGCGCAGCCCGGCGCCGTTGATCTCAGCAAATTCCATGCAGTGCTTCCTTAAAATCGCGTCTTGGTGCGCTTGGCATCTGACGATAGGCGCGCGTTCAGCACAACGGCGGGCGCCGCAAGGCGATGCGGCATTTTTGCCGAAGCGCGCTTATTTCAGACGCAACGCATCGAGCAGCGCCTGGAAGGCGCGGGCATAATCCGCGCCTGCTTTTTGCAGATCGCGGCCGGAGCAGGCGACCGCGGCTTCGGTCACGGCGCCGAGAAGGAGACGCGCCAACGGCTCGATCGGCTGCCGCGCGATCAGACCCTGATTCATGGCGCGCTCGAGCGCGGCCGGGAAGCGTCCGCCAAAATGGCGATTGTCGATCTCGCGCCAACGCTCCCAGCCGAGCACCGCCGGCCCGTCATGCAGCACGATCTGGCCGGTCCGATCGTTCGCGCACGCATCGAAATAGGCCTGTGTGCCCTTTGCCATCGCGGCGAGCGCGTCCTTTTCCGACCGCGCCACGCGATCGACCTCGGCGAGCAGCTCCTCGGAGACCTGCTCGAATACGGCCTCGAACAGCGCCTCCTTGGTCGCGAAGTGGTGGTAGACCGCGCCCTTGGCGACCCGGGCCTGGGCCGCGACGTCATCCATCGTGGTCGCCGCAAAGCCACGATCGCCGAACAGGCGGTGCGCCGCCTTGATGATCGCGCTGCGCGTCGTCTGCCGCCGTTCCTGCTGGGTCGCCATCGGGACATTGTAGCGGGGAACAAAATCTTCGCAATTGACTTTCCGACCTTAAGTCGGTAAATACCGACTATCAGTCGGTAAACAGGAGTGCCCAAATGCCTTCAATGGAAACGCTGCGCGCCTTCGCCGCCACCGTCGAGGCCAATGATCATGTCGGCGCGATCGAGCGCTTCTACGCGCCCGACGCGTCAACCCGCGAGAACGAGAATCCGCCGATCTCGGGCCGCGACGTGCTGGCGGCAAAGGAACGCGCCACGCTTGCGCGGGTAGCGAGCGTGAAGACAACGCGGATCGGACCGCTGTTGCTCGATGGCGATCGTTCCGCGATCCGCTGGCGCTTCGAGTTCACCGCGAAAGACGGATCGGTCCGCGCGATGGAGGAGGTGGCCTGGCAGACCTGGCGCGGCGAACAACTCATCGAGGAGCACTTCTTCTACGATCCGGCCATGATACACAAAGTACGCACCGCCGTTGCTGCCGAGTAGCGCATGCTGTCAGGCGCGGCTCGAAGAGGGTTCGCCAGCATCGCCGCGGGGCTTGTGGCGGGAACCACCAATCTCATCGCCGCAGGCATGATCTTCGGCGGAACTCTCACCCATGGCTTGCAGTCGATCGCGTCCGGCCTCATCGGCGAACGCGCGTTCAGCGGCGGAGCGCCGACTGCGGTGCTCGGCGTCTGCCTGCACTACGCCATCTCGATCATCGCTGCAGCCATCTACGGAGAAGCTGCGGCCGGGAACAAATTGCTGCGAGAGCGCTGGCTCGTCGGCGGCACGGTGTTCGGCGTCATCGCTTATGCGGTCATGAATCTCGTCGTGGTGCCCTTGTCCCACGCCGCCAATCCGGATTTCTCCCTCGCTGTGGTCGTCAAGGAGCTGTTGGCCCATGCGATCATGTTCGGCATCCCGATCGCCGGCATCGTCGTCGGACTGTCGCGGTCGCAGCACAAGTAACATTTTTTGAATCCGCCGTGGTCTGGCGGCCTGGGCGATCCGCCCCAACATGTGGCCAACAGCGGCGACTGGCGAGGCGGCTTATTTCGCAAGCCAGGCGCTGTCGCAGCTTTCGACGCCGCGACACCTCAGTGACGCGGCATACGAATCATCGCCACGGCCATTGCCAGGGCCATTGCCAAGACATTGCCGTTCGATTGGCAAACTTCCGACACACGATCGCGGAGAAAGGGGCGGCCCCGGCAGGACGCAAGTGAGAACAGATCGAGACCGGTTTGCTCTCGCGCAACGAACAAGAATGAGGTCTTCGTGTCGCAAAAACTCTTTGCCTTGGTTCTGTTTGCCGCGGCGCTGTTTGCGCTTCCCGCTTTCGCCCAGACCGCAGCCGCGCCGTCTGCTCCTGCCGCGGAAAAGACCGATGCATTGACGCCGGCGCAGGCGAGGCGTGCCCTGGAGACGCTGCAGGACGACACCAAACGCGCGCAGATGATCGATACGCTGCGCGCGATTGCCAAGGCCTCGCCGCAACAGCAAAACCCGGCGCCGGCCGCGCCACCCGCAAAGCCCCACATTCCGCTCGCGGCGGACAGTCTCGGCGCGCAATTGCTGCTGACGGTGTCCGAGCAGGTCCACGATATCTCAAGCGAGATCGCAGACGTGGCGCGGTCGCTGACGCATTTCAAGGCGTTCTACTACTGGTTCCTGCGCACGGCCAACGACCCCTACGCCTATCATCAGCTGTTCGACACCGCCTGGAAGCTGGCGCTGGTGTTCGGTTGCGCCTTCATCGCGGAATGGCTGATCTTCCGCCTGATCAGGCGTCCGGTTGCGCTCCTGGAAGCACGCTTGCCGCAGTCGGCAAAGGCGCCTCAGGCCTCGATCGTGATGGCCGATCCGCCATCGTCCATTGCTGACGTCATCGCCGAGCCGGAGCGGCATCGACGGCGGCTGTCGCTGACGCGTGCCTGGCAATCGCTGGTGCGGTTGCCCTTCGTGCTCGGGCATCTCCTGCTCGAGCTGCTCCCGGTGCTCGTCTTCATCGGTGTTGCCACGGCACTACTCGGCACCGAGATTGGCGATCTTGCGACCACGCGGCTTGTCATCCTCGCGGTGGTGAACGCTTATGCGTTCTCGCGCGTGCTGATCTGTGCGGTGCGCGCGCTCGCCGGACCGTTCGGCCTGTTCCGCGTTCGCGCCGAGACCGCCGCCTATATCGAGATCTGGGCGCGGCGCATTCTCGCCGTCGGCGTCTCCGGCATCGCCTTCGCAAATGTGGCGCTGCTGCTCGGTCTGCACTACGGCGGCTATCTGACGGTGCTGCGTCTGGTGATGCTTGTAGTGCATCTCTTCATCGTCGTCATTATCCTGCAGTGCCGCAAGCAAGTTGCCGAGCTCATCCGCGCGCCGGCCAACCGCACGGGACTGGCCGCTCGCTTGCGCAACCGCGCCGCCGGGCTCTGGCACTATCTCGCCATCGCCGTCGATCTCGCGCTTTGGGCGGTGTGGGCGCTGAACATCCACAACGGCTATTCGCTGCTGTTGCAATATTTCGTCGGCACCATCGTCGTAGCGCTGGTCACGCGCCTGGCGACCATCGTCGCACTGGGCCTGATCGATCGCGGCTTTTCCATCAAGCCGGAGATCCTGCAGCGCTTTCCCGGCCTCGAAGCCCGCGCCAACCGTTATCTGCCGCTGCTCCGCAGGATCGTCGCTTCCGTGATCGCCTTCATCGGCTTCGTCGCCATGCTCGAGGTCTGGGGCGTCGACGCCATCGTCTGGTTCTATGGTGGCGAGATCGGGAGCCGGCTCTTGTCGGCCGTGGTAACGATCGGCATCGCTGCCGCCGCGGCGGCGGCGATCTGGGAAGCCAGCAACGCGCTGCTCGACCGCCAGGTCAACTTGCTCACGCGCGAAGGCCATTATGCGCGCGCGGCTCGCTTGCGCACCTTCCAGCCGATGCTGCGGACGGCACTGCTCTGCGTGATCATCGCGGTGGTCGGCCTGACGGCGCTGAGCGAGATCGGCGTCAACGTGGCGCCGCTGCTCGCAGGCGCCGGCATCGTCGGCATCGCGATCGGCTTCGGCTCGCAGAAGCTGGTGCAGGACCTGATCACCGGACTGTTCCTGCTCCTGGAAAACACCGTCCAGGTCGGCGATGTCGTCAGCGTGTCGGGACTGACGGGGACGGTCGAGAACGTCTCGATCCGCACCCTTCGCCTGCGCGCCGGCGACGGCTCGCTGCATATCGTTCCCTTCAGCGCGGTGACGACCATCACCAATGCGAGCCGCGGCGAGGGCAACGCCGCCGTCAGCGTCAACGTGGCCTACAAGGAGGACACCGACCGCGTCGGTCAGATCCTCAAGGACATCGTCGCCGAAATGCGCCGCGAGGCGGAATATCGCCACGTGATCCGCGGCGATCTCGAATTGTGGGGCGTCGACAAGGTGGACGGTTCGATGGCGTCGATCGTCGGTCAGATCCGCTGCACGGATTCTGGCCGCTGGCCGGTGCAACGCGAATTCAACCGCCGCATGAAGCGGCGCTTCCAGGAAAGCGATATCGAGGTCGCGCCAACGTCGCAGAAGATCTTGTTGCAGATCCCGGCGCCGGATTCTGCTGAAGCGTCTTCGAACGCAGCGCCGCGCCGGGCTACGGGCTAGCGTGGCGAACTTTGGTTGATTGAATCAGTTTGCAGCGAACTCCGTCACCTCTCCCTATGGGAGAGGTGAACCTCCGATGCTGTTTCTGGACCAACCTATCGCGCTTTGTCGCGGCGCAAGCTACGGTGTGGTTGCCGCCAGCTTTGCGGTGCGTCGCGGGAAGAACGGGAAGCCGAACGTTGCCGTTGCCGACGGCGACTTGGGCTTCTTCGCCGCGGCTTTGGCGGTCTTCGCCTTCTCCAGCCGCCTGGCCTGCGCGATGTCGGCAAAGGCGCGCTCGAACTTCCTCAGCCGATAGAGCACGATGCTGCGGTCGACATAGGCGGCGGAAAATTTCGGATCGAGCAGGATGGCGCGGTCGAACTGGGCGACCGCGCCGCCGAGATCGCCGCTGCGATAGGCGAAGATGCCGCGCTCGCGATAGACCTTGGCGTCGCCGGGCGCGATCTCGAGCGGCGGGCCGACTTTCGCGGCTGCTGGTGTCTCCGGCTCGACTCGTGGGGTGACTGCGACCGGCACGACCGTAATCGGCGTGACGGCAATCGGCACGATCGCGTCGGTCGCAGCACTTGCCGTTTCGGTTTTCGGCGCTGGCGGCGGCTCGGCTGAAGCCGTCTCCACGTCCGCGGGCGTGGCTTCGGCCTTCGCATCGACGACCGGCGCCGGCTGCGCCTTTGCCGTTGTTGTCGGAACGCTTATAAAATCGCCCGGCTGGACGAAGGCGATGTCCGCGACATGCTTCAGCGCGCTGGAAAACCGCGGCGAAGACTTGGAAGCGACGTAGCCGCCAAGGCCGAGGCCGGTTGCCACGACCAGCGCGATGACGCTGGTGGCCGCCTTGTGCATCGCCTTGGCGGTAGCTTCCTGCTTCCGCTCCTTGTGAGCGAGGTCGAGCAGATGGTCATAGGCCGCGCGCTGTTCCTCATCGGCGAGGATTTCGTTGGCGCGCACGATCTCCCTGAACTTCTGTCCAGCGTCGGGATCGCTTGGATTGAGATCGGGATGAGCTCCCTTGGCGGCACGACGGAATGCGGCCCTGAGCTCATCTGCGTCGTCGCGCGGCAGCGCGCCGAGCAAATCGTACAGCGTCTCCATCGTCGAAACTCGCGACTACTCTACCGTTACAAATCTCCTCAAACCCCCGCCGCGATTTGAGTGGAGAACCAGGCGCTGATGGCGTGGATAGTCGCCGTTCGAGGCGGCGAAAAGATGACTGAATTGTGCACGTTGGCGGCCACGACGTGTGCGGGAACGGCCCTTTGTGCATCACTGGCGCCGCGCCATCCCGGCGTCGCATCTGAGAGCGAGCTGGAGCAGGCGGAGCCGCCCGCGAACTGCCTTTTCGGCACGCTGGTAGCATTGCCGTTCATATTCGATCTTGAGGCGCGCCCATTGATCGGGATCGAGCGTCTTCAGATCCAGCCGCCCGAACTTGCAATCGGGCGCGGATTGCGGCGTGAGCAGGGCAGGATCGGGCCGGCAAATCGGGCTTTCCTGCATTTCCGTGTGGGAATGGGCCACCGCCGCCTGCGCGGCCTCCGGTGCCGGCGCAGGCGCGCATCCATCGAGCGCGGCAAGCACGGAAAACGCGGCCGCAAGGCGGCGCGCGATCCGCGAAGCTGTCGCAACATGATCCGGCATCGTCTGGTCGGCCCCAACTTGCTCACGCACATTGGCGCTTGGGCCGCCGACCAAGCGGGGCAATCATGAACGCAAAGTGTGAATCGAATTTTAAGAATTAAGGTTAACGCAACCTCACCGGGCCGAGGCCGGCATGGCAAATGCCGGCTTAAAAATCATGGTTAGCCAAACCTCACCGCTCAGCCTTTCTTAAGCTTTTCCGCCGATCTTGGTTAACGGTTCGTACCGGTAACAAGCTCGGGTCGTGTCGTGAAAAAGGTTGTTACGGCGGCTTTCGCGCTCGCTGTCGGTTCGTCTTTCGCCCATGCGGCGGACATGCCGATGGTGCCGCCGGTGCCCATTGTGGTGTGGTCCTGGACCGGGCTTTACGTCGGCGGCCATGTCGGCGCCGGGTTTGGCTCGGCGCAGCTCACCGATCCCGCGGGTGCGCCGATCTTCGGCAACACGATTCGCAGCCCCGCCGTGCTTGGCGGCTTGCAGGTCGGCTATAATTGGCAGATTCCGAATACGGCTTTTGTCGTCGGGGCCGAGGCGGATGCCAGCGCCATGGGCGCCGACGGCTCGGCGACCTGCCTTGCGTCGTCGCCCAATCTCATTCCCGCGAATTGCCGCGTTCGGCCGGAGGCCATGGGCAGCATGACGGGGCGCCTGGGCTTTGCGACAGGTCCTCACGGACGCGACCTGTTCTATGTCAAGGGCGGTCTGGCTTGGCTCAATGACCGCGTCGACATCACGACCAATGGACTGATCACGCCTCTGGTGACGAGCTTCGACGGCCTGCGCTGGGGATGGACCGTTGGCGCCGGCATCGATCGCGCGTTGACACCGGCCTGGTCGCTGCGGCTGGAATATGACTATGCGAAGTTTGGCAACCTCAACATGGCGACGCCCGCGAGCCTGTTTGAGACACTCCCGCCGTTCGTTCTCAGCTATGTGCAAACGCCCGGCGGCAATGCGAGCATCAGCCAGAACATGCAGACCGTCAAAGTCGGCCTGAACTACAAGATCGGCGAGGACATGTATGCGCGCTGGGAGCCGGCAGCGGCCGACTATCATCTGAAGGGCGCCTATATCCCCGACTCCGAGATCGAGGTCGGCGGGCGCGTCTGGTATTCATCCGGACGCTTCCAGAAGGACCTTGGCGGCTTTGATCCGACGACGCCGAACCTCCTGGTCTCGCGCCTCACCTACAACTCGACGGCGGCGACCGGCGAAGTATTCGGCCGTATCGATACCGCCTCGAATATCTTCGTCAAGGGTTTTGCCGGCGGCGGAACGATCCTGTCGGGCAATCAGCATGATGAGGACTTTGCGCTTTCCTTCCCCAATGCTCCCGCCATCAACATTCCCTATTCCAATACGCTCGCGACGACCAAGGGCGATCTCGCCTACGGCACGTTCGATGCCGGTTATTCGCTGTTCCGCGGACCGAGCGCCAATGTCGGCGGCTTTGTCGGCTTCAACTATTATCGCGAGAACAAGTCGGCCTATGGCTGCACGCAGATCGCCAATAGCTTCTCCGATTGCTCTCCGGCACTTCCTTCCACTCTGCTGGGGATCACCGAGGACGACAAATGGTATTCGTTCCGGCTCGGCGTCAACGGCGTGGTGACGGTGTGGGATCGGCTCAAGCTCACCGCGGATGCCGCCTATCTGCCCTTCGTGGCCTTCCGCGGCACCGACAACCATCTGCTGCGGACCGAAATGAGCAACACGATTTCGCCGGAGACCGGCGGCGGGCAGGGCGTGCAGCTCGAAGCGATCCTGTCCTATGCCTTCGCCAACGGCTTCAATGTCGGCGCGGGCGGCCGTTACTGGGCGATGTGGGCGCCCGGCGCGACCACAGATGCCTTCAGCCAGGGCTGCCCATGCCAGACGCTGCCGGTGCGCACCGAGCGCTATGGCGGCTTCGTGCAGGCTTCCTACAAGCTCGACGGGCTGAAGTAACGCTTCCGGCGCGCGAGGCGCGTATCTCGCGCGTCGCTCCACCGAGCATTCCTGTCCTGAACGTGAGGCGCAAGACGAGGGTGTCGCAACGGCTCGCGTCACGGGTTCGGCTGCGCTGCGCCCAAGTGTGACGTCCGGCACATATCCGGCTCCTCCACATACGTAGCCTCTCGATGACGGATCGATCACTCACCATCCGTGACGCTCCCTGACGGGACCCCGAAGGAAAGGATGCCATCATGAAGAAGCTTGTTTTGACGATTGCTGCCGTCGCGGCGCTGGCCACTGCCGCCAGCGCCCCCGCTGAAGCCCATGGCCTGCGGCTGCATCATGGTGCCGGCACTGCTGCCGCCGTTGCAGTGGCTGCGACCGCTGCGGCCGTTGCCGCCGGTGCCTATGGCTATGGCTATGGATATGGTCCTTATGACTACGGCTACGGTGCTCCCGTCGTTTACGGTGCGCCGGTCGTCGCCGTCCCCCATCGCTACGCCTGGTGATCGCCTCCGGCGATGATCGGGAGATGGTCCGCGGCTCCCGGCGCCGCGGGCCATCTGCTTTTGTGAGATCGCCTGGCGCATGATCCGGAAAAGTGTGTAGCGGTTTTCCGAGAAGATCATGCGCAAATAAAAAGCAGCTCGGCATAGCTTGCAGGAGCCTGTGTGAGCCCGCTATATCAGCGCCGTCATGTCCGACTTCCACGGCGTCTTTCCCTATCTCGTTTCCCCCATCGATTCGTCCGGCCGGATCCGCGAGAGCGTGCTGGCGCGGCTCTGCGACGATCTCATCAAGTCCGGCGTGCACGGGTTGACGCCGCTCGGCTCGACCGGCGAGTTCGCCTATCTCAATAGCGAGCAGCGCTCGGCGATCGTGCGCACCGCGATCGAGGCTACGCAAAAGCGCGTGCCGGTGGTCGCCGGCGTGGTCTCGACATCGACGGCGGATGCGGTTGCGCAGGCGCGCGCGTATCAAAAGCTTGGCGCCGACGGCATTCTCGCGATCCTGGAGGCTTATTTCCCGCTCGCCGACGCGCAGGTCGAGGCTTACTTCCGCGCCATTGCGGATGCCGTCGACATTCCCGTCGTGATCTACACCAATCCGCAGTTCCAGCGTTCGGATCTCTCCCTGGACGTGATCGCGCGGCTCGCGCGCCATCCGCGCATTGGCTACATCAAGGATGCCTCGACCAACACCGGCCGGCTGCTCTCGATCCTCAACGCCAGCGGCGATGACATCAAGGTGTTCTCCGCCTCGGCGCACATTCCCGCCGCCGTGATGCTGATTGGCGGCGTGGGCTGGATGGCAGGGCCTGCCTGCATCATCCCGAAACAGAGCGTTGCGCTCTATAACCTCTGCCGCCGCCAGCGCTGGGACGAGGCGATGGTGCTGCAACGAAAGCTCTGGCGCATCAACGAGGCCTTCGCCCGCTTCAACCTCGCCGCCTGCATCAAGGCTGGGCTTGCGATCCAAGGGTACGACGTCGGCGATCCCGTCCCGCCGCAGGCCGCGCTGACGGCGGAGCAGCGCAAGGTTGTGGAGCAAGCGCTGCGCGAAGTGGAGTGAGGCCTTCGTAGGGTGGGCAAAAGGCGCGCACGCGCCGTGCCCACCTCCTGCGATCTCTGCTCTAGATGGTGGGCACGCTTCGCTTTGCCCACCCTACACACTGGCGCATCAACGAGGCCTTCGCCCGCTTCAACCTCGCCGCCTGCATCAAGGCTGGGCTTGCGATCCAGGGCTACGACGTCGGCGATCCCGTCCCGCCGCAGGCCGCGCTGACAGCGGAGCAGCGGAAGGTGGTGGAAGATGCGCTGCGGGAAGTGGAGTGAGGCCTTCGTAGGATGGGCAAAAGGCGCGCACACGCCGTGCCCACCTCCCGCGATCTCTGCTCTAGATGGTGGGCACGCTTCGCTTTGCCCACCCTACACACTCACCTCAACCCTCTTCCCGCAAGAACGGGGAGAGGAGAGCACTTCACACCGCCCGCAAACCCTCCTTCGGCGTATCCTTGACGAGGGCGGCGAGATCGCTTTGCTCCAGCGTTTCCTTTTCCAGGAGCGTTCGTGCCGCGCGGTCGAGGATCGAACGCCGCGCCTTCAACAGACCCTGAGCGCGCTCGAACACGGAATCGATGAGCTTGCGGACTTCGTGATCAACAGTGGCCGCGGTCTCGTCGGCATAGTCGCGTTCATGGAACGGTGAGCGCGGCTCGCCGGGAATGAAGCTGCTGGGCTCGCGGTCATAGGCGACGCTGCCGAGCTTGTCCGACATGCCGTACCGCGTCACCATGCTGCGCGCGATGTCCGTCACCTTCCGGAGATCGTCGGCGGCGCCCGTGGAGAGATGCCCGAACACGATCAACTCGGCGGCGCGGCCGCCAAGCAGCACCGCCATCTTGTTCTCGAGCTCCTCCTTGGTCATCAGGAAGCGGTCTTCCGTCGGGCGCTGAATGGTGTATCCGAGCGCGCCGACGCCGCGCGGAATGATCGACACCTTGTGCACGGGATCGGCGCCGGGCAGCGCCAGCGCGATCAGGGCATGGCCCATCTCATGATAGGCGACGATCTCGCGCTCCTTCGGATTGAGCAGGCGGTTGCGTTTCTCGAGTCCGGCCACCATCCGCTCGACCGCGTTGTTGAAGTCGGAAAGCGTCACCGCATCGCCGCCGCGGCGGGTCGCGAGCAGCGCCGCCTCGTTGACGAGATTGGCGAGGTCCGCTCCCGTAAAGCCCGGCGTCAGTCCGGCGACGACCTCCTGGTCCACATCGCGTGCGAGGTGGATCTTCCTCATGTGAACGCGGAGAATGTCGGCACGTCCCTTCTTGTCCGGCCGGTCCACCAGAACCTGCCGGTCGAAGCGCCCGGCGCGCAGCAGCGCGGGATCGAGAATTTCGGGCCGGTTGGTGGCGGCAATGATGACGAGACCGGTGCGCGAGTCGAAGCCGTCCAGCTCGACCAGAAGCTGGTTCAGCGTCTGCTCCTTCTCGTCATGGCCGCCCCCAAAAGGGCCACCGATCCCGCGCGCCCGACCGAGCGCGTCGAGTTCGTCGATGAAGATGATGGCCGGCGCCTTCTGGCTCGCCTGCTGGAACAGGTCGCGCACGCGCGCCGCGCCTACGCCTACGAACATTTCGACAAATTCGGAGCCCGAAATCGAGAAGAACGGCACCTTGGCTTCGCCGGCGACCGCCTTTGCCAGCAGCGTCTTGCCTGTGCCCGGCGGTCCGATCAGCAACACGCCCTTCGGCATGCGTCCGCCGAGCCGACCATAGTCGGTGGGGTTTTTCAGGAAATCGACGATCTCGCGCAGCTCGTCCTTGGCTTCATCGACACCGGCGACGTCCGCGAACGTCACGCCGGTGTCGGCCTCGACATAGATCTTGGCCTTGCTCTTGCCGATCGACATCAGCCCGCCGCCGCCAAGGCCCTGCCCTTGCGCAAAGCGTCTGCCGATGTACCACCAGATGCCAAAGAAGAGCAGCACGGGCATGAACCAGGACAGCAGCTCCGGCAGCAATTGGCTCTCGACCTGGCCGGTATAACGGACGCCATGTTTCTGCAGCTCGCCGGCGATGTCCGGATCGACCCGTGTCGTAACGAACTGCTTCTGCCCGCCCGGCAGCGGCTCCTTCAGCGTGCCCTGCAGGAAGCGATCGGAGACGGCGACGCTTTCGATCTTGTTTTGCTGGAGCAGTTGTTGGAATTGGCTATAGGGAATCGTCGCGACCTGGTGGAAGGTCATGAAAACGTACTGGATCAGCAGCACGGCAAAGACCGCCGCGACGGCAAACCCGACATTGAAGTTTGTCCTGTTCATCCTGAGAACTCCCTTCGAGACCCTTTGCGTCGCTGCTCTTGTCGAAGGCGGCGGGAGTGCTGGCTGCTGGCTCGTCGTCCTAGAGCCCTTTCAGCGCCACGACATGCGGCCAGGCTCGATAAATGAACGAGAGAGCCGCGGTTTGGTTTCACGCAGCCTGCGACCGGCTGAGGCCATTTGTTGCGCAGAGCCGGCTCAAAAGGCGGGGTTGGCTTCACCGCCGTCGATCCGCTAAAACCCCCCGCCAGCTCAAGGAAACTCAAAGGATCAGATTTATGAATATTCTTCCCGGCAATATGCGTTTCGGCGCCGGACAGCCGGTCAAGCGCCTGGAAGATCTCAGGCTGCTCACCGGGAAGGGACAGTTCATCGACGACAAGCCGGAAGACGGCGCGCTCTGGCTCCATGTGCTGCGCTCGCCGCATGCGCATGCGAAGATCAAACGGATCGACACCCGCGCGGCCGCGGCCATGCCCGGCGTCGAAGCCGTGCTCACAGGCGGGGATCTGATCAAGGACGAGATCGGCACGCTGCCGACCTTGGCGATCTTCAAGCGGCCGGACGGCTCGCCGATGACGGTGCCGCCGCGCCGGCTGCTCGCCCATGAGATTGTGCGCTTTGCCGGCGAGCCGGTCGCGGCGGTCGTGGCGACCTCGCGCGTGCTGGCGCAAACCGCGGCCGAGGCGATCGAGATCGACTACGAGGTGCTGCCGTCGGTGGTCGATCCCCTGGAAGCCATCAAGCCCGGCGCGCCCGCGGTCTGGCCCGATGCGCCCGACAACATCGTCGCCGCCATGAGCTATGGCGATGCCGCCGAGGTGGAAGAGGCGTTCGCGAAAGCCGCGCACACCGTAAAGCTCGATCTCGTCAGCCAGCGTTTGGTGCCATCCGCGATGGAGCCGCGCTCAGCCATTGCCGAGATCGAGAAGAAGACCGGGCGTCTCCTGCTTCACGTGCAGTCGCAAACCCCGGGCTCGACCCGCGACCTCCTGGCGGAAGCCATCCTGAGGCGTCCGAAGGACAGCGTGCGCGTCCTGGTCGGCGATATCGGCGGCGGCTTCGGCCAGAAGACCAGCCTCTATCCCGAGGACGGCATCGTCGCCTATGCCGCGACAAAACTCGGCAAGAAGATCCGCTGGCGCGGCGACCGTACCGATGAATTCGTCGGCGGCACCCATGGCCGCGATCTCACCTCGACCGCCGAGTTCGCGCTTGACGAGAAAGGCCGCGTGCTCGCCTATCGCGTGCGCTCGGTCGGCGGCACCGGCGCTTATTTGTCCGGCACCGGCAACATCATTCCGCTGGTGCTCGGGCCGTTCGTGCAGACCGGCGTCTACGACCTGCCGCTGGTGCATTTCGAGGTGAAATCGGTGATGACCCACACCGCGCCGGTCGGCGCCTATCGCGGTGCGGGCCGGCCCGAGGCGGTGTTCATCGTCGAGCGGCTGATGGATGCCGCCGCGCGCCAGATCGGCATGGACCCGCGCGCGATCCGCAAGGTGAACTACATCAAGCCGGCGCAGCTTCCCTATACCAACGCCGTCGGCCAGGTCTACGATTCCGGTGCGTTTGCGCACATGCTCGATCGCGCCGCAAAGATGTCGGACTGGGACGGCTTCAATTCACGCAAGCGCGCGGCGAAGAAGAAAGGCCTGCTCTATGGCCGCGGGCTGACCAGCTACATCGAATGGACCGGCGGCACCGTGCATAACGAAAAGGTTTCGCTGCACGCCACCGCCGAAGGCCGCGTCATCCTGCATTCCGGCACCATGGCGATGGGGCAGGGCCTGCAGACAACCTACAGCCAGATGATCGCCGACAGCCTCGGCATTCCCCTCGACAGGATCGATGTCGTGCAGGGCGACACGGATCTCGCCACCGGCTTCGGCAGCGTCGGCTCGCGCTCGCTGTTCGTCGGCGGCACGGCGGTCGCGGTCTCCACCAATGATCTCATCAACAAGGCGCGCGAGAAGGCCTCGCACCTGCTCGAAACGTCCATCGACGATATCGAATATCGCGACGGCGTCCTCGCCGTGGTCGGCACCGACCGCCGCATCAGCCTGTTCGAGATCGCCGGCAAGGAGGATGGCGCGCGTCTCTCCGTCGACAGCGAAGGCCAGGTCGACGGGCCGAGCTGGCCGAACGGCACCCATATCTGCGAGGTCGAAATCGATCCCGAGACCGGCGTCACCCGCGTGGTGCGCTACACCACCGTCGATGACGTCGGCCGCGCCGTCAATCCGATGCTGGTGACGGGGCAGGTGCATGGCGGCGTCGTGCAGGGGATCGGGCAGGCGCTCTATGAAGGCGTCGCCTACGACGCCGAGGGGCAGTTGCTCACCGCGACCTATCAGGATTATTGCATTCCTCGCGCCGGTGATATTCCGCCGATCGCGGTGACGCTCGACGGCTCCGCGCCGTGCAAGACCAATCCGCTCGGCGCCAAGGGCTGCGGCGAGTCGGGCGCGATCGGCGGCCCGCCCTGCATCGCCAACGGCGTGATGGACGCGCTCGCCGAGTTCGGCATCACCCAATTGCCGACTCCGTTGACCCCGCAAAAGGTCTGGACCGCGATCAGGGACGCGAAGGCGACGGCCGCGTAAAGTATGCTCACTCATTCGTCATTCCGGGATGCGCCGCAAGGCGCAGGCCCGGAATCCATTCATCCACCTTCTCTGCGGCCCGGTGGATTCCGGGCTCGCCACTTCGTGGCGCCCCGGAATGACGACGGTAGTGGTTGAACCGGTATCATTTCCGGCGCGACAAAGCGCCGGCACCAATTGCGATTTCCCTGCCGGCTTCCCCTCTTACCTGACGGCACGGTTCTGATACGTTCCGGCACGGAACCGTAACCGGAGATATTTGATGCGCAGATTTTTGACCGTGCTGGCGGCGCTGGCGTGCCTTACCTTGAGCAATTGCGGCTACAACGCCATTCAGACCAATGACGAGCAGGTCAAGGCGAACTGGTCGGAGGTGGTCAACCAGTATCAGCGCCGCGCCGACCTCGTGCCGAACCTCGTCAACTCGGTGAAGGGTTTTGCGCAGCAGGAGAAGGACGTGCTGATCGGCGTCACCAATGCGCGCGCCAAGGTCGGCAGCATCCAGGCGACGCCGGAAGTCCTGAACGATCCGGCCGCGTTCCAGAAATTCCAACAGGCCCAGGGCGAGCTCACAAGCGCGCTCTCGCGGCTATTGGTCGTGACCGAGAATTACCCGCAGCTCAAATCGGACGCGCTGTTCCGCGATCTGATGTCGCAGCTCGAAGGCACCGAGAATCGCATCACCGTGGCGCGCAACCGCTACATCAAGTCGGTGCAGGACTATAATGTCGGCATCCGCACCTTCCCGAACAATCTGACGGCGATGGTGTTCGGCTACAAGGAGAAGCCGAACTTCACCGTCGACAACGAGAAGGAAATCTCGACCGCGCCCAAGGTGGACTTCAACCCGGCGCCTGCGAAGTAACCCGATGAGCGATGGTGCGATCAGCGTGAACACGATCAAAACCGTCCTGCTTGCACTCCTCCTGTGCTTTGCGCAGGCGGCGCTGGCCGACGTTGACGTGCCACAGCTCAAGGGCCGCGTGGTCGATCTGACCAACACGCTGACCAGCGACACCATCGACACGCTGAACCAGCGCATCAGGAGTTTCGAGCAGCGCAAGGGCAGCCAGATCGCGGTCCTGATCGTGCCGACCACGCAGCCGGAGACCATCGAGCAATATTCGATCCGCGTCGCCGAAGCCTGGAAGATCGGCCGCAAGAAGATCGACGACGGCGCGCTGCTCGTCATCGCCAAGAACGATCACAAGCTCAGGATCGAGGTTGGCTATGGGCTCGAGGGCGCGCTCACCGACGTCACCTCCCGGCGCATCATCGATGAGGTGATCGCGCCGCGCTTCAAGACCGGCGATTTCGCCGGCGGCATCAGCGCCGGCCTGACCCGCATGATCGGCGTCATCGACGGCGAGCCCTTGCCGGCGCCCGCGCCCGAGGCCTCGCACGGGTCCGATGTCGACTGGAACATGCTTTCGTCAATTGCGCCGTTCTTCGTCGTGGGCGCCATCTTCGTCGGAGTCGTCCTGCGCGCGATGTTGGGTCCGCTGATCGGCGCGGGGGCGGCGGGCGGGTTGGTCGGCGTGATCGCCTGGCTTGTGGTGGGATCGCTGCTTGCGGGCGTTGTGATCGGCGGCGTGGCGTTCCTGTTCGTGCTGATCGCGGGCAGTGTTGCCTCCGCGGGACCGCCGGGCCGCGGCGGTTACAGTGGTCCCTCGTCCTCTGGCTGGAGCGGAGGTGGGAGCAGCTGGAGCAGCGACAGCTCGAGCTCGAGCGACAGCGGCGGTGGCGGCGGCGATTTCGGCGGCGGCGGTGCGTCGGGGAGCTGGTAGGCCATGAGGATCGGGCGCATCGCAAGACATCTCGTCGAGCACCATTGGCGCGCGCGGCGCGTGTTCACATCCAAGGTGCTGGCGAAGATCGAGGCCGCGACCAAGGCCGGCGAGGCGACGCATTCGGGCCAGGTGCGCTTCGCGGTGGAAGGCGCGCTCGACGGCATGCCGCTCTTGCGCAATCATTCGGCGGGGGATCGCGCGCTCGACATCTTCTCGCATCTGCGGATCTGGGACACCGCCCACAACAACGGCGTCCTGATCTATCTGCTCCTCGCCGACCGCAAGGTCGAGATCATCGCCGACCGCGGCATCGATGCGAAGGTCGGTCGCGAAGGTTGGGAGAAAATCTGCCGCGACATGGAGGCCGATTTCCGGGGTAGGAATTTCGAGACCGGTGTGATCAAAGGCATCGAGGCGGTCTCGCGCGAGCTTGCGAAATATTTCCCGGCTAGCGGGGCGCATCCGAACGAGCTGTCAGACAAGCCGGTGGTGATGTAATCTCGCCCGCGGAACCATCCTCCTCACGTCGGCCCATTCCCGCCATGACGATCTTTCAACCGATCATTCCGGTGCTCTGGCTCGCCTTCCTCGTCTACTGGGGCGTTTCCGCGCTGCGCGCCAAGCGCAATGTCGTAGCGACGGCCTGGTGGCGGCAAGGCCTGCTGCGGGTGGGCGTCATCGTGCTGACGCTTGCTGTCTTTCAAATCTTCGGAAAAGGTCACGGCTTGCGGGCCGTGCAGGCCTATCAGGCGCACAGCATGACCCTCGGTGCGATCGGAACAGCATTGGTGCTGCTTGGCATCGCGCTGGCCGTGTTTGCCCGCGTCACTATCGGCCGGAACTGGGGCATGCCGATGTCCAGGAAAGAGAATCCAGAGCTGGTGACGGGCGGACCCTACGCGTTCGTTCGTCACCCCATCTACACCGGCATCATCCTGGCGATGCTGGGCTCGGCGATCGGCCAGAGTTTTTATTGGGTGCTGCCTCTCATTCTGTTCACGCCCTATTTCGTCTACAGCGCGCGGCGCGAAGAAGAGCTGATGTGCGAGCTGTTTCCGGCGCAGTATCCGGCCTATATGCGGCGAACCAGCATGATCCTGCCGTTCGTGCTGTGACCCGGAGCAGTGCGCAGGGCGGATTGGCGTGAGCGTAATCCGCCACATTTCCCTCAGCCTTCGCTGACCGCGGCGCTGCCCGGAACGACGCTGCGCTGTTCGGCACGGCGCTCGATCGCGAAGTACAGCGTTGGAATGATGAACAGCGTCAGCAGCGTCGCCGGGATCAAGCCGCCCGCGACGACGGTCGCAAGGCTGCGCTGCACGTCACTGCCGACGCCGGTCGCGAGCGCGGCCGGCAGCATGCCGGCAGTCGCGACCGCGGCCGTCATCAAGACCGGCCGCAGCCGCTCGCTCGCGCCGGTCAGCACCGCCTCGGCGAGCGGCAGCCCCTGCTGGCGGATCCGGTTGAGGTTCGCGACCATGATGACGCCGTTCATGACCGCGACCCCGAACAGCGCGATGAAGCCGACGCCAGAGGCCACGTTCAGCGTGGTGCCGGTGAGGTGCAGCGCCGATAGCCCGCCGAGCGTCGCCAGCGGCACGACGCCGAGCACCAGCAACACCTGTCGGAGCGCGCCGAATTCGGCATAGAGCAGCACCATCATCGCGCCGAGCACCATGGCGAGGATCACGCGGAAATGCGCCTCGGCGCGCTGTTCGCCTTCGTACTGGCCGCTCCACACGATCCGGTATTTCTCCTTGTCGAACGACACCTGTTGGGCGACGGTGCGGCTCAGCTCGTGCACCAGCGCGACCGGATCACGGTCGACGTAGTTGAACTTCACCAGCAGGTAACGCTGGTCCATTTCGCGATTGATCATGCTCTCGCCGGTCCGGAACGAGACGTCGGCGACCTGCGACAGCGGAATCAGCGCGCCGTCGCTGGAGGTCAGAACCAGGCTTTTGATCGCCTCGGGACTGTTCCGCGCATCCGGCGAAAAGCGCACCGTGACGTCGTAGTGCCGCTCGCCGATGAAGACCTGACTCACTGCGGCGCCGCCGATCCCTGTGCTGATCAGGTTCGCGATGTCGGCAACGTTGATGCCGAAGCGCGCCGCCGCCTCGCGGTTCACCTTGATCGAGATCTGCGGCAGTGGCGTATATTGATCGATGGCGGCGTCGGTGACGCCGGGCGTGCGCTTCAGGATGCCGATGATGGCGTTGCCGATCCGCCTGAGCTCGCCGAGATCATCGCCGAACACCTTGACCGCAAGCGAGGAGTGCGGATCGAACACCTTGTCGAGCACGCTGTCGATGATCGGCTGGCTGATCGCGATCTCGAAACCCGGCTCCTGATCGAGCCGCGCCTTGATGCGGCGGATCAGCTCCGGCTTGGTCTCGCCGGCGGGCCAGCTCCTGTAATCGTGCAATCCGACCGCGGCCTCCATGTGAGAAGGCGTCCACGGGTCCGTGCCATCGTCGTTGCGACCGATGTGACTGACGACATACGACACCTCCGGGAACGCGTTCACAACGCGCCTGAGATCGGCAACCATCTCGGTTGCCTTCTGCAGCGAAATTCCCGGCGCCATGTCGGCGTGCAGCCAGATCGCCCCCTCGTCGAGCTCGGGCAGGAATTCCCGCCACACCGTCGCGCCGAGGATCGCAACCGCGATCGCCGCGGCCGCGCTCAGCGTGTAGACGATGCGCGGCCGGCGCAGCGATCCCTGCAGCGCGATCCGGTAGCGCTGCTCGAGGCGATGCAGCACCACATTGTGAAACAGCCGCCGCGGCCGGCGATATGCGACGAAGGCAAGCCCCGGTACGACCAGGAGCGCGAATGCCAGCGCGCCGAACTGGGCGTAGCCGACCGCGTAGGCCAGCGGATAGAACAGCTTGGCTTCGATCCGATCCAGCGCGAAAAGCGGCAGGTAGGTGGTGATGATGACGGCGGTGGCAAAGAAGATCGGCCGCGCCACCTGGCGCGCCGCGTCGCGGATGTCGGCTTCGGCGAGCGGCTCGTCGGGCCTCGCCTCGCGACGACGCAAGATCGCCTCGACCATCACGATCGAGCCGTCGACAATGATGCCGAAGTCGATCGCGCCGAGCGACAGCAGGTTCAGCGAGACGCCGGTGTGGCGCATCAGGATGAAGGTCACGACCATCGCAAACGGGATCGTGACGCCGACGATCAGGGCGCTGCGCGGACTGCCGAGAAACAGGATCAGAATCACCAGAACCAGCGAGACGCCGCCGAGGATGGTCGTGCCGACCTTGTTGACCGTGGCATCGACCAGCTTCGAACGGTCGAGATAGGGCACGATCTGCACATCGTCGGCCTTCAGCCGCGCATTGAGCTCATCGATCTTGGCATGCACGCCGTTGAGGACGCGAGACGGATTTTCGCCGCGCAACAGCAACACGGTGCCTTCGACGACGTCGTTGATGTCGTCCTTACCGACAATACCGTGACGTTCCTGGTTCGCAAGCTTCAGCTTGCCGAGATCCCGCACGAAGATCGGCGTCCCGTTGTGCTGGGCGACCACGATCTTGCCGAGATCGTCGAGAGTCTGAACCAGGCCGATGCCGCGGATGACGTAGCCGAGCTCGCCGCGGTTGAGCACGCTGCCGCCGGCGCTCGCACTGTTGGCCGAGATCGCATCGGTGACGTTCTTCAGCGACAGGTTGAAGCGGATGAGCTGCTGCGGATCGAGCTCGAGCTGGAACTGGGTGGTAACGCCGCCGAAGTTCGAGACGTCGGCGACCCCCGGCACCTGCTTGATGGCGGGGATGACGGTCCACTGTTCGATCTCGGAGAGCTCGCGCAGGTTCTTGGAGTCGGATTGCAGGATATAATAGAGGATCTGTCCCGTCGGCGAGGACAGCGGATCGAGACCGGGCGAGAGTCCCGGCGGCAGCGCCACGTTCTGGATTCGCTCCATGATACGTTGTCGCGACCAGTAATCCTCGATGCCGTCGCGAAACACGAGTGTGATCAGCGAAAGGCCGAAGGTGCTGCGCGAGCGCATCATGGCAAGCCCCGGCGTGCCGTTGAGCTCGCGCTCGAGCGGTATCGTGACCTGCTGCTCGACCTCTTCGGCCGCGAGGCCCGGCGCCTGCGTCACGACCTGCGATGACGTGTCGGCGACGTCGGGATAGGCGTCAATCGGCAGCCGGCTCCAGCAATAGGCGCCATAGATTGCGGTCAAGGCGCAAATGATCGCCGCAACGCGGCGCTTCTGAAGCGCGAGGGTGACAAGCCAATCAATCACCGAGCAGCACTCCGCCCTTGACGACAATGCGATCGCCGGCCTTGACGCCGCTTGCGATAAACGCCTGCTCGCCCTGCTGGAACTTGATATCCACGGTGCGCGGCTCGAATTGCCAAGGCGCCGTCTCGACAAAGACCTGCGTCGCGTCGTCCTTCAGCACCAAGGCGCTGGTCGGTACAATCGCAAGCTTCTGCGTTGCGGCGCGGAACGTCGCGGTCGCAAACATGCCCGGCCGCAGCCGGCCATCCGGGTTGTCGAAGGCGATACGCACCTTGATGCGGCGCGTGTCCGTGTCGAGCACGTCGCTCACGAACAGCACCGTGCCATGCAGCACCTTGCCGGGATACGCAACCAATTCGACGTCGACCGCTTGTCCCTTGCTGATCAGCGCGATGTCCTTTTCCGGAACGTTCGCCGTGACCCAGACGCTGCTGAGGTCTGCGATCGTCATCAGCGCTTGTGTCGAGTCGTTCCAGTACTCGCCGGGAGCGACGCCGAGATCGGTTATACTGCCCTCCATCGGCGCGACCACGGTCACCATGCGCGATTTGTTGGCGGCCTCCGGATCGACACCGATCTGCTTCAGGTGCGCGGTGGCGCGCTGGTCCTCGGCCTCGGCCGACACATAATCCGCCTCCGCCTGCTGCGCGTCCTTTTCCGCCGCGCCCCCGAACTTCAAAAGGCCGCGCTGGCGGTCACGATTCTTGAGCGCGAGCGCCAGCAGCGCCTTGGCCTTGTCGTAGTCGGAATAGGCGGCGGCGAGATCGGGCGAGTCGATGACAAACAGCGGCTGGCCGGCCTTGACCTGTTCGCCAAGCGTGACCTTGAGTTGCGTCACCCGCCCCGCGAGCGGCGGCGCCACCTTGACCAGGTGCGCCGGATCGGCTTCGACGACGGCGGGAAGCGTCAGGTCGCGCGGAACGTCGCGCGCCACCACCGGCGCGATCACGAGCTTGCCGCGCACCGGTGATGCTTCAGGCACCGCAATGGCGTCGCCCGAGCGGACAAGCGGCACGGCTTTCGTCGGCGCTTCGGGACGACCGGCGGGACCGCCGCGGAACCCATAGAGCGCGATCCCCACGAGCAGCACGGCCACGAGCCAGGTCAGGCCCATCGCTCGTGATGTCGGCGTGCGTGCGCGCTTGCCGCCGGCGTGAGCCGCCGCGCCGGGATCGTCCGGGCTCGCGGTCTTTGAATGCGAATCGACGAGCATCTGCAATCTCGTCCGAATGGATTTGGGAATGGCGCGCGCAGACGAAGGTCGTCTGACGCAAGCCGGCTCATGCAGTTCCTGGGGGTGCCTTGAGGCAGCGGCCGCCGGTGGCACCCGCCTCAGGCGGCGGGTGGCGCGCGGGCCTGGAATGACGCCGTCGGCGCGATCGCGACCGCGAGCATGCTGCCGGGCCGCAGGGTAATCAAATCGATTGCTACCGGCAGCGGCAGCTCGGGCGCAACCGACGGCGCCGATATTGCACTGAGCTGGATCAGCGCGCAGATCGGACAGTTGGAATCGCCGAGCCCGCTGTGGCGGGAACCGCGCGGGGTCGTGTGGTTCGAATGTGACGCTTCAATCGTCGAGGCGGCGGCCGCCGCGCGGATGTGCACGTGGCCAAACGTCAGCACCAATTGCAGCGCGACCGCGATCAACGCAAGGCGCGCACCAAAATGCCTGTTCGTTCGCAACCAGCGCATCAACGGTGCATGAAACCCAATGTGAGCGGTGCCCACGCGCATGACCGGGCGGTGCTAGTGTGGTCGGGCATGTCGACGGCTGTCAAGGCCTCCGAAGGCCGGGTTGAGGGGCCGACAAAGCCGCGCTTGGATAGACGCGGGCAACTTTCCCCGCAAACATCCGGACTGCCCGCGGCGAACAGCATGGTCGTGCCGTTCGTGCTGTGAATGGCCACGGGTCGTATCGCAGCATTCTGGCACGGCGTGTTAAGTTGCGCCTGCTGCAAACCCCGGATTGTCCGCTTTGGAGGATAAAGCGGATGTGGAGCGACGACTCAGCCATGTCGCTTTTTGGACATCACCCCTCCGGCAGCCCGGCCAAGCGCATGCCCTGATAAACGCGCTCGCGTTTGGAGAAGTAAGTCGGATTGCCGCTCGATCGACTGCGCTGGAGGCGAAGGATCGTGAACCTTGGGTCAAGTGCAAGTCCCGCCTGGGCGGCAGTCCGCGCCTCATCCAGACGGCCGAGCAGCGCCAAGGAAGCAGCAAGGTTGAAATGTGCGAGGGGAAAATTGCGGTTGACCTCGATGCTGCGGCGCAGCCAAGCGACCGCTTCTATGTCCGCATTAAGTTGCTGCTTGGCAATGCCGGCAATCATCATCCATCGGTAGGCGAGGATATCGCGTGGCGAGAGGCGCAGCGCTTCGTAAACGTGTGCCTCGGTTTCCTCCGAGCAACCGAGAAAATGTTTGGCAAGACCGATCCAGCCATGAGCGTCCGCCAAATTTCGGTCCAGCGATAACGCATGCTTGCATTCGATGATGCCCTGCGGCTCGCGGGCGGTGAAAATATGGACCGCGCCCATAAGCATGTGAGCCACCGCGTATCCCGAAGCCAGGGATAGCGCCTTAGTCAAGGTCGCCTCGGCGGCCGAACAGCTCGCGGCTCGATCATCGGAGAACAGGTCGATCCCCATTGTCAGATCCACGTATGCCATACCGACCATCGCTCGTTCATTTTTCGGATCGAGCGTCAAAGCACGTTCGAAAAAGCCGCGCGCTTGCACCAAGTGTTCCTTGGTCAGTCCCTTGTGTAAGCGCGCGATACCTCGAAAGTACAAGTCCATAGCGTCCGGATGGGACGAGCGTTCCGCTCGCTGTGCCTCGACCGCGATCAGCTCGGCATCCAGCGTATTGACAAGCCTCGACACGATTTCGTCCTGCATATCAAACAGATCGGCAACGGGCTTGTCGAAACGCTCGGCCCACAAGTGATTGGCGGTCTGAGCATCGATAAGTTGGACGTTAACCCGAAGCCGCTTGTCGTTGCGCTGTACAGAACCTTCGAGCACGTAGCGGACGTTTAACTCCCGCCCGACCTGCTTGAGGTCAACCGCTTTGCCCTTGTAGGTGAATGCCGTGTGTCGGCCGATCACGAATGAGCCGCTTATGCGGGACAAATCCGTGGTTAGGCTCTCGGTCACACCATCAACGAAATAGTCTTGCTCGGGATCGCCGCTGAGGTTGGCGAAAGGTAACACAACGATTGAAAGACGAGGCGCCGAAAGGGCACGCGGCCTTCCGCGCTCAGCATATGTTGCCGGGCTGTGCTCCCCCCGGACTACCGCATAGGCGCGGACTGGGCGGGCGATGTTCTTAAGGTTTTGCTCGCCCAGATCGACGAACTCGACCGTGATCTTTCCCACAACCTGATCGTACGCCGAGGACGAGATGCAGATACCGCTAGGTTCTGCGATGCTCTCAAGCCGTGCCGCAATATTCACCCCATCGCCAAAGATGTCATGGGACTCGACAATCACGTCACCGATATTGACGCCCACCCGGAAAGCAATCCGCCTGTCGTCCGCATCGCCGGTCGTAAGTTCTTTGATGCGAGTCTGGAATTGCACAGCAGCACGAAGCGCTTCGACAGCGCTCGGAAACTCCGCCAAGAAGCCGTCCCCCGTGTTCTTGACAACGCGGCCGCCGTGCTCACCAATTGCGGGAGCAACGGCACCGGTCAGGAGCGCTGTCAGTTTGGCGTGCGTTGCCTCTTCATCAATATGCATGAGCAGCGAATAGCCAGCCACGTCGGCGGCCAATATCGCCGACAACCTGCGTTCGACCCGGACTGGCCGCTCCTGCACCATGGCCCGTAATCCAACCTACGGCACAATCTACGACAGATCAGGCGGCGGGGCCAAACGGGTTTTGACGGGAGGGCGCACCTACGCCAACTTGGGCTGTCCTGAGCCGACGCCCGCCTCAGTCGAGAATGACCCATATGCGACGTAAGCTGAATATGAGACCCAGCGCAGCGCCATCAGGGCACGCCGATGTGGAGCGACGACTCCGTCATGTCGCTTTTTGATCCACTGCAGACATTAGCGCTGCGCTGCCATGGCGGCCGCGTAGCGTTACCAAGGATTAATTTCTTCGACAGGAGGCGGAAAGAATCGATCTTCTAAGATGGCCTGAGTAGGGGGAGATCGAGTCATCGCCATGCGCCACGGCTCCCTTTTGCACGCTGTTACCACAGCCGGTCTGTTCCTGGGATCCAGCCTCATCTCAGATGCATCCGGCGCGACCGCCGACCACGCCTTGGCTGTCTCCGTCGACGATTTCATTTATATCGACACGTCGAACGAGCCCACCGATCAGGCGGCCGCGCATGAAAAGCGATTGCGGGCTTTCATGACCGCGCTGCGGGACGACGTCACGGCAGACCGCCGTTTTGAGCTTGTGCCGTCCTCCTGCGCGTCAAATTGTCCGGCCGACGGACCGGCGTTGCGCGATCGGCTGCGCGCGGCGTCACAGGCGGGCACGCAGATCCTGATCATCGGTGTCGTTCACAAGGTGAGCACGCTGGTGCAGGTAGCGGGGACTGCTGCTATCGATGCAACATCCCAGCGCGTCGTGTTCCGGAAATACTTCCAGTTCCGCGGCGACAATGACGAGGCATGGCAGCGGGCGGAGCGCTTTGTATCGGAGGAGGTCCGCGACCGGCTGCTTGAAAGCAGATCGCAGCAATAGGCTACGCGCGACGCATGTGACATCGAATGGCAGGCAGGACTGGCTGGCTCAGTCGAGAATGCCCCTTAGCTGACCTTCAGCAGGTCTGCCTGGGCGGCCAGTGTAGCTCCGCCGCTGGAGCGGCCGCCGATGACTTGCATAGAAGTTCATAGATTAACACTGTCTGCCAGAGTCGAACGTCGCCATGACCTAACCTCGTTCCTCAAGACTTCGCCGTCGCGGGTATCTGACCGGGCTCGAACGGACCCGGCTCGAAGAAGCCCTCGATCGATTCGACCTTTGCGTAGTTCTCGGCGATGCTCTCGGGTGTCAGATGTGGATCATTGAAGCCAGGTCCCATGACGATAGCGATACGTTGGATTGCTCCAGCTTCCACGTTGTAGATGCGGTTCGTCTCTGAGCAACCATCGCTTGCCAGCCAGACGATCGCTGGCGCAACAGCCTCAACCGGCATGGTGGCTTCGCTCTGCTTCAGCCAGGCGGGATCCGCAACCGCCGCCGGGTGCATCCTCGTATACCCGGCTGGCGAAATGGTGTTCACGAGAATCCCATGCTCGGCACCTTCAATTGCAAGAATGCGCATCAATCCGACGACTGCGCACTTCGCCGCCGCATAGGTGGCCTGGCCCCGTATTCCGAGCAGCCCGGCGACCGAAGTCGTGAGGATGATCTTCCCATAGTGCTGTGCGACCATGTACGGCCAGGCAGCCTTCACCGTGTTGACCGGCCCGCCGAGGTGCACGCGCCAATACTGATCGAAATCATCAAGGGTGGCGTCCTCGAATAGCTGGCTTCCGCAGATACCAGCGTTGTTCACGAGAAGGTCTACCCTCCCGAAATGCTTGATGGTCGTCGCGATCAAGTCGCTGCCACCTTCAGGACTGGAGACATCGCTGTCATTCGCGATGGCCTCGCCTCCACGCGACCGAATGAGGTCGGCGACCTGTTCCGCTATCGTGGAGTCCTTCCCGAACCCCGATACGTCGGTCCCCAGGTCGTTCACCACGACCCGGGCCCCGCGTTCGGCGAGGAGTTCGACGTATGCCCGCCCCAGCCCGCGGCCTGCCCCAGTCACGACCGCGACCTTCCCCTCCAACGAAATTCGTTCCGTCAACTCGCTATCCTTTTCCGGCAAAGAAAGATTGAATGCGTCTGCGCGCAACCGTGACACCAACTGTCGGGGCGCTATGTCCCTTTGGCAAAGCCAGACTCACGTCCCCCCGCAATCGACAATGCGTCCGCTTCCGGGAAGTTCCCTGATGTCCGCTTATGGCACGGCGGATATGCCTTCGTCCTGCGCCGATGTCCGATTTTCGAGCGGAAGCAGACACTGCCTTGTCATGCAGCGGAGGGTCTCTTACGCGCGCTGACCGAATGGAAATAACTCGGCCTTTGTCCCAATTGATTTGCCCGACGAGGCTGGGCAAGAACTCGGCATTTGCCGCAATTGATGTACGATTCGGTTCATGACGAATCGCCCATTCAAGGCCGGCGAGAGCCGGGATCAAGCCAGCCTGCTTCC
>Ga0070730_10000427_pt1 | contig 49681 bp, 39 predicted proteins | sample Coa_R1_3_FD_66447 | JGI IMG/M metagenome (GOLD analysis project Ga0070730, IMG submission 66447) | Surface soil microbial communities from Centralia Pennsylvania, which are recovering from an underground coalmine fire - Coalmine... | ecosystem: Environmental > Terrestrial > Soil > Unclassified ...
CTACTCAGGGCCAAACCGCCATCGCTTCCGAACTGAAAAACACCCGCGAGCAAATTCTCCAACTCCAGGAACAAATCGGAGCGGTCCACGAGCAAAGCCGGGGCCTCTCTCTGGCCACCCAATCCATCGAAAATATTCTCGGCGGCACCAAGACCCGGGGCCTCCTCGGCGAAGTCACTCTCCAGCGTCTCCTCGAAGATTCTCTGCCGCCCTCGCAGTTTTCCCTGCAATACCGCTTTTCCACCGGAGAGGCCGCCGACGCCGTCATCTTCCTCCGCGACAAAAAACTCATGGCCATCGATTCCAAGTTTCCCCTCGAGGCCTTCCGTCGCATCGAATTCGATGGCGACGAAGCCCGCCGTACCTTCGCCACCGCGGTCAAAGGCCACGCGGATTCCATCGCCAAAAAATACATCGTCCCCCACGAAGGTACCCTGGACGTCGCCCTGATGTTCGTCCCTTCCGAAAATGTCTATTGTGAAATGCTCAACACGCTGGATAACAAAGGCCAGGCTGTCGACGCTTACTGTCGCGAAAAAAGAATCGTCGCAGTTTCCCCTAACACCCTCTACGCCAATCTTTGCGTCATCGCCATGGGCATGCGCGGCATGCAGATCGAAGAAAATGCCCGCCGCATTCTGGGCAGCCTCGACGGCATGAAAAAACAGATGGAAATCTTCGCCGACGTCTTCGAAAAATTAGGAACCCACCTCAAAAACGCTCAGCAAAGCTACGCCGAAGCCGACAAACGATTCGAAAAAACTCAAGACACCCTGGGCGGCTTGCTGGGCCAAGCCCCCGCCCAAGCCACTCTCCCGCTCCCCGAACCGAAATAGGAGCTGCCCTCATACACCTTATTTGTGATATTGGTGAATACTGTTCTCTCTTCCCGGTGTGTACGTTACCTCCGCATCGATCGGACGCATCCGTAAGCACATAATTGCCTGTCTCGCATCAAATTTCCGGGGCGCTAGCGGAATGTCGGAGTTGCCTGCCAATCTCAACGTTGCAAATCCGGTTCTCGGAACGGCCGAGAGTTCGACGGACATTCTTGGTCGCTTGGGGCCGGGCTTGATCACCGGAGCGGCCGATGACGATCCAAGCGGCATCGCCACCTATTCCCAAGTCGGTGCCCAATTTGGTTTCGGAATGCTCTGGACTATGTTGTTCTCGTTTCCCCTCATGGCCGCCATACAGGAAATTTGCGGGCGGCTTGGACGAATTACCGGAGTTGGCGTAGCCGAAAATCTCCGCCAGCACTACCCCAAGCCCCTTGGATATGGGCTGGTATTGCTCTTGTGCGTAGCCAATGTTTTCAATCTTGGCGCAGACATTTCCGCGATGGGAGCCGCCACGCAACTTGTCTTCGGCGGATCGATGAACATCTACGCGGTCCTGTTGGGGATCGTCTCCCTGCTTCTTCAGATTTATGTTCCCTATCACAAATATATTCATTACTTGAAATGGCTGACCTTGGTCTTGTTTGCCTATGTCGCTACGGCATTTGTGGTTCATGTCCCGTGGATCAAAGCCATCCGTGCCACCATTCTACCGGCGCTGTCCTTCACCGCTGCTTATTGGATGGCCCTGGTAGCGGTCCTTGGTACCACCATCAGCCCCTATCTGTTCTTCTGGCAAACCTCTCAGGAAGCGCAAGATGTCCGAATCAACAAGGGCGAATTCCCGCTTAAGAAAAAACCGTCGCAAGCCTTCGCGCAATTCCGCCGGATTGCTATCGATACCCGTGTTGGCATGGCCTTTTCCAATTTGGTGGCTTTCTTCATCATTCTTACAACGGCGGTTACCTTGCACCCAGCGGGCAAGGGCAATGAAATTCAAAGCGCTGCGGATGCCGCCAAGGCTTTACAGCCGTTGGCCGGGAAATTGGCCTTCGGACTATTTGCGGTCGGAGTGATCGGCACGGGGATGCTCGCGGTGCCGGTGCTGGCCGGATCAGTTGCTTACGCCGTGTCGGAGACCTTCCGGTGGCGGGCCGGCTTGGAACGCAAACGCCGGCAAGCTCCGAAATTCTATGGCGTACTCTCCGCAGCAATCCTCATCGGTGTCTTGTTGAACTTTATCGGAATTGATCCGATTCGTGCGCTTTACTGGTCTGCCGTTCTCAACGGCATCGTCGCGGTCCCGCTCATGCTCACTCTAATGCTGATGTCGGCGAAGAAGGCCGTCGTGGGAGAGTTCGTACTGCCGCCTTATCTGCGGTTTATGGGTTGGCTTGCCACTACCATCATGTTCTTCGCCTCTTTGGGTTTTCTAGCGTCCGCCCTCTACTCACGAAATTGATAAGGCATCTGCTTTTAGGCTCCTCGCCGCCTAAATTGCCATTCAACCATCGATTAACGCGTTCAGACTATCAGCCGGTTCACACGTTCGAATGTGCTATTCCGTACGCAGCGCCCGCATCGGATCAATGGTCGCCGCGCGCCAAGCCGGCACCACACAGGCCGTAACCGCGACCAACAGCAACAGCATAGCGGAGGTCAGCAAAGTAAGCGGATCTCGCGAACTGCCATTCACCCACGAAACTACTACTCCGTTCAGCGCCACACTCAGCCCGAGCCCAAGCGCCAACCCAAACCCCAGCATCGTTCCGGTCGACGCTAGCACCAGCCGGAGGATGCTGGTACGCCGGGCGCCCAAGGCCATGCGAATACCCACTTCCTGGGTTCGCTGGTTCACCGCAAATGACACTACGCTGTACAAACCGGTCGCCGCCAGCGCCAAAGCTAGTACCGCGAACAAAGAAAACAAAGTCGCGATGAATCGCTCTTGTCCCCAGCCTTGCGTCTCCAGCCACCATTGCAGCGTGTGGGTGTTACCCACCACCATCTCCGGGTTCAGCAGCCGCAGTCTCTCCTTAATCGCCCGTAACGTCGTGTCCGGATCTCCCGTGGCGCGTACCAGCAGCGATTCATCCGGAGGCAGCACGAAACTGTACGGCAAAAAAACTGCCGGTTTTATCGGATGGTCCAAGCCGTCATTGCGGGCGTCGCCTACCACCCCGATGATCTGCAGCCAATCATCCGGGGACGAGGCTAGCAACAGTGACGGCTGGTCCAATTTCAGTCTTGGGCTGCGTACGCTCAGACCAATCGGATCGCCATCGCCGACAAACTGTTTGACGAACGCCTGGTTGACCACCGCCAGGTGCGCCGCTCGCATGTTCTCGCTATCGTCGTATACCCGGCCGGCCCGTAGCGGAATGCGCAAGGTCAGAAATTCTCTCGGGCTAACCAGGCAGAGCATCGCCTCCGCATCGGTCAAGGACGGTTTGCCCTGTACTTCGATTTTTGCGGTGAAGCCACCGAACCCGGGAAACCACGTGGTGGAAACGCTGGCCGTATCGACGCCAGGCACTTCCGTTATCGCTTTGCGAACGGCTTCATTGGCATTCAGCCGGCCTTCCCAAGTGGGATTGGACCCTTTTGGAAACCCGACATTGAGCGCAATCACATGATCCGGCTCAAATCCCAACGGCGTGTGGATGCGCGCCGCAAACGTTTTCATCGCCGCTCCCGCCGCGGCCAGCAGCACCAGCGTCAGCGCCACTTGGCCGGCAATCAGCAGGCGGTGCGTATTTCGATTGTGCGCGCTGCCGGTATGCTTGGCGTTGCTCGCCTGGATCAAATTCCCCAAGTGCGGACGCGAAAGTTGCCAAGCCGGCGAAACGCCGAAAAGAATCCCCGTCAGCAGCCCCACAGCCGCGCTGAAGGCCAATACCATGGCATTCACGTGAATCGCCGCTTCGTGCGGGAAGGAATAGTAGGGCAGGAAGGTAGCCAGCGCATCGACGCCTTTGTAAGCAACGAGGACTCCCAACGCCGCACCGGTCACCGAAAGAACCACAGACTCCGTGAGCAATTGGCGGATCAGCCGCTGCCGTCCTGCGCCAACCGAAACGCGCACCGCCAGTTCGTGCTGCCGCGCCGTTCCCCGCGCCAGAAGAAGGATCGAAACATTCGCGCAACCGATGACCAATAAAGCCAGCACAGCACCAAACAGCAGCGCCAGCGTACCGGCGAATTTGCCGAGCACCTGTTCGTTCAAGCTGACGATCTTCACCTTGCGATTCTGGGGAAAGTCCTTGTCCTGTTTGGCGAACTCGTCGGCTAGCGCCTGAAACTCGGCTTGCGCCACCGGAAATTTTGTTCCGGGCTTCAGCTTCACAAACGCCAGCCAGTACTCGTGGGGATCGGCCGTCGGAACCGCTGGAATGTAGACATCGGAATCGCCCCAGGTGAACCTCGTGCGCGCCACGCCAATGACGGTGTAAAGCTTATGATCCAGCTCGATGCTCTTGCCCACCACGTCGCGGCTGCCGCCAAATTGGCGCTGCCAGAACAGATAGCTCAGCACCGCGACCGGTGCTGCGTTTCCTCCGGGAGCGTCGGCAGGAGAGAATTGGCGGCCCAGCAGGGGAGGTACGCCCATGTATTCAAACAGGTTCGGCGAATACGAACCCACATTGACGGAAATCGGTATCTGGTCCCCGGTCAGGTTCTCCTGGCTCTCCTGCTGCAAGAAGACGTCGTCCAGGGAAGAAATTTTCCGCAACTCTTTGTATCCGGTGCCATTGACCCGCAAAAGGCCGCCGCGTTCGCTATTTTTCTCATTGAGCTGGACGTGGACCATGCGGTCGTTGTCCTTATAGGGATACGGGTCGAGCAGCACGCCATAGACAACGCTGAAGATAGCAGTAGTTGCGCCGATGCCCAACATCAAGGAAAGGATGGCGGTGATCACGAAACCGGGTGACTTACGAAATTGGCGAAGCGCAAAACGCAGGTCCTGCAGCAGAGTCCACATGGCCATCTCCCAAGTCTGCAACTGAGGATACGGACTTAGACGGAATAGGTTCCGCAGCGGATAGAGCTAAATTAGAAAAGATTTAGCGCTAGCCTAGGTGTCTAACCACCAAACCAGGGTTGCCACAAGAAACGGTTCTGGCTAGCATCCGGCGATACACAAAAAGGTGCCAATTGCTAGGCGACGCTACCGAGAGGTTATTCGTAGCGTAGGGCGATGATGGGGTCGACCTTGGTGGCGCGGCGGGCGGGGATGTAGCAGGCCAAAATGGCTACTCCGGTCAGCAGGAGGGCCACGGAGAGGAACGTTGCGGGATCGTTAGCGCCGACTCCGTAGAGCAATTGGGAGAAACTCGAGAGCAGGCGGGTGAGGATTAGCGCGGCGGCGGCGCCTAGCATGAGGCCAACGACAGACAGCCGCAGCGCTTGTCCGATGACCATGCGAAAGATGCCACGGCTCTCCGCGCCGAGGGCCACACGGATACCAATCTCATGGACACGCTGAGTCACGGAATAGGAAATCACGCCGTATATTCCGACGGCAGCGAGGAGTAGCGCCAAGCCCGCGAATGAACCTAGAAGAATCATCGGAAACCGTTGCGATGACATCGAATCCGAAACAATCTGCTGCATGGTTTGTACGTCAAAGACGGGCTGGTCGTTGCCGGACGCAGAAACCGCTTTCTTGATCGCGGGCAGCAAGGTGGAAAGATCCAACGGCGTGCGAACCATCACGCTGGTGTACGGATAGTTTGTGGCCACCCACTGGTCGGGATCCTGATAAAGCGCAACGTACAATTGATTTTGCGGGGCTAACTTGGGGTCGCGAAGGCCCCAGAGTTTCACGTGGCCGACTACGCCGATAATGCGGCAAGGGCCCATGGACGCGAATCCAACGGATGCGGTCTGGCCGATGGGATCTGTGTCCGGAAAGTACACGTGCGCGAAAACGGTGTCGATGACGAATGCGCAGGAGGAGTTGGTGGTGTCTTCCAAAGTGAAAAAGCGGCCGCGAAGCAACGGTATTCCCATCGCGTGGAGATAATCCGGACCAGTAAGAAAACCGGCCACGCGCGGGGCCGCTTGAAGGGAAGCGGGTTTCTCCGCGCCGATCCAGAAGGGAAGGGTATAACCGCCGTGACCGCCGAGCGGAACGACGTCGGTAAAATCAGCGGCCTGCACGCCGGGAATCTGGCGGATACGCTCGATTAACTGCTGATAGGCGAGTCGAGTGCTGGCTGGAGTTTTCGTCAGTGAACGCGATACCCCAACTCTGAAGGCGATGAGGTGGTGGGTGTCGAAGCCGGGATTGACTTCCCATAAGTGGCGAATCGTACGAAGGAGCAGGCCGGCGCCTACCAGCAAAACTAGCGTCAAGGCCATCTGGACAATCACCAAGCCGCTTTGCGCGCGATGATGCGCGCTGGTAGAGCCCCGGCCGCCCTCTTTGAGGGAGGCTTGCGGATCAGCATTCCAGCTCTTTAAGGCCGGTGCGAGGCCGAACAGAATTCCCACAATGATGGACACTGACAACGTAAAGAGCAAGACAGGGGCATTCACACGGATGTTTTCGGTGAGCGGCAAGAGATCCGGGGCGGCCGCGAGGACCGATCTGACTCCTGCCAACGCGAGCAGCAGACCCAGGCCAGCGCCGGCTAGCGAGAGCAGGACATTTTCCGTGACCAACTGCCGGAGCAGGCGAGCGCGATTCGCTCCGAGCGCCGAGCGAACGGCAAATTCGCGGGCCCGCGCCGCGGAGCGCGCGAGCACCAGATTGGCGACGTTGGCGCAGGCGATCAGCAGGACCAGGCCCACGGCTCCCAACAGGAGCAAAAGCGTTCCACCGATGTCGCCAACGAAAAACTGCTTGAGAGGCTGGATGTAAATTCCGAGATCCCGATTGGCGTCGGGATAGAGCCGATCCAGGCCATTCTGGAGCGCGCTCATCTCGGCCTGTGCTTGAGACGTGGTTACGCCAACCCTCAGCCGCGCGATGGAAGAGATTGCGTGGCTGGCGCGATTGTTGAGGACCAGGGGGTCGCCCTGACCGAGCGGAACATAGACGTCGGCATCGCGCTCCAAGCGAAACCCTGGCTGGGTGACTCCGACGATGGAGTAATCCGCTCCATCTAACGTCAAGGAACGACCGAGGATGGCAGGATCGGAACCAAAGCGATTTCTCCACAAACGATTGCTAACGATGACGGCCGGATTTCCACCGTGGCGGTCTTCTTCCGGGGAGAATTCACGCCCGAGCGATAACTCCACGCCCAGAGTGCTGAAGAAACCGGAGGAGATTTCCTTGCCAATGAGGTGTTCCGGTGTGCCTGGGGCAGTGAGGTCAACCCCTTTTTCCCAATAGGACGCCATTTGCTGGAAGGAGCGAGCGGCGCGCTGCCAATCCAGGAAGTTGGGATGAGAAACCCAGACGCGGGGAAAGCGCGGATTGTTTTCCCACACCATGACCAGGCGATCTGGCTGACGATAGGGTAAGGGCGCGAGAACAACGGCTTGCACAACGCTGAAGATGGCGGTGTTGGCGCCGATGCCGAGTGCGAGCGTCAGAATGGCGACGGCGGCGAAGCCAGGGGATCTTCGCAGCGTGCGAAAACCATAGAGCACGTCATACCGAAGGGTTTCAAGGAAGCTGATGACGGAGGCGTGGGTCAACACAGTATGCTTAGACGCAAAGCATTGGTGATAGGTGGCACGTTACACCAGGGGCTTGGTATACGGCGCGACGGGAACACTAAGGCTTTGTCGACGGCCAAAGCGACACATCCATTCTATTCGTAGCGTAGGGCGATGATGGGGTCGACCTTGGTGGCGCGGCGGGCGGGGATGTAGCAGGCCAGCACGGCAGCCATGGCGAGGATCAAGGAGACGGCGCCGAAGGTTAGCGGGTCGTGGGAGCTGACGCCGAAGAGCAGACTGGCAAGCAGGCGCGTCCCGGCGAAGGCGACCAGCAGGCCGAGGGCTAATCCGATGGCGGCGAGGCGCATGCCTTGGCCGACCACGTGGCGGAGAACGCCAGTGGTTTGCGCGCCCATGGCCATGCGGATTCCGATTTCGCGAGTTTGCTGGTTCACGGAGTAGGAGAGCACACCGTAAACGCCGATGACCGCGAGGATCAGCGCGAGTCCGCCGAATACGGCTAGAAGTGTGGCGCCCATGCGCGGCGCCCACAGGCCTTGGCTCAGGAGTTCGCCGATGGTTTGCACGTTGGTTAGGGCGAGATTGTTGTCCAGCGACTGCACCTGGGTGCGGACAGTGGAGATCACGGCTTCCGGGCGGCCGGCGGTGCGCACTTGCAGGGTCACTGCCGGGGAATAGTTTTGCGTCAGCGGTAAGTAGGCGAGCGGCTGCGGTTCCTCGCCGATGTTATTCACGACGGTGTTGCGAACCATGCCGACGATTTCGCGCAAGGTATGATCGCCAAAGAAATGGAAGCGTTTACCAATGGCATTTTCATTGGGCCAGAACTGCTTGGCCATGGCTTCGTTAGCGATGGCTACAGGGTTGGTGGTGGCGCGGTCCGAGTCGTTGAATTCGCGCCCGCCGAGAACAGGTATGCGGAGCGTTTCAAAGAAATTCGGAGCGATGTTGTTGAGTTGCGTCAAGGTACCACGATAACCGGAGGTTTCGTCCTGGCCCTCGGGGAAAATAGTGCGCGAAAATCCCGCGGCGCCGACCAGTGGCGGGGCATCGGCGATGGTGGCGGACTCGACGCCGGGAGCAGCATTAGCGCGCTCGATGGCGGCGCGGAAAAATTGCTGGCCGTGGCCTTCATCGTAGTGCAGCGCGCCGAGATCAAAATTGAACATAAAGAGATTGGTGGACTCAAAGCCGGGATCGATTCGCTGGGCGTTTTGCATGCTGCGAATGAAGAGGCCGGCGCCGACCAGAGCTACTAGAGCGAGAGCGATTTCCGTGATCACCAGAATGCTGCGGAACGGGCTGTTGGCCCAGCCGACGGTGTTGCCACGGCCACCGACCTTCAGCACTTCGATAATGTTGGGCCGCGCGGCCTTGAACGCCGGAGCGACGCCAATGAGTACGGCGGTAAGCAGCGCAATGCTGAGGGTAAAGAGCAAAACATGCGAATCAAAGCCGAGATCGAGATCGCTGTCGCGAATGAACGGAGGACGGAACGACCACAGGATGGTGCGTCCGGCGTAGGCGACTGCCAGCCCGGACAGCGCGGATAGAAAAGCGAGGACCATGCTTTCGGTGAGCAACTGGCGCATCATGCGGGCGCGGGTGGCACCCATGGCGGCGCGAACACCAATTTCTTTTTCGCGGCTGGCGGCTTGCGCAAGCAGCAGATTGGCGAGATTGATGCAAGCGATGAGCAAGACGAGACCGACAGTACCCATCATCAAACCGCCGGCGAGAGTGATCTGGCTGCGCTGGTTGACGCCGACGGCGGCCTCGGCCAGGGGCGTGAGGGCTACGCTGCGGCCAGCATTGTCCTTAGGAAATGCGCTCTCCAGGCTGGAGGCAACCGTTTTCAGGGAAGCTTCGGCTGAGGTTATGGAGACGCCGTCCTTTAAACGACCATAAACGGTGATAGCCAGGAAACGGCGAGTATTAAAGTTGTCCTTGAAGAAGCCGGCCAGAACCTGCGGATACATGCTGACCGGAACCCAGATTTCCTCGGCGTTCAGAAAGGTGAGGGTGCCTTTGAAGCCGGGTGGAGCGACGCCGATGACGGTGTATGGCGTGGCGTTGAGGGTAAGATTTTGGCCGACGACGGAGGGATTTGCGCCGAACTTGTTGGTCCAGAGGGCATGACTGAGGACGACAACGTTATTCCCACCTGGTTTGGTATCTTCGTCGGGCAAGAAGAAGCGACCGGAGGCGGGGCGCAGACCGAGAAGATCGAAATAGCTGGCGCTGACCATTTGCGCCTGCAACTGGCGGGGTTCCGCACCGCCGCTCCAAGTGACAGGGAGCGGGCCGACGAGGCAGGTCACGGCCGAGAAAACCTGGGTCTGACGCGCGTAATCCTGGAAATTCAGGTAAGACATGCCGAGCTTGGCGGCGTTCGCGGCGGTAACGCGAGTCTTCGTGTCTACGGTATCCAGTTCCACCACGCGGGAGACGTCCTTGACCGGGAGGGGGTTGAGCAGGATGGCGTTGACGACGGTGAAGATGGTGGTGTTCGCGCCGATCCCGAGAGCCAGAGAGAGAATCGCAACCAAGCTGAAGGCGGCATTCTTGGTGAGCATGCGGAGCGCATATCGTACGTCCTGCCAAAGAATTAGCATGGTTGAGTCTCCCTGCGCCCGTAGCGACGCCGCACGCGATTTCAGATGGTTCGCGGGCTAAGCCCAAGAATGTAGACGTGTAGGTGAACCGGGTGTTTCCCGGGACTAATCTAGTGCGCCAGGCTTACGGGTGCAAGGGGACGGGAGCGGTTAGCAAACGAACGGAGATGACAAAGTTGCCGTGGGTCATGCCGGTTAGCTCGAACTGAGCGGCGTTTTCTGGGCCGCCACTGCTGAAGACCTTAGCTACTTTGCCTCCCGCCAATTCAGCAACGTCAGGAGCAAGGTTACGGGCTTCCAGGGGCACTTTGGCGGTACTTCCGGTGACATCGACGGTTAGGACGCGGTGCTCCCCGGGAGCGAGGGGGGAAGAGTCGGCCTCGAGGGCTAGGGCAAGGAAGGTGACGGAAAATGGCGGCGCGGGGTGCTTGGCGCAAGAGATATCGATTCTGGCCGGGCCGGGTTCCTGGTCGGCTGGAGGGAGAGCGATCAGTGTGGTGGGCGAAGAGGCTAATACCAGCGTGGGTCTGCCTGCCACACGGACGATGTTGGCATCGGCAGCACCGCACAGGCCGGTACCGGTGATTTCAAAGCGGTCGGTAAGGGAAGCAAACTGAGGAATGGAGGAGATACGGGTGGGGGTGGGCGGGGCTTCCGCAGTGGTTAGGATGGTGGTGTAGACGCGGGTTTCGCGACCGGCGATGGTGGCGTAAATGACGCCGGGAGTCAAAGGTGCGACGAAGAGGGCGCGGCCGGTAGCGTTGGTGACCAGGTGGTCGCCATTGGAAAAATTTATGGATACGCCGGGAGTGAGGCGGCCATTGACGTCCAGCACGGCCAGGGTTGCAGTTTCACCGGTGACGACACGGCGAGGGAGCAAGAGAATGCGGGCGGAGGAGGCCGGAGGCGGCTGTTGCGGGAAGAGGGCGAAGGGGACCGCGAATGAGAGGGCTGTCCATAGGGACAAAGAATATCGCGAGGACATGGCGAGCGAGATTGTAGACGAAAAGCGGCTGGAAGGCTGCTAGCGCCGAATTGAGGGCGACGAAGCTACGACCTTTGGGAGGATTGTGGCGAAAAGGTGAGTAATCAGTAGGGTTCATTGCCGTACGGCAGGGTGGCGGGTCTGTTAGCGTGGATGGTGGGTCGCTAGCGCTACGTACAGGGCGGGTGTGTTTCGCCTTCGGTAGGGAGTCTCCGTGCAGATCGTGAGCGGCGGCGTGACGGATGTTGGTCGCGTGCGCACGAACAATGAAGACTGCTTTCGCATCGTGGCCCCGCTGCACCTATTTGTGCTGTCGGACGGGATGGGAGGCGAGGCGCACGGAGAAGTGGCCAGCGCGATGGCGGTGGAAACGGTGGTGAAGCATTGCCTGGAAGGACTGGATAACCCGGCGGTGACGGTGTACGGCGAGCAGCAAGCCGCGTGGAGTGAGAAAACGAAGCGGCTAAGCAGCGCGACGCACCTGGCCAATGCCAAAGTGTTTGCTTCGGCGCAACAGCACACGGAGCAGAAGGGCATGGGCGCGACACTAACAGCGGCCTGGATTAACGGCTCGACGCTGAGCATCGCGCATGTTGGGGATAGCCGGGCGTACTTGTTGCGCAGCGGCACGCTGCAGCAGCTTACCAGCGATCATTCATTGGTAGCCGAGCAGGTGCGGCACGGGATCTTGACGACGGCGGAAGCGGAAGAAAGCCAGATGCAAAGTGTGCTGCTGCGCGCGCTGGGTTCGCAAGCGGACGTGCAGGTGGATGCCGAAGAGCACATGGTGTATGCGCGGGACATGTTGCTGTTGTGCTCGGACGGATTGACCCGCATGCTGATTGAACCGGAAATCGCGGCAACTTTGCAATCGGAGCCGGACGCGACGAGGGCGGCGCAGAAACTGGTGGACTTGGCGAACGATCGGGGCGGATCGGACAACATCACGGTGATCGTCGTGCGCATTGGAGCGGAATCGAAGGGTTGGTTTTCGTGGCTGCGCCCGGGGGCGCGGAAACATGCGGCCGGAAACGGAACCGCGGGAGGAAAGTAGCATGGCCAAGCTGAGCCTGATGTTCGAAAGCAGGTTGGTGAAGGAAGTGCCAATCGGAACGCGTCCGGTGGGGATCGGGCGGTCTCCGGACAATGATTTGCCGGTCGATAATCTGGCAGTGTCCAATCATCACGCGCGAGTGTTCTTCGAGGCGGGGCGCCTGGTGGTGGAGGACCTGGACAGCCTAAACGGCACTTTCGTGAACGACCTGCGGGTGGAACGGGCCACGCTGCATGACGGCGATTCCATTTGGATCGGCAAACACCATATCAAGGTGGACGCCAGCGGCGACGCGCCTATCCTTGTCGACTCCAAGCGCAAGCCGGCGGCTCCTATGATTAACGAAACCATGGTGCTGGACACCAAGCAGCGCCGCGAAATGTTGCAGCAAGCGGCGGCCATGGGGGAACGCTCGCAATTTGCCGGGAGGCTGAAGATGCCCACCCTGCTGGTGTTGAGCGGCAACTCCGAACAGAAGGAATATGTGATCACCAGCAAACTGGCGGTCATCGGGAAATCGAAGATGGCCACTGTGCGGCTGAAGGGTTGGTTCAAGCCCGAAGTCGCAGCGCAAATCAATCAGCGCGATGATGGTTATTACATTGGACCCGGCGATAAAACGCCGTTGGTAAATTCCAAGCCAATTCAGGGTCCAGTACGGCTGAACGATGGCGATGTGATCGAGGTGTGCGGGCTTCGGCTGAATTTCGTTTTTCGCGAGTAGCAGCTTCTGTCCAAGCAGCGCGCCCGGCTTGCTTCGTGCGCGCTGCTTCACCTCCCGCGCTTCATCAATGTAACAGGGCAGCCCAGCCACGCATCCAAAGTGCATGCGAAAAGGCTGAGCTTGTCTCTAAACCTTTTCTCCGATTAGACTTCAAGGATTACTGCGCGGCCGGTGGACGCCGCCTAGTCGCGTACCCACACTGCCCCGGCGATGAATCTAAAAGAAAGCGGATAGATTCGTCACAGCCCAGTGACAGCCAGGCCGGCGTTGCTTGGGAACTCGCCTTACAGGGAAGCTGCATGTTATGTGGATCGTTCGATTAGCGCTAGCGAGACCGTACACGTTTATCGTCATGGCGCTGGTGGTGATGTTGCTGACACCGGTGGTGCTGCTGCGCACTCCGACGGATATCTTTCCAGAAATCAACATTCCGGTGATCAGCCTGATCTGGAACTACACCGGGCTCGAGCCGCAGGAGATGGAGCAGCGGATCACCTCCAACTCCGAGCGCGCGGTGACCACGCTGGTAAACGACGTCGAGCACATTGAATCGCAGTCCCTGAACGGCATCGCCGTGGTGAAGATTTATTTTCAGCCCACCGCCAATGTCCAGACGGCCTTAGCGCAGACCACCGCTATCGTTCAAACTATTTTGAGAACCATGCCTCTGGGCACCACGCCGCCACTAGTGGCCATCTATTCCGCATCGACCGTTCCGGTCATTCAAATTAGTTTGACCAGCGACACCCTCAGCGAGCAAGCCCTGTTTGACTTTGGAAATAACTTCATCCGCACCCAGTTGGCCACGGTGCAGGGAGCGGCGCTGCCGTATCCGTATGGCGGGAAGCAGCGGCTGGTCAGCGTGGACCTAAATTCGGAAGCATTGCAGTCCAAGGGGCTCTCGCCCGTGGATATTGTGAATGCGGTGAATGCGCAAAACCTGATTTTGCCGACCGGAACAGCAAAGCTGGGCACGCTGGAGTACAACGTGGAGATGAACGGCAGCCCGCAGACTATACAGGAACTGAACGACTTGCCGGTCAAGACGGTGAACGGCGCGACCATTTACATGCGCGACGTGGCGCATGTCCGGGATGGTTTTTCCCCGCAAACCAATATTGTGCGGGCCAACGGGCAACGTGGCGCACTGATGGCGGTCTACAAAACCGGGGGCGCATCCACGCTCGATATCGTGGAACGCGTAAAGCAGACAATTCAGAACTATTCGGGTTCCTTGCCGGAGAGTCTGCACGTTACCATGTTGTTCGATCAGTCTCTTTTCGTGCGCGCTTCGATTCAGGGCGTGCTGCGCGAGGCGCTGATTGCCGCGTGCTTGACGGCGATCATGATTCTGGTGTTTCTCGGCAACTGGAAAAGCACCCTGATTATCGCCGTTTCCATCCCGCTCTCGATTCTGGTGAGTATCCTGCTGCTCAGCGCGCTCCACGAAACCATCAACATCATGACCCTGGGAGGATTGGCCCTGGCAGTAGGCATTCTGGTGGACGACGCCACCGTCGAAATCGAAAACATCAATCGCAATCTGGCGATGGGTAAGGAAACCGTGCAAGCGATTCTGGACGGCGCGCAGCAGATCGCGGTACCGGCCTTTGTTTCGACGCTGTGCATTTGCATCGTGTTCATTCCCATGTTTTTCCTCTCCGGAGTAGCGCGCTTTTTGTTCGTGCCACTAGCCGAAGCCGTCTCTTTCGCCATGCTGGCCTCTTACATGTGGTCACGCACCATCGTGCCGACACTGGCCATGTATCTGCTTTCGGCCGAAGATGAATACCACGCGGAAGAGCATCAGGGGGAGCGACAGGGTTTTTTCCGGCGCTACCAGCAGCGGTTCGAGCACCTCTTTGAGCGTTTCCGGGAAGGCTATCGTCGCGCGTTGAGCGCCGCGCTGGCCAGTGCGACTGTGTTTGCCGCTTGCTTCCTCGGATTTTGCCTGCTTTCCGCTGGTCTGATTTTTGTATTAGGCCGCGATTTCTTCCCGAAAGTGGACGCTGGCCAAATTCGCATACACTTTCGAGCGCGCACCGGCCTGCGTATCGAAGAAACCGCGCGCCTTGCTGACCAGATCGATGAAGTGATCCGCGAAACTATTCCTAAAGAGGAGTTGCAAACCATCCTGGACAATCTAGGTGTCCCCTACAGCGGCATTAATCTGAGCTATAGCAACTCCGGCACCTTTGGCAGCGCCGACGGCGAACTCCTGGTGCAGTTGAAAGAGGTGCGCGGCAAGCCGACCAGCGCTTACATCGAGGCGTTGCGCGAAAAGTTTCCCCGCACATTTCCCGGCGTACAGTTTTTCTTTCAGCCGGCCGATATCGTCACGCAGATCTTGAACTTTGGCACGCCTGCGCCGATCGACGTGGCCATTACCGGTAACAATCAGCAGGCCAATTTTCAAATTGGGGAAAAGTTGGCCAATGAGATGCGCCATATTCCCGGGGCGGTTGACGTTCACGTGCAGCAGGCCTTCGACGGTCCCACGTTGCACCTGGATATTGACCGCACTCGGGCGCAGACGGTCGGATTGCAAGCCAAGGATGTGGCGCAAAATCTGCTGGTTTCGCTCAGCTCCAGCTTTCAGACCGCGCCAGCCTTTTGGCTGGACCCGAAGAACGGCGTCAGCTACAACGTAGCAGTGCAAACGCCGCAATACCGAGTGGATTCCTTTCAATCACTGCAGAATATTCCGGTGAGCGGAACCCAGCCTGGAGCGATGCCGCAAATTCTGGGCAATCTGGTGCGCTCCACCACCACCGCTCGACCCGCTACGATTTCGCATTTCAACGCGCAGTCGATGATTAATGTGTACGCGGCGGTGGATGGGCGGGACCTTGGCGGAGTCTCGGATGAGGTCGCCAGGAGGGTGAAGGCCATCGAGAAAGACCTTCCACGCGGCAGCCATGTGGTCATCCGCGGGCAAGTGCAGACCATGAAGAGTTCGTTTACCGGACTCGGATTTGGGCTGATCGGCGCAATCGTGCTGGTCTACCTGCTGATCGTGGTCAACTTCCAATCCTGGCTGGACCCTTTCATCATCATCACCGCGTTGCCTGGGGCATTGGCGGGCATCTGCTGGATGCTATTGGTGACCCACACCACGTTGAATGTGCCGTCCCTTACCGGAGCGATCATGAGCGTCGGCGTAGCTACGGCCAACAGCATCTTGATGGTCTCTTTTGCACGCGAGCAGATGAACGAGGGGAAAAATGCATTGGAAGCCGCCCTGGAAGCGGGATTTGTGCGCATGCGACCAGTGATTATGACGGCGCTGGCCATGATTATCGGCATGGTGCCGATGGCCATCGGTCTCGGCGAGGGCGGCGAACAGAACGCCCCGCTGGGCCGCGCGGTCATCGGCGGATTGCTGTTTGCAACGTTCGCCACGCTTTTCTTTGTGCCTTGCGTGTTTTCGATTATTCACGGACGCCGAAAACGCCGCAAGCTAAGCGGAGCAACGGCGTAACCGGTGGCATCGTGAAGCGAAGTCCTAAGAAAGCGGAGCAGAGATGACGACGGAAGGTAACACCGGGCTCGAGCCGCAAGGCGCGGGCCAAGGCGAAGAGAAAAAGAGCAGGCTGTTTCTGTTCTTGGCCGGTATCGCGGTGGTGCTGGTGGTGGTTGGGATTTTTACGCTGCTGCAGCGCCGTGAACAATACAACGCGCTCGCCAAAGAAACCGAAAAGATCGCGGTGCCTACAGTTGCGGTGATTCACCCTACCGCAGAGCCCACGCAAGAGGATCTGGCGCTGCCTTCCACACTGCAGGCCTATACGGAGTCTCCAATCTACGCGCGGACCACCGGATATCTGAAGAAGTGGTATCACGATATCGGAAGTCATGTGCAGCAAGGCGAGCTTCTGGCGGACATTGAAACTCCGGAAGTGGATCAGCAGCTCTCTCAAGCCCGTGCCGACCTGGGAACCTCGCAGGCCAATGAGAACCTTTCCCGCATCACGGCAACGCGCTATGAAGAACTGATAAAGACGGACGGGGTTTCGAAGCAGGAAGTCGATAACGCGGTTGGCGATTACGCCGCCAAGCGCGCCGCCGTCGCTTCATCGCAAGCCAATGTGCGCCGCCTCGAAGAGTTGGAGTCGTTCAAACACATTTATGCTCCTTTTTCCGGCGTTATCACCCGCCGCAACGTGGACATCGGCAACCTTATCAATGCCGGCAACGGCGGAAGCGCTCAAGAGCTTTTCGTTCTTGCGGCTACCGACCCGATTCGCTCCTACGTCAGCGTACCGGAGGTCTATGCCTCTGCGGTGCATCGCGGCCTGGGCGCCTATTTGGAGCTCACCCAATTTCCGGGTGAAAAATTCCAGGGCAAAGTGGCGCGCACCGCGGACGCTATTGATTTGGCCAGCCGCACGCTGAATACCGAGGTGGACGTCCCCAATGAGAGCGGTCAGCTTCTTCCGGGCGGCTATGCCCAGGTGCATCTGCTGGTGGGTGTAACCGGGACTCGCTTGCAGGTCCCAGTAAATGCTCTGCTTTTCCGCGCGGAGGGTCTACGCGCGGTGCTCGTCGACGCCACCCACCACATCCATTTGCAGCAGTTGGCCATCGGCCGTGATTACGGCACTGCTTTGGAAGTATTGCAGGGCCTCAAGCCGGACGATTGGATCGTGTTGAACCCTCAGGATTCCCTGGACGAAGGAATGCAAGTGAATTTAAAGGAACAGAAACAACCGCCGCCCGTGTCTAGCGACGAATCCTCCGGCAACGGAATCGCGCCACCAGGAAACACGCCGCCCACATCCAACAACAAGCCCTCGCAGGGGGAAAAGAAGTAATGCGTACCGCAATGCGCGCCCCCATCACGGGCGCGTACACTCCAAAGCTTGCCCGCGCAGGGCTGCTGCTCGCCACCGTGGTCGTGGCAGGTTGCTCGGTGGGACCAACTTACAAACGTCCTCCGGCCCCATCGGCGACCAAATGGGATCTCGCCGAGCCGTGGCGCGAAGGCGCTCCCAAGGATGCGGTTCCCAAGGGGCAATGGTGGACCGTATTTCAGGATGACGACTTGAACGAGCTGGAGGGCCAAGCACTGGCGGCTAATCAGACCATCAAAGTTTCTATTGCCCGCCTCGAGCAGGCTCGCGCCACCGCGGCGATTCAGATCTCGATGCTATTTCCGACGCTGGGCACTACACCCAGCGTGACTAGGCAGAGGTTGTCCGGGAATCGTCCCACGAACGGCGTGCCGGTAACCTTAACACCGGTAACTCAAAACACCGTTGTACTTCCATTCACCGTCAGTTACGAAGTGGATTTGTTTGGACGCAGAAGGCGCAGCATTGAGGCAGCAGAAGCGTCCTACCAGGCCAATGCGGCGGACGTGGAAAATGTGCGCTTGCTGGTCACCGCGCAACTCGCGGGCGACTACTTCAATTTGCGCGAGCTCGATTCCGAGTTGCAAATCCTGATGCGCACGGTGGAAGCCCTGCGAAAGGGCCTGGAACTGGTGAACACGCGCCATAGCGGTGGGGTGGCCTCCGGATTGGACGTCGCGCAGGAAGAAACTCTGTTGGACACCACCCGTACGCAAGCCATTTTGCTGCAGCAGCAACGCAAACAGTTCGAGGATGCGATTGCGGTGCTGATAGGCCAAGCCGCTCCGGACTTCCACATTGCGGCCCGCGTCGTGCAGGCCGAGCCACCGGCGCTGGACACCGGGCTGCCTTCGGATTTGCTCGAGCGCCGCCCGGATATTGCCGAGGCCGAGCGCCAAATGGCAGTCGCCAACGCACAGCTTGGAGTAGCGCAGGCCGCTTATTATCCGTCGCTGAACATTTTTGGGCAGGGAGGCTGGCAGGCCGCGGACATCGCAAAATTGGCCAATGTGAGCAGCGTTTTTTGGGCGCTGGGCGCGGATGTAGCACAGGATGTCTTTACCGGGGGAGCACGCCGCGCGCAAGTGCAATTTGCGCGCGCCGGTTACGATGCCAATGTTGCCAGCTATCGCCAGACAGTGCTTGCCGCTTTGCAAGAGGTCCAGGACGAGATTACCGGGCTAGGCGTTTTGATCGAGGCTCAACAATCGCAGCAGCAAGCGGTGGACGCCGCGCGCCGCACGCTAGGCATTTCCACCAGCCGTTACAGCGGTGGGCTGGTCAACTACCTGGACGTGGTTACGGCACAAAGGGATTTGCTTGCCGACGAGCAGCAACTGGCCGTGATCGAGGGGCAGCGCCTGGTTTCCAGCGTGCTGCTAGTTAAGGCACTGGGCGGGGGCTGGGACGCCTCCAGCTTGGCCGCGGTGCAAGTCAAAGCCAAGGCGAAGGATATTGTTGCACCGTGAAGTGGGTTGACTTCGAGCAGCGATTGGTACACAAAGGTCGTTCCGTCCCCTCTCGGTTGTTGGGCGCACTTACCCACGTACTCCGAGAAATGGTTGGCTGACATACAATTCCGTAGCCACTCAGGCGCGGTACTTGAAATTACCTACAGGCGCTCGGGACTTCTCTTGATACCAAATTGCCGCACATTGCTCTATCCTTACTGTTTTGATGGCCCTACGGTGAGGAGGAGACTTGAAGATAGCGCAGGTTGCACCTCTTTATGAGAGCGTACCGCCCAAGCTCTATGGCGGCACCGAACGGGTCGTTTCGTACCTAACCGAAGCCCTCGTTGAGGCTGGGCATGACGTGACCTTGTTTGCCAGCGGCGACTCCCAAACCTCCGCTCACTTCGTCCCCTGTTGCCCTAGGGCTTTACGGTTGAATAGTCACCAGTGCAGTGATCAGTTGGCCCATCACTTCGTGATGCTCGAAGAGGTCTGGGAACGCGCCGAGCAGTTCGACATCATTCATTTTCACGTCGACTATATGCACTTCCCGCTTTCCAAGCTTTCTGGGTTGGTGCACCTCAGTACGCTCCATGGCCGCCTTGACTCACCTGATCTCGTTCCGCTCTATCGTAAATACCAGAACATGCCGCTGACTTCGATTTCGCTGAACCAGCGCAAGCCTTTGCCATGGGCCAACTGGGTAGGTAACGTCTATCACGGGCTGCCCGAGGACTTACTTCCACTGGGCGATGGCAGTGGAAAGTATCTCGCGTTTCTGGGACGCATTTCACCGGAGAAGCGCGTTGATCGCGCCATCGAAATCGCCACCAAGCTCGACATGCCTTTAAAGATTGCCGCTAAGGTGGATAATGCCGACCGCCAATATTACGAACGGGAAATAAAGCCGCTGTTGAATGCCCGCAATGTCGAGTTCATCGGTGAGATAAACGAGCAGCAGAAGGGGGAATTCCTCGGCAACGCTTATGCTTACCTTTTCCCTATCGACTGGCCGGAACCCTTCGGTCTGACCATGATCGAATCCATGGCCTGCGGGACACCGACCATCGCTTTTAACCGCGGCTCGGTGCCTGAAGTTATCAGCAAAGGCGTTAGCGGCTATATCGTCGAAAATATGGAAGAAGCGATAAACGCGGTGGAGCAAGTGGCCGAATTCGATCGCGCCGCATGCCGCGCCGAATTCATGAATCGATTCAGCGCTCCAAAAATGGCGCTGGAGTACGTTAAGCTGTACGAGACCAGCGTCGCATCCAAATCGGTGGCTTCGGACACCGAGTCCGCCGATCCCGATGCCGAAATCGATACTCTGCTGACGCTGTAGGACGGTTTCCTTTTGTCGGACATTGTCCGCGTTGAAGATGAATATTACGTTCGCGCCTCCTCAGCACTGGCCGACGACCGCACACGGGTCCTAAAGTACGGCGATACTTTTGCTGTGTTCAATCGCTATGGCGATATCGAGCCGCTGGGCACTTCCCGATTCGGACTGTTTCACGCCGAAACGCGTCACCTCTCGCGCCTCACCTTACGCCTTAATCAAAAGCAGCCGCTACTACTAAGTTCCACGATTCGCGAAGATAACGCCTTCCTTTCGGTCGACCTCACCAATGTGGACACCCCCTTAGACGGTGAGGCGGAACTGGCCCGCGGTACTGTGCACCTGTTCCGCCTGCAGTTTTTGCGGAGTGCCACCTGCTACCAGTATTTCCGTTTGCTCAACTATGGCTTGCAGCCCGTGAAAGTTTGTCTACTGGTGCAATTTGAGGCGGATTTCGCCGACATTTTCGAAGTGCGCGGCACTCACCGCGCTCGGAAAGGCCAGCGCTTACCTGCTCTGGCCGAGGGCAATCGTGTGGTTCTCTCCTACCGCGGCCTGGACGATGTTCTGCGCGCCACCTGTCTGGAGTTCGCGCCCTCGCCCGCGGCGTTGTCCACCAGCGAGGCGGTATTCCAAGTTACTCTGCAGCCGAAAGAGGAACAAAGCGTGTCCTGCACGATTGGGTGTGAACGCAACGGACAACCCTTGACGGTGGCTCCTTTTTCTTCGGCCTTCCGCGGCCTCGAGCAGCAATTCGAGCGCCCGGGGATCGATGAGTGCGCCATCACAACCCCTAGCGAGACTTTCAATGCCTGGCTCACGCGTTCGTCCGCTGACTTACGCATGCTCATTGAAGGCAATCCGGAAGGCCCGTACCCGTACGCCGGAGTACCCTGGTTCAATACAGTCTTCGGCCGCGACGGAATCATCACCGCCCTTGAGTGCTTGTGGATGGCGCCACGCATTGCCGAGGGCGTCTTGAAATATCTCGCGGAGACGCAAGCCACGGAAGAAGTTCCCGAGCGTGACGCTGAGCCCGGCAAGATCCTTCACGAAATGCGCCGCGGCGAAATGTCCGTCATGAACGAAGTGCCTTTCGCTCGCTACTACGGTAGCGTTGACTCCACTCCGCTCTTCGTGATGCTGGCAGGCGCTTATTTCCGGCGCACTGCCAACCTCGCCTTCTTGAAAGAAGTGTGGCCCAACATCAAGCGCGCCATTCAGTGGATAGATACCTACGGTGATCGCGACCAGGACGGTTTTGTCGAATACGAGCAGCGCTCCTCGAAGGGCCTGGTGCAACAGGGCTGGAAAGACTCTTACGATTCTATTTTTCATGCCGACGGTCGAATGGCTGACGCGCCTATCGCATTGTGCGAAGTACAAGGCTACGTCTATGCCGCCAAGCGCTCGGCCGCAGTGATCGCCCGCGCTTTCCAGGAAATCGATTTGGCTGAGCGCCTTGAAGCGCAAGCTCAGGCGCTGCGCGAAAAGTTTGACCAGGCCTTTTGGTGCGCAGAGTTGGGCATGTACGCCCTCGCGCTCGACGGCAAAAAAAAGCAATGCCAGGTGCGCAGTTCCAATGCCGGGCACGCCCTGCTTTGTCGCATTGCCAAAGAGGAGCGTGCCAAAACTCTGGTCACATCGCTCATGAGCGAAGAGACTTATTCCGGCTGGGGTATCCGCACCATCGGGGCTGCCGAGGCTCGTTACAATCCGATGTCCTATCACAATGGTTCCGTCTGGCCTCACGATAATGCGCTGATCGGCCTCGGATTTTCGCTTTATGGCTTTCACCAGCAAGCTTCCGAAGTCCTTCACGGGCTGTTTGAGGTCAGCCGCTCCGTCGAACTCCAGCGTTTGCCTGAACTCTTCTGCGGTTTTCATAAGCGCCCCGGCGCTAATGGTCCGACGCTCTATCCGGTGGCCTGCGCACCGCAAGCTTGGTCTGCAGGGGCGGTCTTCATGCTTCTGCGCGCCTGCCTGGGCATGACTTTGCGCGCTCCCGAGCGCCAGATCTGCTTTGATCACCCCGTGCTTCCGACCGGTCTCGATCAGGTGCAGATCGAAAATCTTAGATTGGTCGACGCCAGCGTGGATGTTCTGGTGCAACGCCATGACGCGGGTATCGCCGTCGAAGTCCTCCGCCGTCGCGGCGAAGTCGAAATTATGAAAGCGCTATAAGGTTTTTTGGCTGTTGTTTGGCTTACCCGCTCGAACGCGTCATAATTGGAGTGTCGCTATCGGAACGCGCGCCCCACCCATGCAACCCGCGGCGCGCTCGCACGGTCCAATAGGTAGGCAACATGTTTTTTGAGCAAGGAGGCTTACGCAATGACCAGTCTGGGTTCGCGCAATCATCGGTGCGGGATGGCCGTAGCCTTGCTTCTGTTCGCCCCCCCGCTCGCCGCTTCGTTGGCCGCGCAGCAACAGGGACCTCTGCCTGCTGCGGCACCCACACCGTCGGCCTCGCAGCAGCAACCGGTAGCGGTTTCTCCCACGCCGGCAGCCAAATCCCAAAGTGATTCTGGAACCATCACACATGAGCCCCCTTCGATTCCCGTCGAGCAAATCATTCAGAAATTCGGCGACCGCGAGTTGGAGTTCAAGAAAGAGCGCGACAACTACACTTACACTCAAACCTTCGTAGTGCAAGTGATCGACAACGATGGCCAGGTCGCCGGCGAGCATCGCATGACCAGCGACATCTTGTTCACTCCGGAAGGCAAACGCTACGAGAAGGTTATCAGTGCGCCCCCTCCTACGTTGGAGCGCGCAGGCATGAGCCTTTCGCAGCAGGACCTGGACGACGTCGAAAATGTACAACCTTTTGTGCTGACCACCACCGATTTGCCAAAGTACGACGTGAAATACGTCGGCCGCGAGCAGTTAGATGAATTGAGCACTTACGTCTTTGACGTCGGCCCCAAAAAACTCGAAAAGAACCAGCGCTACTTCCAGGGCCGCATCTGGGTGGATGACAAGGATTTGAACATCGTAAAAAGTGACGGTAAAGCGGTCCCAGACATTATCAAGAAGAACAGCGAAAACATTTTTCCGCGCTTCGAAACCTTTCGAGAGAATATCGAAGGCCATTATTGGTTTCCCACGTACACCCGAGCCGACGACGTGCTGCACTTCAGTTCCGGGCCGATCCACATGCGCATGACGATCCGTTATGCGAACTACAAGCGTTTCGGGGCCACCATCAAAATCGGCACCCCGGTGGAAATCAAGCAAGACAAGCCGCTCAACAAGCCCTGATTTTCGCGAACCGGGAACTGGGTGATCTGATTTCCCTCCTGGCTTCTGCAACTGCCGCAAATGGAGCACGTCAAGCGAGCATTGGTTGCCCGCTCGATCCATCTCTAGAGCCGTAAAGTTATTCTCTACGATCGCTCCCGGTAGGGGTGGATTGCAATGCGGGGGCCCACGCCGCGTCCTCTCCGTTCACTACCCCCATCCAGCAATCTACAAATTATCCAAAAAAAACTGCGTCACCCGGGTCATCAGCACTTTGCGCGCCGCCGGATCGCTGACCCCGTGTCCACGACCTGGAAATGCCATTACCTCTACATATTTTCCCATCTCAATGAGTTCGTTGATCAATGACAAAGTATTTGCGTAATGCACGTTGTCGTCGCCAGTTCCGTGCGCGATCAGCAGTTTGCCCTTGAATCCTTCAGCACGTTCGATGGGTGACGACGCGCGATAGCCCACCGCATTCTGCGGCAGCAACCCCAGATAGCGTTCCGTATAAATGGAATCGTAAAAGTGCCAGTCTGTTACCGGACCTCCCGCGAATCCCGCCTTGAATTCCCCGCCCGATTCAAACATGGCATGCAGGGTCATGTGCCCGCCATAGCTCCAGCCCCAAATCCCAATGCGTTCCGGATCCACATACGCCAGCGTCTTCAAATACGCTACGCCGTCGCGCTGGTCCGACAGTTCCTGGGCTCCCAGGCTATAGTGAATCGGCTCTTCGAAAGCGTGGCCGCGTCCCCCGGAGCCGCGGTTATCAACCGAAAAAATGATATAGCCCTTTTGCGCCATCAACTGGTGCCACATCGCCGTATTGCCGCCCCATGCGTTCAGCACCACTTGCGCGTGCGGTCCGCCGTAGGTATAAACCAGCACCGGATATTTTTTCGACGGGTCGAAATCCGGTGGCTTGACCATCACAGCGTTTAGCTGCACCCCATCATGCGTCTTCACCGAAAGAAATTGCGGCGCCGAAAGATGATAGTTCGTCAGCTCCGCAACCTTGTTCTCGTTGATCACCCGCAGCAGCGACCCATCGGCGCGCGCCACCTCCTGCCGCGGCGGCGTCAGCACATCGGAATAGGTATCCACGAACGCCGAGGCATCCGGCGCCATGTTCACGCCGTGCATACCATTGTGAATGGTGATGCGGCTGATCGCCGAGCCATCCAGCGATACCCGGTATAGGTGCCGTTCCAGCGGCGTCTTGGCCGTGCCGGTGAAGTACACCATCCCCTTGCCTTCATCCACCGCGTCCACGGCGGAAACTTCCCAGTCTCCTTTGGTGATCTGCGCCAATTGCTTTCCCTCCAGATCGTAAAGGTAAAGATGGCGGTAACCGCTCCGCTCGCTGGACCACAAAAAGCGCTTTCCATCCTTAAGGAAGTGCAGATCATTGCTCACGTTGATCCAATACTGATCCGTCTCATTCAGAGCTGTGCGTGTCTGGCCGTTGGCCGTATCCGCCACCAGCAAATCCAGGACCGTCTGCTGCCGGTTCAGCCGTTGAATTGCCACATGCTTTGAGTCCCGAAGCCAGTTCACCCGCGCGATATAAATATCGGAATTCTCACCGGTATCCATCGCTCGCGCCTCGCCGCCCCCAACTGGCGCAACGAACACCCGCACGATCGGATTACCGCCTCCCGCCGGGGGATAGCGCTCTTCCTCCGCCTCACCGGTCGGTGAAGAAAATTCCACCAGCGGATATCTCGCCACTTCGCTTTCGTCCATTTGCAAATAAGCGACCGCAGAGGAATCCGGCGCCCACCAATACGCCGTCGTAAAATCGAGTTCTTCCGGATACACCCAGTCAAGCTCGCCTTTGCGCACTTCCTCCGTGCCACCTTCGGTGAGCGCCTGCTCTTTCCCGTCTGCTACGCTGACCAGCCAAAGATTGTGATTGCGCACAAAGCTGACGTATCGCCCATCGGGAGAGATCTTGGGATCCGCGATGGCTTCGCCGGCAGAGGCCAGCGTGCGCGACGATTGCGTCTTCAAATCGAACCAGGCCAGCGATGTCGGCCCCTGAAACAAAAGCGCAGCTCCGCTCGGGGCCCACTGATATCTAGCCGGCGCACGCCGTCCCAGCCCGGTTGCCTGTGTGCGTTGCCCTGCGTCGGCAGGTAGTACTGCATCCAGTTTGTCCGTGGGAAGAAGCAAATGGCGCTGCCCAGATGCCACCTCCAGCGACCATAACTCGCTATGCATCTCTTTCCCGGCACTCTTATTCTCAAAAAAACTGATTTGCTTCGAATCTGGGGTCCACGCAATCCCGCGGGTCAAGCGACCGCTCAAGCCCGGATCGCTGTAAATTCGCTCTACCGTAAGAGGTTTGGGCGAAGCTGGCGCGGCGGCCGGAGCTGGCGCTCCGGTTTGTTGCGCCCTGCATACAACCACGGGAACCGCACACATTGTAAATAAAATGGTCCCGAGAAAAACACCATTCCCGACCAGACGCCGCATGAGTCCTCCTCACAAACGGCCTCTAGTTTAGCCTGCCAGCATCCACTCGTGTAGTGTCACGCCGCGAACGTGCAACGTCCTGAGAGTTTCGCCGCTTAGAACGAAACCCGAGCGCTCAGTTGGACTTCCCGTCCTGGCGTCATTGCCATGGTGATAGTGCCAAACTGCGGAGTGTTGACAAACCGGTTCGGCGTCCCCAAATTCACTTTGTTCAATGCGTTGAAAGCCTCGCCTCGGAACTGGAGGTTTAATCTTTCCGTCAGACGAAACGCGCGCTGCAGCGCAATATCCATGGTCTGCATTCCCGGCCCGTACACCGTGTTCCGCCCAGCGTCACCAAACGTAAAAGCGGGGGGCGCTGCGAAAGCTGCCGGGTTGAACCACTCGTCCGCCGTGCGTGTTCCGGGAGCAAAGACCGGCTGGCCGGTAACATTGGCTCGAATCGGGTTCTCGCCCAGTACCGTCCCAGAATTGGCCGTATCTCCGAACACCGAAACCGTGAACGGCATTCCTGACTGAATCTGGTAAATGGTCGCGAAGGTCCAATTCTGAGTGACCAGGAGCATCCACTGCGCGCGCCTGTAAGCGGGAATGGCATACACCGCGCTCAGCGCGAAACGATGACGTACATCGCATCCGGGTCCTTTTTCGGCGGTCAGATCGTTGTTGTTTTGCGGGATTGAGGATTCATCCATCGCAGAGCGAAAATCCGGCGCATTCGTCAGGTCCTTGGAATAGGTGTAGTTGGCCAGCAAACTCAATCCGCGCGAATAGCGGCGGCGTAGATTGATGTAGCCCGCGTCGTACCAGCTCTGTGCGCTGTTTTCCAGCAGGTTGATGGTGCTGACCGGGAAAGTCATGCTCTGAATCACGGCATCGGTACTGCCTGGAGGCAAAGTGGTGTCCGGCACGAAGGTAAGTGTCTTGAACGGGCGCCGCGGACCAAGTGGCCCAGGCCCCGGAAGGGCATTGTTGATCAGATGGGCCCGCTGCAGATGGAAACCACGCGAACCGATATACCCGATTTCCACCGATGTGTTTACATCCAGACTCTTCTGCACGGAGGCGTTCCATTGCTGGACATATTGCGCCGGCGAATGTGGATCGAAAGCGGTAAAGCTTACGACGGTTGCCGGCAGCGGTCCTGTGCCCAACACCGGCGTGCCGAAATTCATGCCGCTGGCAAACAACGCGGCCGGAGGAGTGAAATTATCCGCCTGCTGTGTTTCCGGAAAAACGTACGGGACGTTGTGTCGCTGGTTGCACCAGGTATTCAGATCCACGGGCGTAAAAAAGATGCCGTAAGCGGCATGAAACACCAACCCGCGATTCGGCAGGTTCTTCGCCAGGCCCAGGCGCGGGGCAAAGTTGTGCTGGTTCGCGTACATCAGTCCTTGCGGATAACCGTTTTGCCCGCCGACGAAGACAGAGGGCGCCCCACTCTGGAAAATCAGGTTGGTATTGGTATTGTCCTTGTCGTAGAGCGGGCTGGCATACTCATAACGGATGCCCACATTTATGGTCGTCGTTGAAGTTGCTTTCCAACTATCCTCCACGAAACCATCGGCGCCCCAATTCCGCAAATTCATTTGCGGAACTCCAGCTTGGCGCTGCTTGACGGCTGGCAAGCTAAGCAAGAAACTGGCCAGGCCCGATCCGCTGCCGTCATTAAATCCGAATTCGGTCGTGTACCCAGTAGTGTATTGGTAGTAGCCGCGATTCTGAAAAAAGCCCCACATCGGCCAGGTATACCAATGAAAATCACCGCCGAACTTGATCGCGTGCCGCCCCTTCTCCCACGCATACGTATCGCGAATTTCGTACATCGTGTCCCACGCGTGCATCGGCGTGGCGGCGAAGGTGTCCCCAATTCCGGTGTAACCCTGGGCCGCAAACCAGGGCGCGCCCCACGCATTCGGCCCGCCAAAGCCCACACCCAGGATCCCCAGCTGGCCTACGATGTCGTTCACTCCATCGTTTTGTGAGGTGCGATCCATCGATAATCGCGAAACCGAAATCGATACCGTATTCACCTTGTTAGGTGCAAAAATGTGGTTCCAGGAGAGCGCCGCCTGCTGCGACCGGTTATCGAAATTCGCGCCAAATCCCGGAAGGTTGTCTGTTGTGGCGGTGATTCCGCTACTCGGCGAAAATCCATTTTCCTGGCCGATTGAGTACCGTCCGAAGAGCGTATCGCCTTTGGAAAAATTGTGATCGATACGTGCGGTCCCCTGGTCTTGAAAATGCGTCTCATTGCGCACGTCCAGGTAATTGTTGGAATCCCGTCCGGTCCCCATCGCCATATTCGGCATGGGCACGTATTGCATCAAGAACGTTTGGAGCGCCGGATTTATGCGGTTCGCGGGGATTATGTTTCCGGGAAACTGGCTTCGCGTGTATGGAAAATTGTTTGCTCCGGTTGGTTTTGTCGGATCGAAGTTGGGATTTGCCACTGCGGTTGTCGGGTCGTAAACCTTGACCCCGCTCCCGCTGAAATCGCCCTGAATTTCCGCGGGAGTCGGCACCGTTAAAATCTGTGCATCCGCTTGTGCCAGCCGCAGACCCTCATAGTTGATGAAGAAGAAGGTATCTTTCCTGATCAGCGGCCCGCCGAAGGACGCCCCGAAATTGTTTTGCACCAGGTGATTGTTCCCCATGGACGCAAACGTGCTCGCGTCCATCGCTCCGTTGCGCAGGAACTCGTACACCGTCCCGTGATATTGACTCGAGCCCGAATGCGTAACGATATTGATCTGCCCGCCGCCGGCTCCCCCCATATCCGCCGTGTAGCTGCTCGTTTCCACCTGGAATTCCTTTACCGCGTCTGGCGACGGGCTCAAATTTTGAGTGTTGAATGTGGGATCCGTATTGGTTGCGCCATCCAGCAGAAAAAAATTCGCATTGGGTCGCGCCCCGCCAATTACTACCGCCGAGCGCTCCCCCGGCCGCCAGTACAGGGGATTCGTGGCTCCCGTCTGCGCGCCAAAGCCCACGTGCGCTCCGGGTACGGTAAGCACCAGATCAATCAACATGCGCCCATTGAGAGGCAGTTCACGTATGGATGTAGGCTCCACAACTTCACCCACGCTGGCATCCGTCGTTTGCAGCGCTTCAGTTGCTCCGATAACTTTTACTCCCTCCGCAACGGAACCGACTTTAAGTACGACATCTACGGCCAATTTCTGACCTACCTCCAAACGCAGCGACTGAGTCGTAGTCGCAAAGCCTGTCGCTCCCACTTTCAGTTCATAGTCGTCCGGCAAGAGTGCGGGCGCTTCGAATAGTCCTTCTTCATTGCTGATTAGCCGTCGGACCGCGCCGGTGCTAGCAGCCGTCAACTCGACCGCAGCTCCCGACACCGGCAAATGTTGTGAATCGACGATGGCGCCGGTCAGCACGGCGTAGTTGCTCTGCCCGTACCCGGGAGTCGCCACGATAAGCAGCAAGGGGAGGAGGCGGAATCGTCTTCTCATATTTCGTTTCTCCGAACAACCTGCACACCCAAAGCGCGATGACAAGGGTGGGGTATGCAACCTATGAACTCGACTGGCACAGATACATCGACCCCGGTGTTTGGGACTGTAAGCACGAGAAGCAAGGACAGCAATAATTGGAAAGTATTAGAGGGCCGACCCAAGTGCACTCGTCGAACCTTTGGTTGCCCTATCCAGGTGGCCAACGAAACGCCCTGCCGCCCAGCAGATGCAGATGCAAATGCAAAACCGATTGCCCCGCGCCGCTGCCGTTGTTCAGCACCATGCGATAGCCTTCCTGCAGATTCAGCTTGCGGGCCAGTTGCGCGGCAACGAGCTGTATCTTCCCCAATATCGCCTGCTCTTCCGGGCCCGCTTCGCTCAGCGAAGCGACATGTTTACGCGGGCAAATCAAAATATGCGTCGGTGCCTGCGGGCCGATATCCTCAAAAGCGAAAACTTCATCATCCTCATATACCATCTTCGATGGAATCGTCTTCGCCGCTATTTTGCAAAACAAGCAATCCGCGCTCACTCGTTTCCCCCTGCGCCCTCACCTTGGTCCAGACGCACCACCATCGGCATAAACCCCTCCTTATTTCGAAGCTTCTCCCCAAACCGTTGCGCGGCATCCTCTCCGGGAACTTTGCCCACCCGCACACGATAGAACAAACCCTCCGGCGAATCGTACGGCTGAATGAAAATCGGCGAGTATTCAGAATTCAGTCGTTCTCTTAACCGTTCCGCATTCCCGCGATCCCGAAAAGCACCGATCTGCACGGTGAAAAATCCCGAACCCGGATCGATACCCGCCGACACAATCTCCAGCCGCACCGGCACCACACCCGGACCGATGGAATCTATCTCCCGCGCCGCCGCCATCGACAAATCGATAATGCGGTTATCCACAAATGGCCCGCGGTCTGTGATGCGCACCACCGTGGATTTCCCATTGCTCAAGTTCGTCACCCGCACCACGGTGCCGAAGGGCAGCGTCCGGTGCGCCGCCGTCAACTTGTTCATGTCGTAGACTTCGCCATTCGAAGCGCGACGCCCGTGAAACGGCACGCCGTACCAGGACGCTTTGCCCTCTTCCGTATACTTGGACATCGCCGGATTGGGCGGTGCCGCGTCCCGCCTGGGTATGGCCGTGCCAGCAGCGGCCTTTCCGCCTAGCGTAACTTCGGCGCCTTCTCGCGGGTTGGCCTCCGCCGTCTTGTCCGAATTGTCGGCGGGTTGCGGGGACTCCGGCTGGCTGGCGGTCGTGCGGCGAGAGGCGCAGCCGCAGAAGAAAGCAAGGCCAAGACCACAGAGAACGTAAAGTATACAGGGGCGTTGCAATAAGGCTGGCGAATCTCCGCTGCGGCGCGCTAGCTGCGCCAGGTTCATGATTGCGAATTCGGTGGAGCAGTATTTCGGCGCGCGGCCATGCGCGCTTCCAGCTTGCTGGCCGCTTCGCTCAGCTTTGCGGAAACTTCGCGCAAAAACTCCGCGCTGCGCCGTTCCGTTTCCGGCGCAACTTCCTTCTCAATATATCGGCGCAGCCGCATCAACTCTTCATCGATGCGCTTGCCGAACTCCTCAAATTTGTCCATAGCCGTGTTCGCCGGACTGCGCAGAGCGATTTCGGTATTATAGGAACGCTTCGCAAGTGCCGCAAGGAGGAGAGTTGGCGCTTCCCTATCAATGGCAGTATCGCCTGGACCGCTGGAAAGCATCGCTGCGAGGGTTTTTCGGTGGCGGCAACCAGCAACCCCGTCCCCAGATTTGTCCGAATTGCGGTTCGCTTGTCGGCATCCATGCGTCGCGTTGCCACCAGTGCGGCACCAACCTAAAATTTTCCATGGCTGCGGTCAATCGCAGCCTCTCCGGAGTTTTCTCCGGCCCCGCCCCTGTCACCACCGCTCTTCTCGTTTCCAATCTCATTATGTTCGGCATCGAGTGGATGGCTCTTGCCGCGCACGGCGGAGGCGGAGGCCTCAGCATCTTGTGGGGCATGGGCGGCGAAGCGTCCTACCGCCTGGGCATGAGCGCTCCTTACGCGATCTACATTCAACACGAATGGTTTCGTCTAATAACCGCCATCTTTCTGCACGGCGGTCTCCTCCATATCGGTTTCAACATGATGGCGTTGATGCAGCTCGGTCCTGCTCTTGAAGAGCTTTACGGATCTTCACGTTATTTTTTCCTGTATATCTTCACCGGCGCATTCGGCTTTCTGGCCAGTTCCTTCACTGGGCATTTATCGCTAGGCGCCAGCGGTGGTTTGCTTGGATTGGTCGGAGCGATGCTGGCCATCACCACCAAACGTGGCGGCGCTTACATGCGCGATCTGCGCTCGCGGCTGGTCAGCTCGGTTGTTTTTCTTTTTGTGCTGGGATTCATGGGTATGGGCATCGACAATTGGGCCCACGGCGCCGGGCTGGCCGCGGGCTTCGCGCTAGGCAAAATATTTGCTGACCGTCAGCCGATGAACGTGCGGGAAAAACAGATTGCGAATGCGCTCGGCTGGCTGGCCGCACTCGCCGTCATCGCCAGCTTCGCGTTTATGATTTTGCATTATCGCGACGCGATACCGGGATAGAGTTAACTCGCCTGCTGCGCCGGCGAACTCAACCGCCTGGCGATCGCGAAAGAATAGTGAAACGCTGAAACCGTCGCCAGCGCCGTCACCGCGTAAATCAATATTTGATTGATCCGCGCAAAAGGCAGATTCGGATACGCGGCCCTCAGCACGACCATAAAGACCAGAATTATTTGAAACATGGTTGTGGCTTTCCCAAGAATGCTGGGAGGAAATGGCCGGTAGCCGAAGATTAATATAATCACGGCTGCTACTATCAGGATAATTATGTCGCGGCTCAACACAATAATCGTGAGCCACCACGCAATTTCTTTCTTCATCGCCAGAATTACGAACGAGGAAGAGAGCAACAGCTTATCCGCAATGGGATCCAGATATGCGCCCAGCGAAGAGCGCTGATTTAGCTTGCGTGCCAACAGGCCGTCGACGCCGTCGCTGAGCCCTGCCACCACCAGGATCGCCAGCGCCCAGCGATACTCTTCGTAGGAAATCAGAATCAGGAAAAACGGGATGAACCCGAGTCGCAATAACGTGATTTGGTTGGGAACTGTCCAGATGCGCGGGCGCATTGCGATTCAGGATAGCGCAGTTCAGGTGAACTGCGCGAGATAGTCGATCAGCTTGCGGCCCAGTTTGCGCGCGAAAAGCTCGTCCATGGACGGAATGGATCCAGTGGGCTCATCGAGCGTGATGCGCTCCACGCGAGTCATGGGAAAGAAAAGAGTGGGGACGCCGACCCGCTCGCCGTCCGGTTCGTTAAGCTGGCGAATGAAGTGATCGAAGGAATTCAGGTCGATGCCGCGCAGCGTGACCCCGGCGGTGCTGATGGCCAGCAGCTCGCCCCAGATTTTTTCCTTGGGCGTGTGCAAACTCACGACGACGATGGAATGCGGATCCATGGATGACCTTACGCGTGTATCTCCAGATTACCAAGAATTGTCTTCCGGGTTAGATTGGAGTTCCTGGCAGACAACGTAGTCGCCAGAGCACAGCCATTCTTGCCGTGCTGGACGCGCCGTTCATTTGGCATGTCCATAAGCCTGGTTTAGCCACCACAATGCTTCGCGAAAGTCGGCTTCGGACTTCAGCGTAAAAGCGAGCCATTTCGCGCTGGGCGCGGCGTTTCCGGTGTCGATGCGCGGTTCTTTTCTGGCGCGCGCGAGGAGTGCAGAAGGCATCGCCTGGATTCGGAAAATGAGCGCGTTGGGATTTCTGATGGCGCGTGTGACCGGCAGAGCGGCGAAGATTTTCTTGCCGCGATAGAAGCCGCGCAGGCCAAACATGGGGCGGGTGGTGACTTTCGGCCAGGTGCTTAGCTCACTGCCCAGCAGCGCGGACAACTGCCTGGTTTCCTCGCTGGCGGGGAGCATTTTCGGACGTGGGCGTTCTGTGTTTTTCGTTTTCACGTGGGCATTGGCCGAGGGCCGTTTGGGGGGAGCAAGAGTTTGGGCTCGGTGAGCGACTGAACTTGTTCCAAGCTGGCGTCAATTGCCAGCTCACGGAGAACCAGGCCTTCGCGGGTTACATCGATCAGGGCCAGCTCGGTGACAATGTGGTCCACGACTTCAACTCCGGTTAGAGGGAGAGTGCAACTCTTCAGGATCTTGGGTTGGTTGTCGCGGGTGGCGTGTTCCATGGCGATGTACACGCGCTTGGCGCCGGCGACCAGGTCCATGGCACCGCCCATGCCCTTAAGCATTTTGCCGGGAATGGCCCAGTTGGCGAGATTGCCTTTTTCATCGACCTGCAGTGCGCCGAGAACGGTGAGGTCCACGTGGCCGCCGCGGATCATGCCGAAGGAATCGGCGGAAGAGAAATAACTGGTGCCGGGAAGTTCCGTGACGGTTTCTTTTCCGGCGTTGATCAGATCGGGATCGATCTCCGATTCGAGCGGATAGGGTCCCACACCCAGCATGCCGTTTTCCGATTGCAGCACGACTTCCATGCCCGCGGGGACGTAGTTGGCGACTTGCGTGGGCATCCCGATGCCGAGATTTACGTAGAAGCCGTCACGCAGTTCCAGTGCGATGCGACGGGCAATGCGCTCGCGTCTCTGTTCGTCGGTCAGTGGCATTGTTGGACATCTCGGTAGTTGGGACGCGGCGTCGCTGCGTCCGTACGGGTAATCACGATTTCCTCACGGTGCGGCGCTCGATCTTTTTTTCGTAGTCGGAGCCTTGGAAGATGGCGTCTACGAAGATGCCAGGGGTGTGAATCTGATCGGGTGGGAGTTGGCCAAGCTCGACCAGATGCTCGACTTCGGCGATTACGTAGTCGGCGGCGGTGGCCATCATGGGATTGAAATTGCGAGCGGTCTTGCGATAGATAAGATTGCCCCAGCGATCGCCTTTCCAGGCTTTGATGAAGGCAAAGTCGCCGCGCAGCGCGCGCTCCATGACGTAGTGGCGTCCGTCAAAGTCGCGAGCTTCTTTGCCTTCGGCGACCATGGTGCCGTAGCCGGTAGGCGTGAAGAAGGCCGGGATTCCGGCGCCGCCCGCGCGGATACGCTCTGAGAACGTACCTTGCGGATTAAGTTCAACTTGGACTTGTCCGCTCAATACCAACTGCTCGAACAGTTTGTTCTCGCCAACATAAGTGGAAATCATTTTTTTAATTTGGCGATTTTGCAAGAGCAGGCCGAGACCGGCGCCGTCGGTGCCGGCGTTGTTGCTGGCGATGGTCAGATTCTTGGTGCCTTTGCGGCGCACGGCTTCGATCAAATGCTCGGGAACGCCGCAGAGGCCGAAGCCACCGACGAGTATGGTGGCGCCATCGGCGAGTTGCGCGATCGCGGCGTCCGCAGAGGCGATTCGTTTATCCATGGTCTTCAGGTGAAGAGTGTACTGCAAGGAGCAACGGCGACAAATCGTATTGCCAAAATGGGCCCGGCATCCCACGCTGCTGACCTTGAGCAAGCTTGAAAAGAAAGATTTTTGCCACAGAGACACAGAGAAGACAGAGCTTCCTAGCAAAGAAGCCCGCACCCCCGGCAATGGGGATTGAAGATCTCGCATTTGCAGTGTTGGACGTATAGGTCCTTCGTTAGCCTTGCCCGGTAGCCTCGCCTGACGCCGCCAGATTCGATGTTATTTGCGGACCCACAAATAAATTCGAATCCGAAACCTCACTTATGGCTTGGTTACTGGGAACTTTGGTTTGGGCGGAATGCCTTTGTAATCTGCTGGTTAGGCGGCGGGCGTCGCCGCCTTCGCGGGGGGCGGTCCACAGATCGCTGGCGTAGGAGAAGACAAATTTGTCGCGAGAGATATCGGCGTAGCGGAGCAGGCAAGTAGGTCCTGTGGAAAGCTGAGCGGAAGGAGTGGCGTGCAGCAGAGCTGTGAAGTGGGCGCCAAGCACCGTTGAACAAATGACTGCCGCCACAAACAACCGAACCTTCTGCTTTCTCATTCAGTCTTCTCCCCGGCACTGGTCGAAGTCAGGTTTGCGGCGGGGGGCAGGTATGGAGACAACCGTACCGTCCGCCGCTACCATGTTCATAGACGAACAAATCCGCAGAATGTTTACATTAATCTCCGGCAAAGATAACGTCAGGGCACTCATGTCCAAATGGTCCCGTATGATCGCCTCGAGCGAGAATTTTGGCCAGCATATTTTTAGAGTTTCCGCACCAGCGTGCGTGTTGCTGCGCAGGAAGATTGTAGCGAAGCAGGGCTTTTGCGGACGCCGCTCTCAGGATATGCTTCCGTGTACAACATGAAGACGTTTCAGCAAGAAGCGGCGGTGAAGTGCCTGCGCACCAGGCGGGGAGCGCGCGCATGAGTTTCCGGGCGAAAGTCTTCTGGATCTTCATGCTAACCGTGCTGGCGTCGGTCTCCGTGGTTGCGTACGCAGTGACCCACTATACGCGGGCGGCTTTCGAAGAGATGGACGCGGAGCGCACCGAGGCCCTGGTCGCGCAGTTCAACAAGGAATTCGAGCAGCGCGGCGAGGAAGTGACGCAGCAAGTGCAGAACGTGGCCAATGCCGAAATTACCGTGCGATCCGCGATTGACCTAGCCAAGCCGGACATGGACCAGTCCATTTTTGCAAAGGATGCCAACGGTGTGGCCCAGGATCAGGGGCTTAACTTCGTTGAACTGGTCAGCTGGGATGGCACGATCATTTCCTCGGCGCAGTATCCAGCACGTATTGGCTTCAAGAACGATTGGGTTACTGCTACGAAGGATTGGCGCGGTTCGCCAGCCTTCCTAAAGAAAGAAGAATTGCCGGACGGTGTGGCCCTTTCGGTATCTGCGGTGCGCACCGTTTCAGGGGGCAACGATAAGAATTTGTACATTATTGGAGGACGGCGCCTGGACCAGAATTTTCTGGCGTCGCTGGTACTGCCCTCCGGGATGCGTGCGCTGCTGTATCGCAATCTGCAGCCGAACTACGTGGAAACGGAGCTGACCGATGTGAACGGGCCGGCAGCCAATCCAGAGCGCTTTCGCCCCCTGATCGAAGAAGTGCAAAAAACACCGCACCCGGCGACCGCCACGATCAATTGGACGGTGGATGCAGCTTCGGCGGAAACATTCCATGCCCTGCCGCTGCTGGGGAGAAATAGCGAACTGCTGGGAGTTCTACTGGTGGGCAGTTCGCGCAAAGAATTGGTACTGCTGACGCGACGTATCGTGACCATCGCGGCGGCGGTAGCCGCGGCAGCGCTTCTGGTCGGCTTGCTGATGAGCTTGTGGGTCGCCGCGCGCATTACGCGGCCAGTGGTGGAGCTGGCAGAAGGCGCACGCGAAGTGGCGACCGGTCGGTGGGGCACACGCATCGACGTGCGCGGGACCGATGAAATCGGGCAATTGGGAATTGCGTTCAACGATATGACGCGCACACTGGCGGTGCAAAAGGACAAATTGGTACAAACCGAGCGAGTGGCGGCTTGGCGGGAATTGGCGCGGCGCCTGGCGCACGAGCTGCGCAATCCGCTGTTTCCCATGCAGATCACCGTTGAGAACATGCAGCGGGCCAAAAAGCTGGAGGCCAAGGAATTTCTGGACGTCTTCAACGAATCGACGGCTACGCTGAAAACCGAGCTGGCCAATCTGAATGCGATTGTTGGCCGCTTCAGTGATTTCTCCAAAATGCCCGCGCCGCAATTTGTGAAAGTGAATGTGAACGAAGTTTTGCGCGCGGCGGTGCGCCTGTTTGAAGCGCAATTTAATGCCGTAGGGAAGCCCACAATTACCACCGAATTTTTCCTCACCGAACCTTTGCCGGAAATTGATGCGGACGCCGACCTATTGCACAAGGCTTTCCAGAACCTGGTGTTGAATGCGCTGGATGCCATGCCTGCGGGCGGGACACTGACCCTGCGCACGCTGGAGCGCGACCGAAACATCCGCATCGAGGTTGCCGATACCGGCAAAGGGCTTACTCCGGAGGAATGCTCGCGGCTCTTTACGCCCTACTACACCACCAAGCTCCAGGGAACCGGGCTGGGACTGGCCATCGTGCAATCGGTGGTAAGCGATCATCAGGGGATGATCAGCGTAACCAGCCATGAGGGACGCGGCACTTCTTTCACCATCGATTTGCCGCAGCGGCAAGCCCGGCAGCGAATCGCCTCGGACGAAGGCGCCGCTGCCGATCCGAAGAATTCGCCGAAGTCTCTGGCAGCGGCAAGCGACTGACGCAGCGCAGAGGACTGATCCTTGCCGCGCAAAGCTCACCTGCTCCTTGTCGATGACGACCCGAACACGCTGGCTTCCCTTTCCCGCGCCTTCCGATTAGCAGGCCATGAAGCGACGGTCTGCGACAACGCCGGGCGCGCGCTGGAGCTTCTGCGCACGGAAAGCTTCGACTTGATTCTTTCCGACGTGGTAATGCCGGGAAAGAGCGGTCTGGAGCTGCTGGAGGATTTGAAGAAGGCTGGCGTAAAGACTCCCATCGTACTGATTTCCGGCCAGGCCAATATTGAGATGGCCGTTCGGGCCACGAGACTGGGAGCGCTGGATTTTCTGGAGAAACCCCTATCCACCGACAAATTGCTGGTCACGGTCGAAAATGCGCTGCGCTTATCGAGATTAGAGAACGAGAATCGTGAACTCCGCCAGCGATTGGGGAAACACGAGTTGATTGGATCAGGGGCCGCCGTGGCGCAATTGCTGGCGCAAATTGAACGGGTGGCGGCAAGCGAAACCCGCGTGTGCATTCTGGGTGAAACGGGAACCGGGAAAGAGTTGGTGGCCAGGGCCATCCATGAGAAGTCGGCGCGGCGGGAAAATGCCTTTGTGACCCTGAACTGCGCGGCGGTTCCGGCGGAACTGATCGAATCGGAGCTGTTTGGGCATGAGAAAGGCGCGTTTACCGGAGCGACGGCCAAGCATGCGGGAAAATTTGAACAGGCGGACGGCGGCACGTTATTCCTGGACGAGATCGGCGATATGCCGGTGGCGATGCAGGCGAAATTGCTGCGCGTGCTGGAGGAGGGCGAGGTCGAGCGAGTTGGAGGAGACAGGCCCGTACGGGTGAATGTGCGCGTGCTGGTGGCCACCCACCGGAATCTTGAGGAGTTGGTGAAGCAGAATGCCTTCCGCCGGGATCTGTTTCATCGCGTATACGTGTTTCCCCTGGCGCTGCCCACGCTGCGCCAACGGCCCGAAGATTTTCCTGCGCTAGTGGGGCATTTTGCGCGTCAGTTGGCGGCTCAGAACGGCTGGAAAGAAAAGGCTTTTTCGGACGATGCGATCGCGGAACTACGACGCTACGACTGGCCGGGAAACGTACGCGAGCTGCGAAACGTCGTCGAACGGCTGGTGTTGCTGGCGGGCGAAGGTGCGGTGAGCGGCGCGGACGTGCGCATGATTCTGGCAGGCGCCGGCGGCGGGACGGAGCCTTCGGACCGCCCATCGGCGGCGGAATCTTCCGGAACGCTTGCGGAGCGGACGGAAGCGTTTGAAAGAGGTGTGCTGCTTACAGAGATTCGGCGGCACAATTTTCACATGACGAATGTGGCGCGCGCATTGGGGCTGGAGCGGAGCCACTTGTATAAGAAATGTCAGCAGTTGGGAATTGACCTGCAGTCGTTACGCAAGCCCGAATAAATCAAAGAAAAGCAGTCGTGGCTGTAAGGCGGGTGGACCGGGAGGTGGAAATCGATCGGCTGCTGTCGGATCGGAAAATGCGGCGCCGTTCGCCGGACTGAGTTTAATCCTCCACCCGCATCCGGCTGCCGGCACGGACCGGCGCGGGATACCGCGGCAAGCCGTTGCCGTGCGAGAATGGCGCGGTGAATCCCTGGCTCATCGGCGCGCCCGTCGCTGCCCTGGCAAGTGCAGCCGGGCTCGCTGCGTATGGTGGCGCTTCCGCACGCGCGCAGCTTTTTGGTTCGACAATTTTCCGCACCAACTCTCCTCGCAAGCTGGCTATCACCTTTGATGACGGCCCGAACCCAGCCATAACGCCAAAGCTGCTCGACCTGCTGGATCGCTACAAAGCGCCTTCGTCCTTTTTCCTGATCGGACGCTACATTCGCGAGTGCCCGGAGTTGGCCAGTGAGATTTCGGCGCGGGGCCACGTCATCGGCAATCACACGGAATCGCATCCCAATCTTTTCTGGAAGCGCCCCGCGGAGATCCGCGTCGAGCTGCGCTTGACCCATTCGGCCATCCGGAACTCGCTGGGTGCGCCGCCCAAGTGGTTTCGCCCCCCATTCGGTTTCCGCAATCCCTGGCTGGCGGCGGAAGCGCGCGAGCTCAAAATGCGAGTGGCCATGTGGACTCTGATGCCCGGCGACTGGCGCGCCCCATCGGCCGAATGGCTGATTCGACGCATGCTTCCGATCTCGGACCGTGCGCAACGTTCCTTGAAACGCGGTGCGGCCACAGGCGAAATCCTGTGCCTCCACGATGGAAACTATCGCGAGCAAGGTGCGAATCGCGAGCATACCGTGACCGCGCTCGAGCATTGGTTGCCGCGCTGGCGTGACCTCGGCCTTGAATTTGTTACAATCGAGGATGCGGTGAGCGCGCCCGCACCCTGACTATGGACGAGAGAGCTTTTTACACCGAGAAGGAAGAAACGCGAAAAATCAAGCTGGTTTGCCCCAGTTGCCGCGGCGAGTTTGAAGCTCCGGTGCGCTGGAAGGTGTGCAGAAAACGGAAAGAGCTGCCGCGCGGCGCCGGCGAAGAAGACCGCAGAAAGTTCGCCAAAGCCAGCTCGTACATGGTGCGCCTGGATGATTTAGTAGCTTGCTACAAATGCCGCAAACGCTTTGAGCTGACCGGGCAGTCCACCGTGCTGATCAACGACGCGCTCGGCGATCCCAACGTGGACCCGGAAAATTTCGGGAATCGTTGAGCCTGCGCTCTTAGATTTCCGGATACATATCGAAGAATGCTTCGATCGACTGGCGAAAGGTCGACTCGATCTCTTCCTTGCTGCCCTCAATCAGATGCATGGTGACGCGGGCGGTGCGTCCGTTTTTCAGCACCACGGTGGCGTCTTTCACTTCGCCGAGATCCTCCTCCGGCAGCAGTCGCATCCCATAAATGAGCGCCAGTTTCGCCATGCCATCCTCCTGTATTCTGATTCAGCCTAGACTGGCGCCATTCATAGCGTCAAATCAGAGCGGCCAATGAATTTGCGCCCCGCAAGGGTATACTGAGGGCATCCGTGCCTCTGTTGTATGCATCCGACGATAGCGTGGAGGATTAACGTGAGTCTTTCGCGCCGGTCTTCTCGTCTCCTCGTTTCAATTCTCGCATCGTCCGCTCTCGCGTTTGCCCAGCAGCCGGAAGGGCCGCAGACCGCGGCGCCACCGCCAGTGGCCCCAGTGCCGCTTCCAGCAGTGCAGCGGCGAGCTGACTCAACCGAGAAAATTACGGTTCCTGCCGGCACGCGTCTTGCCGTTGTGCTGGAGAATGGCATCTCTACGCGCAGCGCCAAAGCCGGCGACTCTCTTTATTTCCGTACCTCCTTTCCCGTCACGCAGAACAATCACGTCATTGTCCCTGTCGGCTCCTATTTGCGTGGCGAACTGCTCGAATCCAAACGTCCGGGCCGCGTCAAAGGGCTCGGCGAATTTCGCATGAGGTTGAACACTTTGATTTTCCCCAACGGTTACACGGTGGATCTGAACGCCGCACCGCGCAGCGCGGACACCGGCGGCAACGAAACCATGGATTCCGAAGGCAAAGTAACGGGCGATAGCGGTAAGGGGAAAGACGCCACTACCGTCGCGACCACCACGGTGACCGGGGCTGGCATCGGAGCCATCGCCGCGGGCGCCAAGGGCGCGGGCATCGGAGCGGGAATTGGAGGGCTCGCCGGACTTGCCGCAACGCTCCTCACGCGTGGGCCGGAGGCGCAACTGCCGCGAGGCTCCGCGCTGGACATCGTTCTGGAACATTCTTTGATACTGGACTCCGATCAAGTCCAATACCGGCACGTGGGCGATTCCTCGCCGATTACACCGCCCCCGGCGCGCCCGGACTGATCGTCTACGCGGTCGTCTCTTTACGCGCTTCCGCGAAGCGAAGCGGGCGGAAACGTTCCCAATCAACAGATACCCGCTGCTGGGTGACCCATTCGCGAATCAGTCGCGCGGTGATAGGGGCCAGCAATATGCCGCTCCGAAAGTGACCGGTCGCAAACAGTAGACCGTCCAAATCCGCTGGACCCAAAATAGGTAAATGATCCGGAGAATCCGGCCGTAGCCCCGCCCAAGTCTCCTCCACTCGCGCGCCGGCCAGGCCCGGCGCAAGTTCGATCGCGGCCGCCAAGAGCTTTTCGACAGCCCCGGCTGTCACTTTCTTGTCGAAGCCCACGTACTCGACGGTGGCTCCCGCCAAAATGCGCCCATCATTGCGCGGCACCAGATAAATCTTGTCGGACCAGAGCACCCGCTCAATTTTTAATTCTTCGGCCCGCAGCGATAGCATCTGCCCCTTGGCGGGGCGGACCGGCGCGTACACATCCACCCCGGCAATGTTGGCGGAGAAGCAGCCCGCTGCGACAATCGTCCACTCGGCGGAGATCCTCTCCTCCTCCGCCAGCAATCCCAGGCAGCGATTTCCGTCGCGCCAAAGTCCTTGCGTCCCGCGTCCCGGGAAAATTTCAGCGCCGCTCTTTCGCGCCGCTTCCAGAACGGCTTGCGTCAAGCTGCGGTTGTCGACCGAAGCTTCGTCGGGTCGCAGGACCGCCGCTTCCAAGTCGGGATTCAGCGCCGGCTCCAGCTCGCGGGCTTCCTCGGCGCTAATGGCCTCGGCGCGCAATCCCCATCCATGTTGGAGCGCAACATGGGTGCTCAATTCGCGCGCAGCATCGCGAGAAAACAGCGCATCCAAGGTTCCCTTGGTGCGGAAACCCACATCCTGGCCCGTAATTTCCTCGACCCGCGAAACAAATTCTGGGTAGAGCGCCATGCTCGCTTTAGCAATGGGGACAAGCGGAATGGCCGCGGCATTTTCCGGAGCGGGTGACAAAATTCCCGCGCCGGCCCAGGAAGCTTCGCGGCCCGGTTCACCGCGATCGAAGACGCCCACTCGCGTTCCTGCAAGCGCCAGTTCCAGCGCAATCGCTCCGCCGATGAGCCCGCCTCCGGCGATGATGGTGTCAAACTTTTTAGTCATTTGTGCGACGGAATCCAGTCAGAAAGCCCGCTATCAAAGCGAGCCGGCCAACTCCTGCGACAGCACCTCGGCCTTCTTTGCCGCGTTGCGCGCCCGTGCCCAGTCTCCGCTGTTCGCCGCGTCGCGAGCTTCCGCCATGAAGCTGCGTACTTTCGAGGCCAAGTCTTGCTGCGTCGCGTTCAGCGTCTTGCCTTCGACAGCACCGATATTACGCTCCGCGACGCTCAAGCTTTGCGCCGTTTGCTGCTGCGCCGCGTTGGTTTCCGCGGGTGTTAGTTGTGGCGCGATTTGAACATCGGGCTTGCTAACCGCGTCGGCCGGCGAAGAATTGCTGGCAGGAATCCGCGGCCGTGCCGGAACACTGCGCGCAATAACCAGCGGCGAAGGAGGAGGTTCAACATCGACCGTCACATCTTCCAGAGGATCGTCACCTACGTCCGTCTGAGTTGCCACGGCGCTGAGAGCGATTGGACGCGTATAAGCAAATGTACTCCAGGGGAACGGCTTGGCCTTCGCCCGCCGCCCCGCACATCCGCTCAGCACAAGAATCGAGGCACACAGAACGAGCAAGCCCAATTGCGCGACGGAACACGACGAATACCGGTAAAATTCAGTGGTTCGCGTCATTTTTCAGGCCGCGAGGGGCAGCTCGATGCGAAATGTGGTCCCCCGTCCAACCTCCGAGGTAAAGTCTATCGAACCGTTGTGGAGCTGTACAATTCGGAACGTGCTGGCCAATCCGATGCCGCTGCCACCGGGTCGCGTTGTAAAGAAAAGCTGGAAGATCTTTTGCCGATTCTCGATAGGAATTCCCTTACCCGTATCGCCGACCGTGATTTCAGCCATTTCTCCGCGCCGACTGAGCATCATGCGCAACTGCCCCCCGGCGGGCATGGCCTCCACCGCGTTCAGTACCAGGTTGAGCACCGCTTGCTTCAAAAGCGCGCGATCGACATAGACTTCCGGCACATCGATGGGCAACAGTTGCGCCACCTGGATCCTTGATTTCTGCAATTGTGGTTTGGCAATCTCCACAACTTCTTTCAATACGTCGGCAAGTTGTGTGGCTTCCAACCGCACTTCCATGGGGCGCGTGAAATCAAGGAAACGTTTGACCACCGCGTCCAGCCGATCAATCTCCTTGTCCAGCACTTGCACCGCTTGCTGCGCGCCGCCATCCGGTTCGTCCGGCAATGATTCTTTCAGATTCTCCAGCCACAGGCGCATGGAGTTGAGCGGATTCTTGACTTCATGCGCAACGCCCGCGGTAATTCGCCCCAGTGCCGCCAGGCGCTCGCTGACCTGCAACTGCGTATTAATGCTCTCGATGGAGTCAAGATCCCGCAAGGTCAGCAGCGCGCCCATCCGCTCGCCATCCTCCTGAATCGCCTGCACACTAACGCCCACGCGACGCGTGCCTCCCACCGTGTCCAGATCCGTTTCGGCCGCGATCTCGCTCAGCTCGTCGCCCTCCACGTGCAAAACTTCGTGCAGCGGATGTCCCAGCGGGAAGATTTCATGCACCCGCCGTCCCAAAAAATGTCCAGCCGGTGCGCCCAGAAATTTCTCCGCCGCGGGGCTGACCATGACGGCCCGCGCATCGCGTGTGAATAGCAGCAAGCCGTCTTCCAGCCCGGCCATCACCGAATCCATGTTCTCGCGCAAAGTACTGAAGATTTCGTGGACGCCGCGCAGTTGCTGACCGACTTGGGTGATTTTTCGGCTCACCTGGCCAAGCTCGTCGCTGCCCCCCGCAAAGCCCTTGGCCTCCGCTACCGGAGCGTCGTATTGTCCCGCGGAAATTCGATCCAATTGAGCGGAGATGTCGCTCAACGGCGCCAGGGTTGCCCGGCTGACTACTGCGGCGACCACCGTCGAGATGACCAACGCCAACAGCACGATGGTCCCGAATTTGCGAACGTTTGGAGAGATCTCATCCAGCAGAAGTCCGGAAGAAACCGCCACGCGCACTTCCCCAAATGGCTCTCCCGCTTTCGTAAATGGAAAATCGAATTCGTAGACCCGTGGCGGGCCCGCCAACACTTTGGCCTGATGCAGGTAGCCGCGCTGGGTTAGCTGCGAAAGCGGCGCTCGACGGCTCAGAAACTTGCCTGGCAAAGACTCGTCCGTGGATACCAGCACCATGCCATTCTGGTCCGTAATCGACACTTCGTAGATCGAGCGAATGCCCTTCGCGGCTTTCAGTTGCGCGTGCAGGCCGTCGCTCATTTCAAAGGCTCTGCGGACGTAATCGCGAATATCCGTGGCGCTGTTTGACGCGGGCCGCAACCCCGAATCCGCGGCTTCGGTCAACGCACGTTGGGCTTGCTCGAATACCTGTCGCGCCACATCGTTCGTGCGCTTTTCCGTTTCTTGCAGGGCTTGTTCCAGCAGTTGGGCAACGAAGAGAGCTGAAAGCACCGCCACCACGAGCAGCACCAGGCCCGTCATGATTAGCGTGAGTTTCGTGCGCAGCCGCAGCTGCATCGAGTTTCTCTACACCGTTTCGGCGCGTTCGCCGCCGTATTCTTTTAATTTGTTGTGCAAAGTCTTCAGACTGATGCCCAGCAAATCCGCCGCGCGAGTCTTATTATTACCGGTGGCGTTCAGTGTTTGCAGGATGAGTTCGCGCTCCATGGCGTCCACCGTGGTGCCTACCGGAAACTTGATACTTGATAAATCGCTCGGCCCCTTGGCTTGCGTCTTCCCAAATTCATCGGGCAAGCAGCTGCGCGTGATCAAATCCTTTTCGCACATGATGGTCGAGCGTTCCAGCACATTGCGCAGTTCGCGGATATTCCCCGGCCAGGTGTGGCTCATGAAAATGTCCATCACTTCCGCGCCCACCCCGCGCACATGCTTTCCGTGCTTTTCATTCACGTCATGCAGGATGTATTCCACCAGCAGCGGAACGTCGTCCTTATGATCGCGCAACGGCGGCAAATGAATGTGAAACACATTCAGGCGAAAGAAAAGATCCTGTCGCATTTGTCCCTGGCCGACCGCGCTCTCGGGATCTTTGTTAGTAGCGGCAAGCACCCGCACATCCACGGGCGTTTCGCTCTTGCTTCCCAAGCGCCGCACCTTGCGGTCTTCTAGTACGCGCAGCAGCTTCGCTTGCGTCGGCGCGGGCATCTCTCCGATTTCATCGAGCAGCAGCGTTCCGCCATCAGCCAATTCAAAGCACCCGATGCGGCGCTCCGCCGCCCCGGTGAACGCCCCACGCTCATGCCCGAAAATCTCGCTCTCCATCAATGTTTCCGGGATTGCGGAGCAATTGATGGCCACGAACGGGCCGCCCGCGCGCGGCGACAGCTTGTGAATCGTGCGCGCCACGATCTCTTTGCCCGAACCCGTCTCGCCGGTGATCAATACCGACGCCGAGCTCGGCGCGGCCATTTCCACGATGCGCATAACGTCCTGCATCGCCTTGGATCCACCGATCAAATCGCCCAACCGCCCGGTTTCCCGCAGTTGCCTCTGCAGCACCGCCAACTGTCGAGCGTCGCGCGCTTTACCCAGTGCCCGGTCCAGCAGTGCCCGTAACACCGGGCCTTTCAGCGGCTTTTCGATGTACCAGAACGCTCCCGCCTCAATGGCCGCCACGGCGCGCTCGTCGCTTCCTTTTCCGGTAATAATGATCGCGGGCACCTCGTGCAGATCAGCGCCCAATTGTTTTAGCAGGTCCAGCCCGTTCATGCCCGGCAGTTCGACGTCGGCAATCAACGTGTCCGGCTGGTAGCTGGCAAATTTAGCCAGCACCTCTTCGGCGCTGGCCACGCCCAGAACGTCGTAACCCCATTTCTGCAGCAACTGCTCGTAACCCTTCCGCGCATTGTCCTCGTCTTCGACAATCAGGATGCGGTCTTTGCGTTCTCCAGTCTCCACCGCGCGCACCGCCATTTTCGCATCGTCGCCCATGCGGTTCAGCCTCTCTCCCGGGACCGTTGTATGTGTTTTCTGCATAGGCTGGATGCTTTGACTGTAACAAGCCGGGTAGCGGCTTGCCAAGCAAACGAAAACAGGTAGGGGCGCAACACGCTGCGCCCCACCCAGGACCTCAAAGGAATGGGTTAGCGGTTACGTTGGTTTGCGAAACGGAGCCTACTCCTTCAGCAAGTACAGCGCCCGCTCCAACTCCAACTCCAGCTTGGCGCCCTTCGGCAGATCGATTTCGTGACCGCGGCCCGATTCCACCAGGTACGCCGCGATCGCCGCCGCGGCTGCCCCTTCCGCGGCTTCCTTCGGGTCTTTATCCTTCACCCCTCTGACGGCACCCAGCGCCGCGCCTGCTGCCGCCGCTTCAGCCGCTGCCTGTTGCGTACTGGTGCGCCCTTCGATCAATCCCTCCTGTTGCGCCGTTCCCGTTCTCACGCTGTGATCTCCGGGCACGCTAGCCACTTCCGCCACGATCGGCAGCGTCGCGAATTTGGTGTGAATCTCATCGAAGGTCAGCCAGAGCTTTGCCCGGCCCGCCACGCCCGCCGGCTCCGCCCGGCTCACGTGCCCGCGAATCTCCGCACCCGGTGGAAGATAAATGCCTTGCCCGGCTTCGAGCGGTTCCAGCGTGATCACCTTGAACCGCTTCTTCTCTCGTGTTTCCTTGGTGCCCAGCTCATCCTCCAGCCGCACCAGAAATTTTGTCCCTGGGACGACCGCGTATGCCTCCAAGGGCAAATCCGTATGACGTCGCCCATCTGCGGCGCGCATTGGCTGCTCAACGATCGGCGCGACCGGTGCCTCGTCGGGCATCCGATCTCGCGACAGCACCCGTGGCTGTTGCTGCACCCGATCCTGACTTGCATCCTGGGGCTGAACCGGGGTTTGATCCTGACTCTGCTCAGGAGTTTGATCCTCCGCCCGGGCAAAGCGTACCGAAGCCAGTGCCAGCGTCGCCACACCCCACGCCACGGCAAGATGTTTCACGCCACGATGCTGCATTCCCGCCTCCCGGGTTCAACTTAAACCGAAGTCACACTTCAACTGAAGCACTTGGTCAGCCAAAGCTTCACGCCACCATTCGCGCTATCTCAATGAAATGATTGGAAATAACGCGCGCTTCAAACGCGCGCTATGCAACGCCTGAGTGAAGTCTGTCAGTCCGATCCGCCAACCGCCAGCCAATCCTGACACCCTCAGTCAACCTCGGCGTCCTCTCCGGCTCTGCATTATCCTGTCTTCCTGCGTCCGCTCGCTTCAAGAAATTCTCGAATCCGCCGCAACACCGTCGCATACATCGCCGGAGTCAGCAGCCCGGTCTGCGTATTCTGTTGGCTCGGATGGTAAACACCAAACAATCGTAGCCCCGCCTTCGGCAGTTCCACCTCCGCGGCGTGTGCGAATGGAAATCCCCTCCCCGTCGCAATCAATCCGCGATGTTTGAGAATCCCCATAAAAACATCCCATCCGATTTTCCCCAGCGCCAGTACGGCCCTGGGCCGCAAAATATCGATCTCCCGTTCCAAATATCCGCGGCAATTCAGGATTTCCACTGGCAGCGGCTTGTTGTCCGGCGGAGCACACCGCGCCGCCGCTGCGATGTAGGTATTCTTCAATCGCAACCCGTCGTCCATGCGGGTCGCGTTCGGCTGGGTCGCGAACCCTGCATCATACAGCGCCTGGTAGAGGAATACGCCTGATCGGTCTCCCGTAAACATCCGGCCCGTGCGGTTGGACCCGTGGGCCCCTGGCGCCAGTCCCACCAGGAGGAGTTGTGCCCGCGGGTCGCCAAATCCGGGCACCGGCTTACCCCAGTACGTGCAATCCCGATAGGCCAACCGCTTTTCGCGTGCCACCCGCTCACGATATTCCACCAGGCGCGGGCATTTTCGGCACCCCACAATCTCCTCATTCAGGATTCGCAGCACCGCGCCATTATCCGTCATACGCAACTCGCCCTCTTATGGGTGAGTGCTTTTGGCATCCCGATGGCTGCGCGACATCAACGCATTTATTTCGCCGTAGGGTATCGCACCCTCCGCCATCGCCGAGTACGTTCCGCTTTGCATCAGCTCCCGGCCGATTCGTCGCACCAGCCCCAGCGTCGCTCGCATTACCGCCGATCCCGCGCTCACTCGCGCTACTCCCATTTTCTCCATTTCCGGAATCGCGGGGCACCGCGGCGTAAGCAAAATATTCAGCGGCCCCGCCACCTCTTTCACCAGTCGCTGCATGATCCCGCGATCGCTCACTCCCGGCGCAAACAAACAATCGGCTCCCGCCGCGCGATAGGCACGCAGTCGCTCCACCGTGCGTTCGAAACGCGTGCCTTCCGGCCCAATCGGCATCAAGTACACGTCCGTCCTCGCGTTAACCACCAGCCGCACGCCCAAGGACGCCGAAACTTCGCATAGCGTCCGAATCTTCTCCGCCTGCACCGGGATTTCGACCTGCGTATCCTCCGTGTCCCCGGTCACGTCTTCAAAATTCAAGCCCACCGCCCCGGCCGCAACAAATGCCTTGGCGTTTTCCGCGATTTCCTTCGGTGTTATGCCGTAACCGGATTCCAGGTCCGCCGTGACTGGCACCCGCACAGCGCGCGCAATCCGCGCCACCACCTCCAGCATCTCGTCCCGCGAAATTCGTTGGCCATCCGGATATCCCAGCGCGAAGGCCACTCCGGCGCTGGTCGTCGCAATGGCCGGATACCCAAGTTCTTCCAGCACTCGTGCGCTCGCCACATCCCACGCGTTCGGCAGTACCAAAATCTTCGGCCCGCCATGCAGCTTCCTTAAATCCTCCGCCTTACGTCCTTGCGCGGTCATATCCATAAGCTCTCCTTCGGAATGCAGCGATCTTGCACCGCTGATGGG
>Ga0070730_10000429_pt1 | contig 49284 bp, 48 predicted proteins | sample Coa_R1_3_FD_66447 | JGI IMG/M metagenome (GOLD analysis project Ga0070730, IMG submission 66447) | Surface soil microbial communities from Centralia Pennsylvania, which are recovering from an underground coalmine fire - Coalmine... | ecosystem: Environmental > Terrestrial > Soil > Unclassified ...
CTTCCCCCGTCAACAGCGCCATGCGGACGCGCAGCGGGCCGATGATGCCCCAGTCCTCCGCCAGCAGGGCTCGCTGGCCGGCGAGCGCCGCGGCTACGGCGTCGGAGGCGCGCACGAAGACGCAGAAGAGGCTGTCGCCTTCGCCGCGCGGGCGCACGACGATGCCCTCGTGCCGTTCGAAGACCTGCGTGAGCAGCGCATCGTGGCGGGCCATGACGCCGCGCATCGCCTGCGGATGCTCCTCCCACAGGCGCGTGCTGCCCTCCACATCCGTGAACAGGAAGGTCAGCGTGCCCGCCGGCAGCGTTGGGCCGGTCCAGCCAGTCATGGCCCCTAGCATACGCGTCCGAACCGGCGGCTGCCGGCGGCGGGGCAATCTGCTTTGTCGGGCAGTTGACATCCCGCCTGTCGGCGGTGGGTCAGCCGGGGCGGTTCGCCGGCGATACCGTGAATGCCGAGAGAACGGCTGCGAGTCGTCAGATCGACCGGCCGCTGAGTCCACGGAGGATCGGCATGACGGACGAGCAGTACTACCGGATGCGGAACGAGGAAGGCGACGTGCGGACGTTGGCGGACCCGCCGGCGCTGCTTTCGGTGCTGCGCCGCGGGCGGCGGTGGCTGCTAGACGCGCGTGCACGCCGGCTTGCGCGGCGCGCCAGCGGTCGCGGTCGCTCCGATGTCAGCGGCGCTCCGGGCAGTGGCGCCCCGGCGGCGTGAGACACACCAACACTGCCCGCTTTAGCGTTTCACCGCACCCGAGCCATTTTTGGCTCGGGCGCGGCGCTTGCTTTTCCTGGGAACGGCGGGCTTCGAAGACGCGCGGCCCAGCAAAACTCAGCGCCCGGTCCAGTTGGCGGGGCGCTTTTCGGCGAAGGCGCGCGGACCTTCTTTGGCGTCCTCTGTTTGGCGCAGCGCCTGCTGGATCGCGGATTCGAGGCGCAGTCCGTCGCTGAGATGCATGTGCTGGCTGCGCACGGCCAGTTCCTTGATCGCCCGCACGGCCAGCGGCGCGTTGGCGACGAGCTTGCGCGCGTAGGCCTCGGCCGTGGACATTAACTCTTCCTTCGGCACCACGCGGTTGACGAGGCCGTATTGCAACGCCTGCTGCGCCGTGAGCTGGTCGCCGATCAGCAGCAGCTCCATGGCGATCGGGTAGGGAAGCTGCCGCAGCGCCCGCTGCGTGCCGCCGTTGCCCGGCAGGATGCCGCGCTTGACCTCGCTGATGCCGAAGGTCGCGTGCTCGGCGGCGATGCGGATGTCCGTGGCGAAGAGCAGGGTCATGCCGCCGGCCAGGCAGTAGCCGTTCACGGCGGCGATCACCGGTTTCCAGACCTCGAGGCCGCGGTTGAGGATCTGGTCGGCCTGCGTCTGCCAGAACTCCCACATCTCCGGCTGGCGCGGGATCGTCTTCTTCAGGTCGGCGCCGGCGGTGAAGGCACGGTCGCCCGCGCCGGTGATCAGGGCGCACCAGATCTCCGGGTTGTCGCGTACCTCGATCCAGGCGTCGGAGAGCGCCTTGTACATCTCCGGGTCCATGGCGTTCATCGCCTCGGGCCGGTTCAGCGTCAGGTAGGCGACGCGGTCGCGGATCGCGAAATCAAGGCCCATCGGTGTGGCTCCCTTCGGTCGCCGAGGGCGCAGGGCGTGGGGCGTGGGGCGTAGGGACTATCCCCTGTTCCCTGTTCCCAGTTGCCTGTTCCCTAAGCCGCGCACGCCGCCGGCGATGACGCGGAAGACGGCAGTCAGCGTGCGGTTGTTTTCGTCTTTCGGCGCGTTGTACGAGGCGATGCCCAGCGCGGCGGCCCTGGGCTGCGCGAGGCAGAGCGCCATCGCCTCGGCCAGCTCGGCGGGGCTGGGACCGCCCGGCACCGGGAAGTTCATCCCCGGCGCCTCGGCCGGGTCGAGTACGTCCAGGTCGATGTGGATGTAGATCGCATCGCACCGCGCCGAGAGGCGTCGCAGCGCCGCCCGCAGCGCCGAGCGATCGCCCTTCAAGTCTGCCGTGGGCACCTGTTCGATGCCGTGCTGCTCGATCAGCTCTTGCTCAAGCGGGTCCACGTCGCGCAGGGCGACCATGACGATGTCGCGCACGTCAAGCGGCGGCTCGACGCCGGCCTGGCCGCGCAGGCGTTGCAGGCAGAGCCCCGCCGCTACAGCCGCCGGCATGCCGCCGAGATAGCCGGAGAGCGTCGTTTCCGGCGTGTTGAAATCGCCGTGGGCGTCGAACCAAACCATGCCGAGCCGGCCAACGCCGGCGCGCTGCAGGCCGGCGAGCATGCCCAGCGAGCCGTTGCAGTCGCCCAGCAGCGCGAGGGGAAAGGCGCGGCGCCCGCGCACGCCGGCGACCGTCTCGGCCAGGTGGGCGCCGCTGAGGCCGACGGCGTGCCAGGCGCCGTATTGCCTGCGCTCGGCCTCGTCCAGCTCGACCACGTGCGGGCCGTCGAGTTGGTAGCCGGCGTCGCGCAGCCAGTGCATGAGGCCGGCGCCAAGCAGCGCCTCCGGTCCGGCGGCAAGGTGCTCGCCGCGGCGGTTCAGGTGCCACGGCAGCGCCACGAGGCCGATCGGCGCGAGCTTCGGCGGCGCCGGTGCGAGGTCAGGCAGCGCAATCGTGGCGGTCACGGCTGTTTCCTCTGGCTCGTCATCCTGCTGCCCGCGCCGGCCGGCACGACAGGCGGTTGGTGAATCGCCCCTGCGCCCTACGCCCTCCTGCCCTAATGCAGCGAGCTGTGCAGCAGGTCGCGGGCCATGATGATGCGCTGCACCTCGCTAGGGCCCTCGCCGATGCGGCGGATGCGCAGCTCGCGGTACCAGCGTTCCAACGGCAGGTCTTTGCTCACCCCCAGGCCGCCGTGGATCTGGATGCAGCGGTCCACGACGCGGCCGGCGCCCTCGGTGCCGACCAGCTTCGCCATCGCCGCCTCGGTGCGGAACGGCTTGCCGCCGTCGGCCTTGCCCGCGGCGGCCAGGCAGAGCCAGCGCGCCGTGGCGATGTCGATCTCGTTATCCACCAGCATCCACTGGATCGCCTGGCGGCTGGCCAGCGGCTCGCCGAAGGTGACGCGCTCTTTCGACCAGGCGACGGCCATGCGCTGCGCCGCCACGCCCACGCCGATGCACTCGGCCGAGTAGGGGATACGGTTGCGCGTCAGCCGGTCGTTGGCGATGGCGAAGCCGCCGCCCTCCTCGCCCAGGATGTTCTTGTGCGGCACGCGCATGTTGTCGAACGATAGCTCGGTCGGCGGGTGCGTCGAACGCAGCACGTGGACGATGCGCCGCACCTGGAAGCCGGGCGTGTCCGTGTCGACGATGAAGCAGGTGATGCCGTTGCGCCCCTTCGAGGCGTCGCTGCGGGCGAAGAGCAGGCCGAAGTCCGAGGTGTCGGCGCCGCTGATCCAGAGCTTGGAGCCGTTGATCACCCACTCATCGCCGTCGCGCACGGCGGTCGTGCGGATGGCGCGGGCCGGGTCGGAGCCGCCGGAGGGCTCGGAGAGGCCGAAGAAGCCGCGCTTCTCGCCGCGCAGCGTGGGATAGAGATATTTCTCCTTCTGCTCCTCGGTGCCGGCGTAGAGCTGCGCCAGCCCGCCCGCGCCGAAGACGCCGTAGCAGGGCGTGTAGAGGCCGGCGCGGTGCTGGCTCATCTCCTCGGCCATCAGCGTGCGGTCGGTCGTGCTCAGGCCGGCGCCCCCCAGCTCGACGGGTACGTCGGGGTTGAAGAAGCCCATCTGCTGGGTCATCGCGATCAGGCGCTGGCGATCGTCGCGGGGCAGCTCGGTGCAGTCCGGGTCCAGCTCGCGCTCGAGCGGCACGATCTGTTCCTGCACGAAGCGCCGCACCGTCTCGACGATCAGGCGTTGCTCGTCGCTCAGCTCCAGGTCCATCGTGTCCTCCGCCGGGGATGAGGCTGTGAGGTGGTCGCGCGGCGCCGGTGAGGCTCAGATCGTCGCCTCTGCGCTCTTCCAGTGGAAGCGGCCCAGCGTGGGCACGAACTCGCCGGGTTGCTCGTTGCCAGGCGGCAGGCGGCCGTGGTCCTCGTTGAAGCGCTGCAGGAGATCGCGGAAGCGCGTCATGTACTGCATGTTCTCTTCGTAGCGGAACCGGCGGCCGCGGGCCGAAGCCACCGCGTTCGCTTTGCCCGCGAACTGGCGCGCCAGCTCGCCGCGGAGGCCGAAGAGGCTCTTGCCGCCGGCCATGCCGATGTAGACGACCTCGCCGTGCTCGTCGGCGATCTCGTAGACGCCGAGCGAGTTGGGGATCGCGCGCTCGAAGGTGCGGCCCGCTTCCCAGCGCCGCCACGGTTTCTGCAGAGGCATACCGCCGACCTCCCGCCCGTTCCGGCCCATCATGGCACGTTCATGGCGCAGGCGCAGCGGGGGCGGGCATGCCGCTTACACCCGTGCCCCCGGCGCCTCCGCGGGCAACTCAGCCGTGATCCCGCCTGCCTGGAGCGCTGCAAAGCTCTCCGCCTTGAGGCCGAGCAGGTCGCCAAGCACGGCGCGGTTCGCGCCGCCGAAGCGCGGCGCCGGCGTGTCGATGCGGCTGCCATGCCGGCCGCGCAGCTTGAAGGCGACGCGCGTATGCGGGAACGGCCGCTCCAGATCGGGATAGTCGATCTGCTGGAACACGTCGCGGAACTGCACATGCTCGTCTTCGAGCAGCTCGCGCACGTTCAGCACGGCGCCGGCCGGCACACCGGCCGCCTGCAGGCGCCGCTGCAACGCGTGCTTGTTCTGCCCGGACGTCCATTCGCCGATCATCGCGTCCAGCGCAGCTTGATTGGCATGCCGCGCCAGCGCCCCGGCAAAGCGAGCATCCGCCGCCAGCTCCGGCCGCCCCATCTCGCGGCAGAGCGCCACGAACTGCGCATCCGTCTCCACCGCGATCGCGATCCAGTCGCCGCCCGGCGCCTGAATCGCCACAGGCGAATCGGATTGCCTCCCGTCGCCCCTATCTCCTCTTTCCTCATTCCTCTTTTCTGCGGCGAAGACGCCGTGCGGCGCCATTGTGGGATGCCGGTTGCCTATCCGCTTCTGCACGCGGCCGTTCATCTGGGCGTCGAGCAGCGCCTCGGCCACCACCTGCAGCTCGCCCTCGATCATCGCGCACTCGACATACTGGCCCTCGCCCGTGCGGCGGCGGTGGCGCACGGCGGCCAGCAGCGAGAGCGCCGCGAGCTGCGCCGCGTTCTGGTCGCAGTAAAAGTTGCCGGGCTTGCTGGGAGGGCCGTCCTCGTAGCCGGTGAGGTGCGACAGGCCGCTCATCGCGTCGATGCCGGGACCGTAGGAGATGCGGTTCTTATACGGCCCGCTCTTGCCGAAGGCGGGCATCGAGACGAGGATGATGTCCGGCCGCACGCGGCAGAGATCGGGATAGTCCAGACCCAGGTTCGCCATCACCCGCGGCGAAAAGTTCTCCAGCACCGCGTCACTGAGCTTCGCCAGCTCCAGGAACAGCGCCCGGCCCTCCGCCCGGCGCAGGTCGAGCACGAGGCTGCGCTTGCTGCGGTTCAGATCGTTGAAGTGTATTACGCGATTCCACGGCTCATCCGCGGCGCCCGGCCTGAGCGGCGCGGCGCCCGGCGGGTTGCGATGCCGTGTGTCGGGACCCTCGATCTTGATCACGTCGGCGCCGAAATCGCCGAGGATGCTGGTTGCCGTCGGGCCGGCGACGGCGTTCGTGAAGTCGAGCACGCGGATGCCCGCCAGCGGCTTCGCCATCGTCAGATCGCCCCCAGGGCCCGCAGTTGCGCCAGTTCGCCGGCTGTGCGCCAGCGGCCCCAGACCGCGGCGTTGTGCTCGCCCAGCAGCGGCGCCCGCGTCACCCGCCAGGGCGTGGCCGAGAGGCGCACGGCCGGCCCCGGCTGGCGCAGCGCGCCCGCGATCGGATGATCGAGCTCGACGAAGGCGCCGCGCGCGGCGTGGTGCGCGTCGGCCAGCACCTCGTCGGGGCGGAAGACCTCGGTGAAGGGCACACGCAGCTCCTGCGCCAGCAGCACGGCTTCCCCACGGTCGTGCCAGGCGAGCCATTCGTCCATCAGGGCGTCGATCTCGTCGGCGTGGGCGGCGGGGGCTTCCAGCAGATCGGGTTCGGCAAGGCGGGGCTGCTCCATCAGCGCGGCCATCAGGTCGGGGTGGCGGATGTTGGTGTGCGCGTGCACGTAGCCGTCGCGGCAGGGGCGCAGCGTGGAGGGATAAAAGTAGCGGGGCGGCAGGCCGATCAGGCGCGTGCCGTTGCGTACACGCACCTCGTCCGTGAGCGCCGCCACCTGCGCCGGGCCGCCGAGCAGGAAAGTCGCCGCCTCCAGCGCCGAGACGTCCACCCAGTCGCCGTGGCCGTCCTGTTCGCGCGCCGTCAGCGCGACGACGGCGCCGAGCGCGCCCTGCAGGCCGGCCTGGAACTCGATCTGCGAGCTGTAGGGCTTCAAGGGCTCGCGCTCGGGGTCACCGGTGATCGACATATAGCCGCTGAGCGCGTGGGCGATCAGCTCGCCGCCGGCGTAGTGCGCGTACGGCCCGTCCTGCCCGAAGGGCGTGATCGAGACGAACACCAGCGCGGGAAAGCGCCCGCTCAGCGCCGCGTAGCCGAGGCCGAGCGCGTCGAGGGCGCCTGGCCGGAAGCCCTCGACCAACACGTCCGTTTCGGCCAGCAGCGCGAGCAGCAGGGCGCGGCCGGACGCATCCTCAAGGTTCAGCGTCACGCCGCGCTTGCCGGTGTTGAGGTGCAGGAAGAGGCCGCTGGCCTCGGCATTGGGCACGTCGCCGGGGAACGGGCCGGCGCGGCGGCAGGCGTCGCCGGCGGGAGGCTCGACTTTGATGACGGCAGCGCCGAGGCCGGCAAGCAGCTTCGTGCAGTAGGCGACGGAGCGGCCCTCGGCCAGCTCCACGACGCGAACGCCGTTCAGGGCAGCCGGCACGCCGTTTGCCTCCTGGGAGAGTAACGGCATAGTAACGCGGCGAATCGCGTCTCTGCACCGTTACTGGATTGCCCGCGTGCTGCCGATACTCTACTTGCAAAATCCTTGCGTGCTGACGCACGGCCTCGTCTGGAGGTTCGCGATGCCCCGCCCGCGCACGATCCTCGCCGTGCTCGCCGTGGTGCTGCTCAGCATCATGGTCGGGCGCATCCGCGGCGCCTCGGTCAACGGGCAGCTCAGCCACGCCAGGGCGACGGTGTCGGTGGACGGCGCGGCGGAGACGATCAGCGTGGCGCTGCCCGCGGAAGCCGTAGAACTGCTGCGCGGTCCGGTGGCGCTCAGCGTGCAGACGGGCCCCGGCCACGTGGTGCAGGTCGCGGGGAACAGCGAAGGCGCCTTTCCACTGGCGATCCAGGTGGAGACCGCGGCTGGGCACGCCGATGAGCTGAGTGTCGCTGCCGACGTGAAGATCGACGAGCCCGTCGAATTCGGCCTGGCGATCGCCGCGCCGGACCAGGCGCCGGTGGCCGTGCACGGCTCCAGCAGCGTGCCGCTGGTGGCGACGTTTGAGCTGCGCGATCTCCCGGTCGTGGCGCAGGCGCCGTAGCGCACCCTACCCGCCCCGCACGGCGCGCAGCTCGCGCCAGGACTGCACACCCTCAGCGACCGGAAATCGCGGCAGGCCGAAATCCTCGCGCACGACGCGCGTGTAGTCGGTTACCGGCACGCGCTGCTTGCCAGCGGGGGTGTAGCGCGTCAGCTCGTCGTCCCGCAGCGAGAGCACCTGGTCCGGCGCGCAGCGGACCAGCGTCAGGCTGTCCACCACCCAGCTCAAGCCCGGCGTGTGGTGCCGTTGATAGGCCGACTCGCGCACGGCCAGGTCAGGCGGGCCGAGGTCGTAGCAGCAGAACGGCTGCCACGCTCCGTCGATGCCGCGGTCCTGCCAGCAGGTTTCTGGTTCGTCGCCTGGGCGGAAGCGGTAGGCAAGGCCGCCGACGCGCACCTCCGTCTCTTCGTGCGCCGGGATCGGCTCGAAGAAGGGCGCGCCGTTGCCGACGTCGACGAGGAAGCGCTCGCCGTCCAGCGCCACCTGCACGCACTGGTGCGAGCCGGCAAAGGAGATCTTGCCCATCACCTGCCGCGCCCGGTAGCCGAGGCCTCCCAGCAAGCGGTTCACCATCAGCGACACGTCGAAGCAGACGCCGCCGAGCTGCTCCTGCTCCCAGGTCGTCAGCAGCGCCTCCGGATCGGGCGGCGGCGCCGGACGGCCGAGATGGGCGCGGCGGCGGCGCAGCGCGGTGGTGTTCGCGAAGGGCACCGCCAGCAGATGGGCGCGCGTCAGCCGTCGCAGGGCGGGAAGCGACGGCGGCTCTTGCGGGACGCCGAGCAGGCGCAGATAGCGCGCGATCCACGCGGGCGACGGGGTGGTTGCGTCCGAGGGCCAGGCAGCGTTCATCGATGGTCGCTCCGTGATGGGCTTGGTCAGGCGCGCCGCGCCGGCGTCGAGCCGAGGTCTTCCAGCGCCGCCCGCGCCGCCGCCTCGCCGGCTTCAATCGCGCCGTTGATGCTGGCGGCGCGGGTATATTCGCCGCCGTGATAGAGGCCGGGTTCACCGCGCACGGGCGGCAGGTGCTCGGCGAAGCCCGCGGGCTGGGGAAACTGGCCGAAGGCGATGCGCGACAAGGAGAGCAAACGCTGGTGCGAGACGGGGTCATTGCCGAACCAGCCGGAAAGCTCCGTGCGGGCCTTCGCCTCAAGGTCGTCATCTGGCTCGTCGCGGTTGCCCAGCATCGTGACCGACAGCAAGTGCTCGCCGGCCGGCGCGTACTGCGGCGCCACATTGCTGATTTGCACCGCCGCGTTGATCGTGCCCTCGGGGTCGGCGTTCAGCAGCAGCCGCGGCTCGTCGGTCAGGGGCTCTGCGCCGGCGAAATACAGGGTGGTGACGCCGTTGCCGGCCGTGGGCAGCGCCGCGCCGGAGAACGCTGCGGCGGTAGGGCTGTCTACGGCCAGAATCACGGCATCCGCGGCATGCGTCTCGCCGCCCGTGCGCACGCCGGCGACTCGCCCGCCCTCTCGCAGCAGGGCCGTGACGGCGGCGCCGAGGCGCATGCTCGCGGGCGGCAGCGGCGCCGCGAGCTGCCGGGCGATCTCACCCATGCCGAGCGCCGGCACGGCGCCGTAGCCTTCGGCCAGCATTTTGAAGGCGAAGCGGAAGGCGTTCGAGCTGGTGTTGAGCGAGTGGTCCAAAAAGATGCCGCCGAAGATGGGGCGAAACACGCGCTCGATCGCCGCTTCGGAGAAGCCGCGCTGGTGCAGGTAGGCGTGAGTGGTGGTGTCGCGATCCGTCCAGATACCCTCGGCGATTCGCAGACGCAGATCGGCGGCCTCCAGGGCGATACGGCCCTTGTCTGCCAGCGAAAGCACGGGCGAGCGCAGCGTTTTCCAGACTTTCGCCGGCACACGAAACGGGTCGGCCAGTTCCTCACGCTCGCCGCCGGGGCCGAAGATGACGGCGCCGGGGCTAAGCGGGCAGAGGCCGAGTTGCTGCAAGTCGAGGTGGCGGCGCACGGCCGGATAGCGGGTGAACAGCATCTGAAAGCCGCGGTCGAGCCGGAAGCCCTCGGGCGTGACATCGGTGCGCACGCGGCCGCCCAGGGCCTGTTCGCGTTCAAGAAGTAGAAACGGGGCACGCTCGCGGAAGAGCACGCGCGCCGCCGTCAAGCCTGCCAGCCCGCCGCCGACGATTACGATCATGGGCTGAGCAAACTCCGTGCGGGCGCTCGGGCGAGGGTCTACAATCGCTCCCGGCGAGGAGCATGATGGCGGCGTATCCGGCGCTGGTGCAACTGATCCGGCTGCTGGGGCGCGCCGACGCGCTTGCCGCGCTCGGCGTGGAAAGCGAACCCGATCCTGCCACCCTGAGCGCGACGCAGCGCGAAACCCTGGCGGCGCTGGTAGACGGCGCGCTGGAGAACATCGCCGCGGAGCTGGCGGGCGAGGCCGCGAGCAACGATGACGTCACCGACCGGGCGGCTGGCCTCGCCTTCATCGATGACCGGATCGCGGCCTTCGCCGACCTGCTCAGCGCCGAACAGGGCGCCCGCCTGCACGATGAAGCGGCGCGGCTGGTGGAGGATTGGCAGGGGTAGGCTGGGACGGATGGGATGAACGGCGCCACGATCGCGATCGAGCCCTTCACGGGGGCCGACCGCGCGGGCTGCGCCGCGGTACTCGCAGCGCTGCCGCAGTGGTTCGGCTTTCCCAGCGTGAACGAAGGATACATCGCGGCACTGGGTCGCCTGCCGGCCTGGGTGGCGCGGCGTCAGGATGCAATCGTCGGCTTCATCGCGCTTGAGCCGCGGACGGCGGTTTCAGCGGAGATCCTGGTGCTGGCCGTGGCGCCGGAGCTGCACCGCGGCGGCATCGGCAGCGCCCTCGTGGCGCAGGCGGAGGCGTGGCTGCGCCGGCAGAGATACGGCTTTGTCTTTCTGCCGACGCTTGGCCCGAGCGAGCCGGACGAAGGCTATGTGCGCACGCGCGCCTTTTACGCGGCTCATGGCTTCGCACCGCTGTTCGAAAGCACGGCGTTTTGGGGTGAGACGCAGCCGGCGCTGGTGCTGGTCAAGCCCCTGGCTTGAGCGATCGGCCGCTGAATCGCGAGGCTTACTCCTCCTCGTCCTCGTCCTCGTCATCTTCGTCGGAGTAGACGCCGCTCTCGCGGCCGGTCCAGACGGTGACGATGAAGTCCTCGCGGTAGGGATCGCTGGTCATGACCAGGCGCTCGTCGATCTGGCCGATCAGCTCCTGGATGTCGTCTTCGGTCAGCGACTCGCCCACACAGAGCGTGGCGTAGGTCATGGTCGGGGTGTAGTGCAGGTCGACGCGGCCGACGTCGGCGCCGTCGTCGCTCTCGATCGTGAACGCCTCCGAGTAGGGTGTGCGAGCCTCACGCTCGAAGCTGTACTCACCCATGCTGGTCGTCCTCCCTGTCGTGCGGTTCGTGGCGACGCATCATTATAGCCCACGCCCGCGGCTCGGCCGGCTGCGCCGCGGCGACGATTGCCACGGCGCCGAAAGACGATGGTTGCATACCTCTTCAGGAATCTGGACGCTGCGGCCGGAAGGGGAAATGCTGGGAGCGGTGGCACGATCGGCGACTGATATGCACGATATACGGTTATGCGATAAAAGTGCTATTCAGTTGTTGTTAACCAAAAGCCGCGTAGTTCGTTTAATCGCTTAGAGGCGAGGCGCGACGGCGCCGCAACCGTCGCGCGCAACACAGGAGGAGGCACATGCGAGGACAAGGTAAGGGCCGCTGGGCGGCGTGGATCGCGGGGGCGGCGCTGGCGGGCATCGGCTTGCTCGCCGCGCTCAGCCTGGGCGAGGCGCCGTCGCGCGGCGCGCTCGCGCAGACCGGCGCGGGCGGCTGTCCGTCGCCATCGCCGGCGACCACATCCACCCCCAGCGCCAGCGCACCCTTCGCCGTTTCGATCGGCGGGCCGTGCACGGGGCAAACAAACATCCCGATCACCTTTACGGCCACGGTGCAAAACGCCGGGATGTCCACGTCCGATCTGACCTATCTGTGGAACTTCGGCGACGGTTCCTTCGGCAGCGGCGCCACGGTGCAGCACGCCTACGCGACCGCCAGCACCACCCCGTACAACGTCTCCGTCTCGGTGACGGGCAACGGCCGCTCCGCGACCGCGAACACCACGGTGACGATCACGCAGTCGCTGACGATCAGCGCCGGCGGCCCCTACAAAGGCGGCGTCGGCCAGGCGATCACCTTCAACGCCAGCGGCACGGTACCGGCCGACACGGTGTTCACCTGGGACTTCGGCGACTCAACCACGGCGACCGGCAAGCAGGTGGCCCACGCCTACAACACGACCGGCACGTTCAACGTGACGCTGAACGCCTCCAGCGCCACCACCGGCCAGGTCGGCGTCGATAAGACCACGGCGACGATCGGCGTGCCCAGCCAGGGGCTGAGCCTGACGATCAGCGGCCCAACCACGGCGACGGCCGGCGCTTCGGTCGGCTACTCGGTGAGCGCCACCGGCAGCGTGCCCGCCGACGTGGTCTACACGTGGAGCTGGGGCGACGGAACGGCGAACACGACCGGCCAGAGCGTGACGCACACCTTCGCCGCCGCGGGCAGCTTCACCGTGACGGTCACGGCCAGCAGCGCCAGCACCCCGGCCGCCACGGGCAGCGCCACGACGATGGTGACGGTCGCCGCGCCGTCGCCGACGCCCACGCCCGCGCCGACGGGGCCGAGCGCCCTCTATCCGGCGGGCTGGAACATCGTGGCCGGCGGCAACGGGCAGACCTTCGCCAGCGGCAACGGGCCGCTCTACACCTTCCAGGCCGGCGACGACAACTACGAGATCCTGCCGCAGGGCAGCCCGATCGTGGCCGGCCGCGGCTACTGGGTGTTCTTCAACGGGCCGACGAACGTGCCGCTGGTGGCCTCGACGCAGAGCAGCATCACGATCAACGCGCCGGCGGGGCAGTTCATCATGGTGGGCAACCCCAGCCAGACGCAGACGGTGAACGTGCGCGGCGCCGACGTGGTCTACATCTTTGACCCATCGGCCAACAACTATGCGGTCAGCTCCGTGCTGCCCCCGGGCAAGGGCGCCTGGGTGTTCAGCGACGCGGGTGCGACGATTACGATCGGACCGTAGGGCGAACCGCCGCACGGGCTTGCGGAGGGCCGGGGCAATCGCCTCGGCCTTCCGCGTTGGCGATCACCCATGCCGCGGGCAAACGCGAGCGGCGGGGCCGGCCGTGCCGGCGCCCGGATCCGGCTGCACAAGGAGCGCCGCAGGCCGGCGAGCACGCGGGTGAGCTGCGCGTGGACGAGATCCTCGTCGCGGTGGGCCGCGCGCCGAACGTGGAGGGGCTGCGGCTCGCAGCGGCGGGCGTGAAGCTCGGCAAGCGCGGCATCGCGGTCAACCGGCGCTTGCAGACGAACGTCAAGCACATCTGGGCGGCGGGCGACGTGGTCGGCGGTATGCAGTTCACGCACTACGCGGGCTACCAGGCGGCGGCGGTGCGCAACGCCTTCCTGCCGCTGCGGCTGCCGTTCAAACCCGGCCATGTGCCCTGGGTGACCTTCACCGACCCGGAGATCGCGCATGTCGGGCTGACCGAGGACGAGGCGAAGTAGCGCGGCAAGGCGTTCTCGGTGGTGCGCTGCTCGTACGCGCGGCTCGAGCGCGCGATCACCGACCAGGATCCGATCGGGCTGATGACGTTCCTGATCGACGGAAAGCGCTGCTTCATCGGTGCGCATATCGCCGGAGCGAACGCGGGCGAGCTGATCAACGAGCTGACGCTGGCGATGAACAACCAGCCGACGGTAGACGACGTGATCGGCAGCATCCACGCCTACCCGACCTACTCGTTCGGCATCCCCGTGGCGCTCTACGACTACGTGCTGAAAGAGAGTCCGCAGCGGATCGCCAAAGCCGGCCGTTTCCTGTCGAAGCTGACGTAGGGCCCTCGGCTGCTCGCCTTATCTGCCGCTCGCGGCCGTTTGAGCCGCAAAGCGCTCGGGCAGCGGCAGCGGCGCCCCGGGCCGCGGCGGCTCCAGGATGCGGCGCACCATGGCGATCGCCTCGCTTTTGTCGTAGCCCAGGTAGAGACCGGCGCGCATGCGCGTGCGGTCGCCGAAGAAGAAGCGCTCGTAGAGCTCCTGGCGTCCGCCCCAGCCGCTGCCGGCGATGTCCCAGGCCAGGCGGAAGAGCTGGACTTTGCCGTGCGCGTCCAGCGTGGCGCCGCGGAAGTAGCTCTCGACCGCCACGCCGAGCGCGTCGAGCGTGGCCTCCGCGGGCATCACCACGTAGCCGCTGCCGCCGAGCTGCTTCAGGTGATCGATGATCTGCACATAAAAGTCGGGGTAGAGGCGCAGGGCGGCGTTGATCGCGGCCGGATTGCAGTACCAGAAGCCGTTGTCGGCTTGATAGGCGCCCTCGACCGCGGCCAGCGCCAGCGACTCCATCGTCATCAGCGCCGTGGTGATATCGCCCAGCTTCTCCTGCACGTTGATGAAACTGCTTACCTGCGTCGACTCGGCCAGCAGGTGCGCGAGGCCCAGCAGGAAGCGCGTCTTCGCCACGTTCTTGCAGACCACCTGGTGCCCCAGCGACTCGGTGAAGTGCAGGCCGCGCACCGCCTCGTTGCCGATATCCACGTCGCGGCAGGCGTAGACCAGTTCCCAGGGCACCAGTACGTCGTCGAAGACGGCGAGACAGTCCATCTCCTCGAAGCGGCCGGCGAGCGGCCGGTCGAAGTGCGAGGAGCCGTCGTCCAGCACGTCGCGGCCGATGAAGCTGAGACCGGGCGTGTCCAGCGGCAGGTTGAAGCAGAGGGCGTAGTCGGCGCTCTCCGGCTCCAGCTTGTTCAACGCGCCGAGCGAGAGCAGCAGGTTCTCGTCGGCGAAGGGCGCCAGCGTGGCGACGCTCTTGGCGCCGCGCACGATGATGCCGTCTTCCGTCCGGCGCACGACGCCGGCGTTGGTGTAGGGCTCCTGGTCCTTGAGCGCTTTGAAGCGGTCCACCATCGGCGTGATGAAGGTGTGGGTGAGGCAGAGGTCGCCGCGCCGGCAGCGCAGGTAGACGTTCTGCGCGTGCTCACCCATCTCCGGGTCGTTGCGGCCCCAGAAATCCCGGGCCATGCCCACGGCGGCGACGGCGGCGTTCATGTAGTCGGGGCTGCGTCCCATCAGCCCGCACGAGACCTCCGCCCAGGCGGCGAAGGCGTCGGCGCGGCGGCGCAGGTCGTCTTTGCTGCGCGGCTGGATGAAAGAGAGCGGAGCGCGCTCGCCGTCGTCGGTGTCGTAGGTCATCAGGTCGCGCAGGGCGGGACGGCTCTGGAAGTCGTAGTAGGCGGCGATGGTCTGCGCCGTGCGGGCGAGGCCCGGCTCGGTCGTGACATCGGCCACGCGCTTGCCGCGCAGCCAGATCGCGCGGCCGTCGCGCAGCCCGGCCAGATACTCGGCCCCGCTTCGCAGCGCCATGATCGCGTCTCCTCCCGGTCCGTGTGCGTGCCAGCATACGCCGCGACCGGGCGCTTGCCTACGAATGTGGTGACGGCTCGGAGCGGGATAGAATGAACGGCAGTGGCGTTACAGCAGCGAACGGAGGCGGCCGTGGCGTACTACATCGGCCGGCGGCTGTGTGATCAACCCGGCGGGCACATCACCAGAGGGGCCCTGCATGCGGGCGAGAGGTTCGCGTATCCCGGATTGATCCTATGCCGCGAGCAGTACCGATGCCGTGAGCTGGCGGAGGCCGAAGCGCTGCTGCACTGGCCCGACGGCGCCGGCATGGTCATCGAGGCGAAGAACGCCAAACAGGCGCCCTCGCTTCTGGGCGCCGGCCTTCCTCGCCCACCCGGAGTATTTGGCCGGCTCCTGATGCCGTTGCGCATGTGGCGGCAGAAGCGCATACGCGGTCGAGGTGGCCCATCCAATGGCAACAGCCCGTTCGACTGCGGCAGCCGCGAGCCGCGCCGGCCTTCGCCGGGCGGGCTGAGCGCGAGCGTGGCGCTGCGGCCGCCGGATGCTGCGCCGGATTGATTCGACGCGCGGCAGTTGCGGCGGGGCGCCTAACTCTGCCTCGCTCAGGCTCGGTTGTCCCTTCCCGACACGGGAAGGAACTTCGGGAGCGTACCGAGGCGACGTGCGACGGCGGCGGGACAGGTGCGTCCTTGCGGGATCCGTGGCGGAGTTGTGTCCCAACCAGGCACCCTTTGCTAACCACGGACTTCCTGAACGGACGAGACGGCCTTCGCCTGCGAGGGCGGGGTGCGGTGCTATGCGCCGGAGGAGAGCCGGCCGCCGTCGACGGCGATCGTCTCCCCGGTGATGAACGAGGCCCGGTCGGAGCAGAGCCAGGCAACGGTGGCGGCAACCTCCTCGGGGCGGCCGATGCGCTGCATCGGCACGGCGCGTACGACCGGCGCACGCTGTTCGTCGCTCAGCGCCGCGAGACGCTCGCTGAGGATCGGCCCCGGTGCGACCGCGTTGACACGGATGCCCCGCTGCGCGTAGTCGAGCGCCGCGGCTTGGGTGAGGCCGATGATGCCATGCTTGGTGGAAACGTAGGCGGCGAGGCCGGGCACACCCCTGAAGCCGGCGGTGGAGGACATGTTGACGATTGCGCCTCCGCCGCCCGCGAGCATGGCGGGGATCTCGTACTTCATGCAGAGGAACGCGCCGCGCAGGTTGACCCGCACGGCGCTGTCGAACGCTTCGACGGCAACGTCGGCAAGCGGCGTCGGCGGGTGGCCGCTGCCGCCGGCGTTGTTGAAGGCCGCATCGAGGCGGCCAAACCGTTCGCAGGTGATTTGCACGAGCCGTTCGACGGCGGCGGCGTCGCCCACGTCGGTCGGCACAGCCAGGGCGCTGCCGCCGGCTCGCGTGATCGATTGTTCGACGCCTGCCAGCGCCGCCTGGTCCCGGGCGGCGAGCACCACGCTCGCCCCCGCGGCGGCGAACGCTCGTGCCGTCGCCGCGCCGATTCCGCGGCTGGCGCCGGTGATGATCGCGACTGTTCCGGCAAGCAAGTCACCTGGGCGTGCATCGCTGCCGCTGCTCGGCTGGAGCGCCGTCATCTCATTCTCCGTGGCGAGGCACTCCGGCGCGATGGCGCGCCTGGTTCGATTCAGACGCCGCCGGCGATGGGGCTGAGGTGCAACCCGCGAGCAGCCAGCGATCGCCATCGCGGATCGCGATTTGCGTCACGCGAAACTGCCCGTCGGCGGGACCGCCCCGATAGGCGGCCTGCTGCGACTCGCGGCCGATGGCGATGGCCATCATGCCGTGGGCGCGCACCTCTACCTCGTCGAGCGTCAGCGAGCGCATGACGAGATCGCCGGAGCGCAGTCGGTCGAGCCACTGCTGTCTGTCCAGCACGAAGCCCCGTGGCCCGAAGGCCTTGAAGTCGGGGGTGAGCAGGCCGTCGAGCGCGGCGGTGTCGTTGCGCTGCTCCGCGTCGGCCCAGCGGCGGCCGAGCTCTCGGACCTGATCCGCGGCGTTGTCCTGCATGATGGCCTCTCCTGCACCGCTGCACTCGAACTGACCGAGTTGGCGGCCGCGGCGACGGGAGCGGCTCACGGCATCTGCCCTGGCCTGCCCTACGTGGCCGCATCCGCGGTTCGGAAGGTGCGGCGATACAACACCGGCATCGCGCCGACGTGGTTCGCCGTAAGGTTGGCCTGGACGTAGCTCCAGAAGCTGGACCGGGCAAACTGCCGCCACAAGACACGCGCCAGCCCTTCGTGCCAGGAGGCGTGGTTGACGGCCAGATAGTCGGAGCGCTGGTCTGCAAGCGGCACGAGCAGCACCGAGTTGTCGAGCCCGGTCTCGGCGGCGTACCAGGCGGCCAGGTGATCCCACAGCTCCAGCATCACGGCCTCGTCATCGGCCACGAAGTGGTTGAACAGGAACGTGTCCCGGCGCCGGTGATCCACGTCGCCGATGCGCTTGGCGTTGCGCGCGGCCATTACGTGTAGGTCACGAGACTCGCGACGCAGGGTGTCCAGCACGGCCAGGTATTCGGCGGACTGCTGCAGCGCGAGCGCTGCGGCAGGCGAGGCCGTCTCGATCAGAAGGACGACGTCGAAGCGCGCGAGATGGATCTCGTCCGGGTGCTCGCGGATGTAGGGCAGCCGGCCGAAGGGCGGCGAAGCGATCGCATCGAAACCCGTGATCTCGTGCACGGCGTCGAGGCGCTGGAGGCGGCGCGCGAGCGGCCTCAGGTTCGTCAGCAGTGCCGTCTTCTCGCGCCCGTTCGGCAGGAACGGCAGCGAGCGCGGCTGCACCTGCGCGGCGATGTGGATGTAGCCAGAAACCGTTGGCTCGACGAGCGGTACCCGCGCGTACCTGGGGACGGGATTGACGATCTGCAGCGCTGTCGCCGGTTCGTCGTGGCGGGGCGGCGTTTCTGCGAAGGCGGTCATCTCAATCCTCCGGGATTTGTCGCAAACGGAGCGTTCGACGCAATCGACCGGGGTTCCGGCCGGGCGCCGCGGCCTCCGCCGCCGGCCATCGACTTTGGAGCCGGCGAGGTTGCGTTCGACGCCGCAGCCGATGACGAGGCTCGTTCGCCCCGGGCCACCGACCACCGATGCTCTGGGCAGTCGGGCGCCGGCGGTTCGTGTCGGTTGTGGAACTCGGTGCGGCGGGAGACTACGGCGCGGGGTGAAACGTGTACATGGCAATCTTCTCTGCCGAAGGCGGTTGAACCCGCTGGGCGGGGTTGACTGCGGAACCCTCTATTTGTACATAGTATACAATCAAATTGAGGTGTCAAGCGCGCGATGCCACGTCCCTACTCCCTCCGGCGGCGCCAGGCAGCTACCGAAGAGACCCGCGCGCGGGTGATCGCCGCCGCGCGTGAGCTGATCGTCGCCGCCGAAGGCTTCCGCGGCTTCACCATCGATGCCGTTGCCCGGCAGGCGGGCGTGGCGCGCATGACCGTCTACTACCAGTTCGGCTCGAGGCGAGGGTTGCTGGAGGCGGTCTTCGACCAGATGGCGGCGCGCGGCGGCATGGAGCGGATGGCGGAACTCTTCGCGCTGGCCGAGCCACTGGAGGCGCTGATGGAGCTGATCGCGGTGTTCGGCCGCTTCTGGGCCTCGGATCGCGAGGCGCTGCGCCGTTTCCGCGCTCTGGGCGCGCTGGACCCGGAGCTGGGGCAGGCCCTGCGCGCTCGGGATGAGTGGCGGCGCAACGGCTGCCGAGCCGTCCTAACCCGGCTGGCTGAACGGCGCGGCGGTCTCGACGGGGAGGCGCTCAGCGAGGACACCGACATACTCTTCACGCTGATCGGCTTCGAGACCTTCGATACATTGGCGGGCGCCCAGCGCAGCCCCGAGGCGGTCACGCCGCTGGTGCAACGGCTCGCCCGGGCGGCGCTGGGCGTTGACGGCAAGTGGCCGACTGTCTCCTGAGGTGCACGGAAACGCGCCGCCGCTTGACCGTCCGGCGGGCGCTGGGTGAGCCCCCGCGCCGGTTGTGCGCCCACACGAAAACCGCGCAGTACTCGCTTGAAACGCGGGTGAAAGGGCGATAGCGTGAATGTCGCGGAGCGATTCGTTAAGGAGACTTCGTCATGCCCGATTCCAACACCGAGGTGTTGCTGATTCGCGGCGACGACGGCACGCTCTACGCCATCCCGCGCGGGCTGCTCGAGCGCTGCCGCGTGGATGAGCCGGCGGGCGCGGAGGTGCAGGGCTACCTGAACCCCCAGCCGATCCCGCCCGGCCGCGAGGGCCAGTTCTACCAGGTGCTTGGCTACTCGCCGGTGAGGGTTCAGAGCAGCCTCGACTTCGGCGCGCCGTTCGGCATCATCGTCGGCGGGATTCCACGGTAGACATGCGACCGCGCAGCGCCGGCCTCCGCTCCACCAACGTGCGCCTTGCGCCGAACTGTTGCCACCGTCCCTGACCGGTGGCTCGAAGGCGGCCGCCCTCGTCGTTTCCCCGGACCGATCGGCCGGCGGCACCGCGGGCTGGACCGCCCGCGATCACGCCGGTACCGTGGCAGCATGCGGCCGCGCGTGGCGGGGGTGCTCGATGGCCGGAGCGGAATCAGTCGGGCAGGAGAAGGAGTACCGCTTTCTCCGGGTTGCTCGCGTCGAGGACGGCTTTGTCGTCACGGTAGAGCTGAATCGGCCCGAATCGCTCAACGCGATGAACACGGGCATGGGCGAAGACTTCCTCGACTTCTTCAACGCGCTGCAGACGGACCGGGCGGTGCGCTGCGTCGTGCTCTGCGCCGCGGGCGGCCGCGCCTTCTGCGTGGGCGGCGATCTCAAAGAGCGCGAGGGGATGACGGACGAGCAGTGGCGCGCCCAGCACGTGATCTTCGAGCAGGGCGCCTTCCGCCTGCTGCGCTGCCCCGTGCCCGTGATCTGCGCGGTTGAGGGCTACGCCTTCGGCGGCGGCTTCGAGCTGGCGGCGCTCTCCGACTTCGTCGTGGCGAGCGAGACGGCCGTCTTCGCCGTGCCCGAGGTGACACGCGGCATCTTCCCCGGCATCGGCGGCACGCAGTTGCTGCCGCGCATTCTCGGTGCGCCGCTGGCCAAAGAGCTGATCTTCACCGGCCGGCGCATGAACGCGCTGGAGGCGCGATCGGCCGGCTTCGTCAATCACCTCGTGCCGGCCGGCGAGGCGCGGGCGAAGGCGCTGGAGATCGCGGGGCTGATCGCGCAGAACGGGCCGGTTGCCGTGCGCCAGGCGAAGAAGGCGATCATGTACGGCTCGGAGACCGACCTGGAGACGGGCATGATCCTGTCGATTGAGGCCTACAACGCCACGGTGGTGACGGACGACCGGCTGGAGGGCGTGCGCGCCTTCAACGAGCGCCGTCCGCCGCGCTTCACGGGGCGCTGATCGGCAGTAGGAGAGTCGCGGGATGGTCGCGCTCGTACTCGGCTTTCTGCTCGCGCTGGGCCAGTGCCTGGCGCTGGGTCCGGTGAACACGGAGGCGCTGCGCCGCGGCCTGCGCGACGGCTTCTGGGCCGCGCTGTTCGTCGAGCTGGGCTCGACGATCGGCGACTGCCTCTGGGCGGCGCTCGCTTTCGCCGGCATCGGTGCGTTGCTGACTTTGCAGTTCATGGATGTGGTCGGCGCCCTGATGGGCGCGGCGCTGCTCGCCTGGCTGGCGGCGCAGGGCTGGCGCGACGCGGCCGCCGCGGTTGAGCCGGGCGATACAAGTGGGACGGGCGCGGCTCTACGCCAGCGCGCCAACCTGCCGCCGTTCTGGGCGGGTGCGCTGCTGGGCGTGGTCAATCCCGGCTCGGCAGCGTTCTGGATCGGCGTCGGCGCCACGCTATTGGCGACGCACCTGCCTGCCACCGGGCCGATGGCGCTGGCGCAGTTTGCCGCCGGCTACTACGCGGCACTGCTCGTCTGGTGCCTGAGCTTCGCGCTGATCGTCTGGCAGCTCGGCCTGCGCCTGCCCGGCCGGGTGCAGATCGTGGTACAACGCGCCGCGGCGGCGTTGCTGGCGGTGTTCGCCTGCATCTCGCTGGTCAACACGCTGCGCCGGCACGTGCACGCCTGACGTTTGCCTCCGCCGAACCAGCGCTCGCCCGGCCCGCGCGGCAGGCCCGCGGACGCGCTACGCTGCGGGCAGCAGGCGCGAGCGAGGTGAGGGCGATGACCACGGCAACCGACGAGCAGACCGAGCAGCTTGAGGCGATTCGCCGGGGCGTGCGCGAGCTGTGCGCGCAGTACCCGGACCAGTACTGGCGCGAGATCGACGAGCAGCGCGCCTATCCCGAGGATTTTGTCAACGCGCTGACCCGCGCCGGCTATCTCGCCGCGCTGATTCCGCAGCAGTACGGCGGCGCCGGCCTGGGCGTACTTGAAGGCGCGGCGATCCTCGAGGAGATCAACCGCTCCGGCGGCAACGCGGCGGCCTGCCACGCGCAGATGTACATCATGGGCACGCTCTTGCGTCATGGCAGCGAAGGGCAGAAGCAACGCTATCTGCCGAAGATCGCCAGCGGCGAGCTGCGGCTGCAGGCGTTCGGCGTCACGGAGCCCAACTCCGGCTCCGACACCACGCATCTGCAGACCGCGGCCGTGCGCAAGGGCGACCGTTACATCGTTAACGGCCAAAAAGTCTTCATCTCGCGCGTGCTGCAATCAGACTTGCTGCTCCTGCTCGCCCGCACGACGCCGGTTGAGCAGGTGAAGCGGCGCACGGAGGGGCTGAGCGTCTTTCTGGTGGACCTGCGCGCGGCGCGCGGTCACGGGCTGGAGGTGCGGCCGATCCGCACGATGATCAACCACGCCACCAATCAGCTCTTCTTCGACGACCTGGAAGTGCCGGCCGAGAACCTGATCGGCGAGGAGGGGCGCGGCTTCAGCTACATCCTCGACGGCATGAACGCCGAGCGCGTGCTGGTGGCCTCCGAGTCGATCGGCGACGGCCGCTGGTTCGTGGAGCGGGCAGTGAAATACTCGAGCAGCCGCGTCGTTTTCGATCGGCCGATCGGCCAGAACCAGGGCGTGCAGTTCCCGATCGCGCGGGCGCACATGCAGGTAGAAGCGGCCGAGCTGATGCGCACGCGCGCGGCGCAGCTCTTCGACGCGGGCAAGCCCTGCGGCGCCGAGGCGAACATGGCGAAGTTCCTGGCGTCTGAGGCGGCCTGGGCGGCGGCGAACGCCTGCCTCGACTGCCACGGCGGCTACGGCTTCACGGCCGAGTACGACGTGGAGCGCAAGTTCCGCGAGACGCGCCTGCTGCTGACGGCGCCGATCAACAACAACCTCGTGCTCGCCTACGTCGGCCAGCACGTGCTCGGCATGCCGCGGTCGTACTGAGCGGGTGAGTGGTGAGTAGGGAGTAGTGAATCGGGGAGCGGACGCTGCCACGAGCCGGTTTCACGGGCGCTGACATCAGGCTGGGGAGGGCCATGCGCGGGGTTGCGGTGCGCACAGGCGTGCCGAGCGCATCGTATGCGCCCTTAGCGGCGGCAGCCGAGGTGACCGGAGCAGCGAGATCAGCCGCGGCTCAGGCCGGCCGGGAATCGGTGCGCGCCTCGGTTGGCGGGTCGTGCTTGCCCGCCAGCTCTGCGGCGACCGCCAGCCCAAGGTCGATCGCGGCCTCCGGGGAGAGCGCCTCGCCCGCGGCCCATTCAGCGGCAAACGCTTCTTCGCTCAGCATGGCGCGCACTCGCACCGCTGCCGCCGCTTGCTCGGCGTGCAGGTGGATCATTTCCACAGAACTGAGATTCGGCTGCAGCTTGCCGGCGGCAATGGCAGCTAACAGGCGGGCGCTCAGCAAGAGCAGGCCACCGCGCTCCCCCGCCAGGGCTAGCACGCTGAGGACCGCCGGCAGCTGGCGCGACGGACCCTGACGGCGCTGGACAGCGAGACTCGTGGCGCAGGCGGTCACCGCTGCCCGGCTGTCGCCCTGCCGGAGTGCGGCCCACGCGAGGCGCACAAGGGCGGCGAGCCGGACAGGGTTTCGCGCACCTTGTTCAACCTCGAGGCGGTGCACGGCCTCTTCCAGAAACCTGCGCTCTTCGGCGACATCGCTGCGTGCCTCCGCCAGCGCTGCTTCTTGAAGCCGCAGCTGTGCGACGCCCGTCGTGCGGGCAAGGGTCCGGTTTGCCGTGAGCAGCGCCGCCGCGGTGGCAAGCTCTCCACGCGCAATCGCCACGTTGATGCGGTGGCCACGCGTAATCACCGCCAGGTCGGTACGGCCCGCTGCGAGCAAGAGGGGGAACGCCTCTGCCGCCAACGGGTCCACCTCGTCATAACGGCCCTGGTTCAGGCGGAGAAAGGCGAGGTTGCGCAGCGCATAGGCAAGGCAGGTGCGGTCATCCAGCTCGCGGCTGAGGCTAATCGCTTCCTCCAGCTCAGCGGCATACTGGTCTGTTTCGCTGCCGGCGACGAATTCAGTGCGATGCTGCGTCAGCAGCCGTGCCCGCGAGATACTCGGCTGCGCTGCCTCTGGCAATGCCAGCAAGCGCTGGCGCCACGCTTCGAGCTCTTTCAGGCCCCCATGGTAAAAAAGGTAGCCCTCGAGGGCCCACAGTAGACGCACACCGACCGCCAGCTCTGCTTGGTCCACGCACCAGCCCAGCACAGCCCGGGCGTTTTCCAACTCGGCGTCCAACCGCGTCCAGTCGTTTGCGGCCGTACCCTGCCGCGCGAGCTGCAAGATGTGCACCGCAAGCCCCTGGCGGACTGCCTCGGCCTCGCCGCTCCCTTCCAGTTGCTCCAAGGCGAACTCGCGGATCGTCTCCAGCATGCGGTAGCGGGCCTCACCACCGGGGATGATCGATCTCCGCACCAGGCTCTTCTCGACCAGGGCGGAGATGCCGTCCAGGATCGCTTCCTTCGGAATGACAGGTAGGGGTGGCCAGAGCGCAGCGCGACCGTCGGAGACCTTCACCTCAACCGTCCGCGCAGGGTCCGCGGGTACAGGCGCACCGTTCGGCGGTTCAAGGTTCGCGGAGGCTGGTGATCGCGGCTCTACCGCGACGGGTCGTTCGCGAACGGCCCCTACCGGAGTTTGGTGGTCGGCGCAGACGGCCTCCGCCAGCTCCAGCGAGCAGCCGCCGGCGAACACACCCAGCCGCCGGAACAGCCGCTGTTCGGCCGGCTCCAGCAGCGCGTAGCTCCAGGCGATGGTGTCGCGCAGGGTTTGCTGCCGCGCCGGCGCATCGCGGGCGCCGCCGGTTAAGAGCGACAGGCGCTGCGAGAGCCTGCCGAGCAGGGTCTCGGGCGCGAGCGAGCGCACACGCGCGGCCGCCAACTCGATCGCCAGCGGCAGCCCGTCCAGCCGGGCGCAGATCGCCGCCAGCGTGCCGGCGTTCTCGTCCGTCAGAGTGAAGTCCGGGCGGGCGTCCTGCGCTCGCGCCATGAACAGTTGCACCGCGGGATTGCCGGCGAGCGCGGCCGGCCCGCTCTCGTCACCTGCTGGCAACGGCAACGGCGACAGTGGATACTCGCGCTCCCCGCGCAGCCGCAGCGGCGTGCGGCTCGTCACCAGCAGCGTGACTGCCGGGCCGGTTTGCAACACGAACGCGGCGAACTCTGCGGCGTCGAGCAGGTGCTCATAGTTGTCGAGCAGCAGGAGCAGGTGTTTGCCGCGCAGCACGAAGCGCAGCGTCTCGCGCAGCGGTGTGCCGGGCTGTTCCTGGACACTCAGCGCCCGTGTGACCACGGACGGTACGGCCCCGGGTTCGGTCAGCGGCGCGAGATCAACGAAGAAGACGCCGTCAGCAAACTGGTCCACGAGGTCCGCCGCGACCTGCAGCGCCAGCCGCGTCTTGCCTGTGCCGCCGGGGCCGGTGAGCGTCAGCAGGCGCGCCGTCTTCAGCAGGTTTGCCAGCTCGGCCAACTCGCGTTCGCGGCCGATGAAGCTGCTGAGTTGCAGCGGCAGGTTGTTGGGCCGCGCGTCCAGCGTCTTCAGCGGCGGAAAGGTGTAGGCCTGGTCGGGCGCGTTGGCCTGAAAGAGTTGCTCGGACTCGTTCAGGTCGCGCAGGCGGTGCCGGCCGAGATCCAGCAGCGTTGCGCTGTCCGGCAACGTGCCGCGCACCAGCTTCGCTGTCGCCTCGGAGAGCAGGATCTGGCCGCCATGGCCGGCGGCGCGGATACGGGCGCAGCGATTGACGGCTGAGCCGTAGTAGTCGCCCTCGCGCAGGCCGGCCTCGCCCGTGTGCAGCCCCATGCGCACCTGCGGCGGCGCAATTTCACCCCAGTCCTCTCCCAAAAGCGCCCGCTGCCCATCCAGCGCGGCCGCCACGGCGTCGGACGCGCGCACGAAGACCGCGAACAGCGAGTCGCCTTCGCCGCGCGGGCGCACTACCACGCCGTCATGGCGTTCGAAGGCCTCGGTCAGCAGCGCGTCATGCCGAGCCATCACGGCCCGCATGGCGGATGGGTGCGTCTCCCACAGCCGCGTCGAGCCCTCGACATCGGTGAAGAGAAACGTGATAGTGCCGGTCGGCAGCTCCGGCATGGCTCACCTCGCAGCAAGACAGCGCCACGAATCGGAATCGCACTGCGGCGTCAGTGTAGCTGAGTGGAGAAGCGTTTGGGGTCAGCTTCGTTTGGGAGGGCATCGGTCTGCCGGCATGTGACTCGGACACGCCTCGCACACCGCCGTCGCCGAGTCTTCCGCTACACTGTTGGCTGCCGGTTCGATCCGCGGCCGCACGCACGTTGCCCCGACGAAAGGAAGCCGCCGATGAAGCTGCCGAAAACGGTCGAGGTTTGCGAGGTGGGGATGCGCGACGGCTTGCAGATCGAGCCGGGCTTCGTCTCGACCGAAGAGAAGATCGCGATCGTCGACCGGCTGAGCGGCACGGGACTGAAGCGGATTCAGGTCACGTCGTTCGTGAGTCCGAAGGCGGTGCCGCAGCTGCGCGACGCGGCCGACGTGTTTGCCGGCATCCGCCGCGCCCCGGGCGTCGTCTACTCGGCGCTGGTGCCGAACGAGCGCGGCGCTCAGCGCGCCGTCGAGGCCGGCGTGGACGAGCTGGACACCGTGCTCTCCGCCAGCGACACGCACAACCTGGCCAACGTCAACATGACCACCGCCGAATCGCTGGACCGCATGGCAGCCGTGGCCGAGATCGCGTGGCGGGCCGGCGTGCCGGTCGTGGCCGGCATCGCCACGTCGTTCGGCTGTCCGTTCGAGGGCGCGGTGCCGCTGGAACGGCTGGAGTGGGTGGTGCGCGGGCTGGTCGATCTGGGCGCGAAGGGCGTCTGCCTGGCCGACACGACCGGCATGGCCAACCCGCGGCAGGTGCAGCAGACGTTCGCCTATCTCACGCCGAAGTTCCCAGGCATCGAATGGCACCTGCACATGCACGACACGCGGGCGATGGGCATTCCCGGCGTGCTGGCGGCGATGGAGACCGGCGTCACGCACTTCGACGCCTCGTTTGGCGGGCTGGGCGGTTGCCCCTTTGCGCCGGGCGCCTCGGGCAACGTCTGCACCGAGGACCTGGTGCACTGCCTGGAGGCGATGGGCGTGCAAACGGGCGTGGACCTCGAAAAGTTGGTGGAGACGGCGACGCGTGGCGAGCGGGTGCTCGGCCACCCGCTGCGCGGCCAGATCATCAAGGCCGGCCCCAGCTCGCGGCGCTACGAGCCGCCCGCGGGCGTGCGCGAGCGGCTGGCCGCGCGGTGAGCGCCGAGTCCTACATCCGCGGCCTGCCCAAGGCCGAGCTGCACGTTCATCTGGAAGGCTCGATGCAGCCGGAGACGCTGCTGAAGCTGGCGCGCCTGCACGGTGTGGCGCTGCCCGCGGACGACGTGGCCGGCCTGCGCGAGTGGTTCCGGTTCAGCGACTTCCGCCACTTCCTGCAGATCTACAGCGCGATCTGCGACTCGCTGAAGGAGCGCGACGATTTCGAGCTGCTGACCTGGCAGCTCGGCGAAGAGCTGGCGCGGCAGCACGTACGCTACGCCGAGGTGACCTACTCGGTGGTGCCGCACACGCGGCGCGGCGTGCCATTCGACCAGAGCTTCGCCGGTCTCTGCCGTGGCCGGGAGCGGGTGCGCAGGGTGCTTGGCGTCGAGATCCGGTGGATCTTCGACCTGATGCACAACTCCAGCCGGTCCGACTGGCGCGATGCCTGTGAGCAGACGCTGGCGTGCGCGATCGAGGGACAGCGCGAGGGTGTAGTGGCGCTCGGCCTCGCCGGCGACGAACGCGACGGCCCGACCGCGACGTTTGCGCCCTGGTTCGAGCGGGCGCGGGCGGCGGGCCTGCACGCCGTGCCGCACGCCGGCGAGCTGTGCGGACCGGAAAGCGTCTGGCAGGCGATCGATGCATTGGGCGCCGAGCGCATTGGCCACGGCGTGCGCGCCGCCGAAGACCCGGCGCTGCCGGCCGTGCTGAAGGAGCGAGGCATCGCGCTGGAAGTCTGCCCAACGAGCAACGTCTGCCTGAACGTCTGCGACGGCTACGGCGGTCACGCACTGCCGGCGCTGCTCGCGGCCGGCGTGCCGCTCAGCATCGGCAGCGACGACCCGCCGCTGTTCAACACCACGCTCACAGACGAGCTGCTGCTTTTGCGTGCGCAATTCGGCCTCGACCTCGACACAATCGACGAGCTTGTACTCAACTCCGTGCGCCACAGCTTCCTGCCGGCGCCGCGCCGGCGCGAACTTGAGGAAGGGTTTCGGACGGAGATGCTTGCGCTGAAGGCTGAACACCTCACCTGACCGTGGCCGTGCGCCGGTTCCGGCCCGCGCTGCCGCCCGAATGGGCAGGGCCGTTCAGACAGTGCGAAACGGGCCGGTCTGCGGCACCATAGAGGGAAAGGCGAGCAGCCCTTTCGGCTGCTCCCGTCTCTGTTTCGGAGCGCTGCATGTTCTTCCACGGTCCCGGCGGCGGGCCGGGGCGTCAGCGATCGCGGCCCACACGCCCGGCCTGGCCGACGATGCGCCGCGCCACGGCGCTGCTCTGGCCGCACCGGCTGACGATGGCCGGCTACCTGCTCACGATCATCATCACCGCGACGGTGGGCCTCGGGCCGCCGCTGCTTTTCCGCCGCATCATCGACCAGGCGATTCCCCGGCACGACGGCTACCAGATCGACGTGCTGGCGCTGGCGATCGTCGGGCTGGTGACGCTCGGCGCCCTGGTCGGCGTGCTGCGCTCGTTCCTCAGCAACCTCGTCGGGCAGGATGTGGTCTTCGACCTGCGCGGCACGCTCTATCGCCATCTCGGCGGCATGTCGCTGCGCTGGTTCACCGCCAACCGTACGGGCGAAGTGCTCTCGCGCATCAACAACGACGTCGGCGGCGTGCAGAGCGTGGTCAGCGACACGCTCGGCGCGGTGATCGAAAACGCGATCACGGCGGGCAGCACGCTGGCGCTGATGCTGGCGCTCGACTGGCGGCTGGCGCTCTTTTCGATCGCGCCGCTGCCGCTCTTTGTGCTGCCGGCGCGGCGCGTGGGCGAGGTGCAGCGCGGCATCTTCGGCGAGACACAGGAGCAGCTCGCCGACCTCAACGCGCAGATGCAGGAGACGCTTTCGGTCAGCGGCGCCCTGCTGGTGAAGACGTTCGGCCGCCAGACCGACGAGTACCAGCGCTTCCAGCGCACCTCGCGCCGAATCCGCGACCTCAACATCCGCCGGGCGATGGTCGGCCGCTGGTTCCAGATGGCGATGGGCCTCTTCTCCGCGATCGCACCGGCCGTCGTCTACTGGTACGGCGGGCACCGAGTGATCGGCGGCGAGGCGTCGATCGGCACGGTTGTGGCCTTCGCGGCCTTCGTGCAGCGGCTGTTCGGGCCGATCTCCTCGCTGCTCAACGTGCAGATCACGGTGCTCAGCTCGCTGGCGCTGTTCGAGCGCATCTTCGACTACCTCGACCTGGAGCACGAGATCGCGGACAAGCCCAATGCCCTGCCGCTGACGAACGTCGCCGGACGGCTGGCGTTCGAGCATGTCGGTTTCTCATATCTGCGCGGCGTGCCGGCGCTGCGCGACGTGGACTTTGCCGTGCCGCCGGGGAAGTTCGCGGCGCTGGTCGGCCCCAGCGGCGCGGGCAAAACGACGATCGCTTACCTGGTGCCGCGCCTTTACGACGTGGGCAGCGGCCGTGTGACGATCGACGGTCTCGACGTGCGCGATGTGACGCTGGAATCGCTGGGCCAGGCGATCAGCATGGTCAACCAGGAGCCGTTCCTCTTCCACTCGTCCATCCGCGAGAACCTGCGCTACGCCCGCCCCGAGGCGACCGATGCGGAGATCGAGGCGGCGGCGCGGGCGGCGAACATCCACGAGTTCATCGCCGGCCTGCGCGACGGCTACGACACCGTCGTCGGCGAGCGCGGCTACCGCCTCTCCGGCGGGGAGAAGCAGCGGGTGGCGATCGCGCGGGCGCTGCTCAAAGACCCGGCGATCCTGATCCTGGACGAGGCGACCTCCAGCGTGGACACGGGCACGGAGCGGGCGATTCAGCAGGCGCTTGAGCGGCTGACGCGCGGCCGCACGGTGCTGGCGATCGCACACCGCCTCTCCACGATCCTCAAGGCCGACCTGATCCTGGTGGTGGAAGCCGGCCGCGTGGTGGAACGCGGCACACACGCCGAGTTGCTGGCCCGCGGCGGCGTCTACGCGCGGCTCTACGAGCAGCAGTTCGCGCTCGAGGGCGCGATCGACGCGGTGCCGGCAGGGGACTGAGGGCGGGCCGATTGGCCCTCACCCCCTCCCCTCGCCCAATCCTGGGCGAGGGGCGATCGCGCTTACGGCGTTCCGATCGCTTTGCGGTTAACCCGACGTCTGTCCGGATCGCTCCAACCCGCGATCGCCCCTTTCCCCTCAGGATTGGGGGAAAGGGGACGGGGGAACGGGAGCCGACAGCCCGAACGCCTCGGCCAGCAGCTCGTAGCTGTGCACGCGGGCGGCGAAGTCGTGGGTGATCGTGACGACGACGAACTCGTCCACGCCGTACGCTTCGCCCAGCGCCAGCAGGCGCGCCTTCACCTGCTCTGGCGTGCCGTGGATCGAGAGACGGCGCATGTACTCGATGTACTCGCGCTCCTGCTCGGTGTAGGAATATGCCAGCGCCTCTTCCACCGGCGGCACGCCGCCGCGCCCGCCGCCCAGCGCCGTCGCCCGCCAGTACCAGCGGCTCCAGCAGAGCCGTTCCGCCTCTTCTTCGGTATCGGCGCAGGTGACGGAGACGCCGATGCTCGCCCGCGGCTCGGCCAGCAGCGGCGAAGGCTTGAAGTGGCGCTTGTATGCTCTGATCATGCCCTCGCCGCCCTCCGGCGAGATGAACTGCGCGAAGGAGAAGGCCCAGCCGAAGTGCGCCGCCAGGCTGGCGCTCTCCGCCGTCGAGCCGAGCAGCCAGATCTCGGGCATCTCTGGTCCGGCGGGCATGGCGTGGATGCCGTGGAAGGGGTGGTTGCGCGGGAAGTCGTCGGTGAGAAAGCCGTAGAGGTCGGCGAGCTGTTCCGGATAGTGCTCGATGCCGAGGGCGCCGGGGCCGTGCGCCAGCGCCCGCGCCGTGCGGCCGTCACTCCCCGGCGCCCGGCCGATACCCAGGTCGATGCGTCCCGGATGCAGCGCTTCTAACATGCGGAAGGTCTCGGCCACTTTCAGCGGGCTGTAGTGGCTGAGCATCACGCCGCCGGAGCCGACGCGGATCTGTTGCGTACGCGCCGCCACCATCGGGATCAGCACTTCGGGGCTGGCGCAGGCGAGGCCGCCAGAGTTGTGGTGCTCGGCCAGCCAATAGCGCCGATAACCGAGTCGGTCACAGACCTCGGCCAGGCGCAGCGTTTCGTTGATCGCGTCCCGCGGCGTGCCGCCGCGGCGTATGGGAGACTGGTCGAGCACGCTGAGCATTGCCACGGGCGGACGTCCTGGCAGAGTCGGAGGTGTCGGGGCGCGCCTGTCGCGGTCCCCGCAGGATCGATCGAACCACGTCCGCGGCCGGAGCGCGAGAGGCGGTCATCTCCGCCGGCGGGCGATTCCGGCGGAGACCAGACCGGTGACGGCGATAAGGCCCAGCGACACCCCGGCGCCGAGCGCAAGCTGTAGCCCGAAGATCGCAAATGTATCAGCGCGCTTCGATGCTCCCGAGGGGTCTACACACGTGAAGCGCACGGTCATCTGGGTACTGTTCCCGAAGCTCGCCCTCGAGCGGTGAGAGACGAGGTGAGCGGGGCTGCTGCAGGCGAGCCGGCCGGTCCAAAGCGCGCTCGACGGGATGACCGCTGTCGCGACCGCCGCATACATGAATCCGCAGAAGATCGCCACGGTGATCGCCACACCCAGCGCCCACGGGTTGCGCCAGAACGGCGCGCGGCGTGACGCTCCCGGCCAGGCGCCTGCGGTTGTGTGAACGCTGCCCCCGTGCGACGAGCGCGCGTCCGCCACTGCCATGCCCGCGTGATCTGGCCTCTCGCTCTCCTCGCAGGCATCCAGCACCGACTCCTTCGCGGCTGCAAACGCTGCGTCGCCGAGGTTGCCGCGCCGGTGCAAAGCCGCGAGCTTCTCCAAACGGTCGACGGGGCTTTGCATGCTGCTGCCTCCTCCTCTCAGCGCGGCGAAGCCGGGGCCGCGCCCTTTCAGTGTCGCTGGCGCACGCGGCCGGCGCGGATGAGCCGGGCGACGCCCAGGACGTATATGCGGAGACAGAGGCGAAATGCCGACTCTTACGCCGCCGGCTCCTCCGTCTCCGCGTCGACCACCTCGCTGCGCAGTAGCGCGACGTGGCCGATGATCTGACCGATCGTTTCCTGGTCGACTTCGAGCGATTCGAGCGTGTCGGTGAGGTGCTGCGCGACGCGGTCGAAATCGCTGTCGATAATGTCGCGGCCGGCATGCGCCTCGCGCATGGATCTGCCCTTGTAGCGGTCCGGTCCGCCCAGCGCCATAGCGAAGAAGGCGGCCTGATGTCCCTTCAGCCGCTGCATGGGGATCTCTGCGAAGAAGGGGGCGAGCGCCGGATCGGCCAGCACGCGCCGGTAGAACTCTTCCACCGCGGCCAGCACCGCCGGCTGCCCGCCGATCGCGTCGTAGATCGAAGTATCGTGCCGCATGACGTTTCGCTCCTCGGCGCTCCGCGCCACCGGAATCGATGACGCGGGCGACCTGCTTGTCCGTGACGTGAAGTGACGGAGGGGGGCGCTGCCGCGGCCCCGGCGCAGAGAGGGACGCAAGGGCCGGCAGCCGCGCTATGCCCAGTAGGTGGAGATGTTGACGAGGACGTGGCACTCGCCGTCGCCGTTCCAGGGCGAGTGCAGCGAGGAAGCAGGGGACGGTGCGAGCGGGCTAGAGCACGCCGATGATGCTGAATTCGCCCTGGATGCCGCCGGCCTTGCGCATGGCAAGCGACGGGTCCGCCTCTCCAGCGGTACTGGTGGGGCTGCCCAGCGCCGGCAAGGTGAAGTTCAGCGCGGAGGGCATCTGTGGGCCGAAGTCGGGCACCTTAATGCCGTAGCCCTGTACCTCGTCCCGCGCCTCGTTGCCGCTGGTGCTGTTCGGCAAATCGGTCGCTGATTGTGTCGCGTCACGCATGAGTCTCACCTCGTTGAGCAGATACTCGGCGGCGCTCACCGCCGGCATGCTCAGCATCGCGCGGACTCTCCCCGGTTTCGCTCCGCGAGACTACGCAAGTTAAGGGCGCTGTGTGGTGCAGCCAACAGTGAAGCCGCCAGCCGAAGGCGCGGTCCGAGCGAAGACGTGAGGAGGCAATCCACGCGGTCCGCGCTCCGCTGGGCCGGGGAGGGGAAGAGGGAAGAGGGGCGGGAGGTCGGACTCAGTTGTCGTCGCGGCCGGCGCCGTCGTGTTCGCGCCACCAGACGGCAAGGGCCACGCGGCCGCGCTGTCCGGTCTTGGGGTAGATGCGGGCGAGATGGCTTTCGACGGTGCGTACGCTGATGCCGAGGTCGTCGGCGATCGCACGGTTGTTGGCGCCCGCGGCGACGAGGCGGCAGACCTCGCGCTCGGTCGGCGTGAGGCCATCGTCGGCCACCGCCGCGCGCGTGCGGCGCGGAATCCGCTGGGTGTTGGCGCGCAGCAGCAGCGCCGTCTGGCGGCGGGCGTTGCCGGCGCCCAGCTCGCCAAACGCCTTGTAGGCCGCCGCGAGGTCGCCGGCGTCGCGCAGCGCCAGCGCCGCTTCGTATGGGCAGCGCATGGCCGCAAGCCGCCCGGCGACGGCGCGCAGCCCCTCGGCATCCTGGCCGACGATGCCGGCGGCCCACTCCCAGAAAACGCCCAGCGGCGAATCGTCTGCGAGCCACGGCGGGCGAGACGGCGCTTCTCCCGCGCTGAGCGCCTGCGCGACCGCGGCCACGCCGGCGACCCGCGCATGCCGGCGGCGATCGGCCTCTTCGTAGACGCGCTGCGCCAGCCCGGCCGCGGCAGCGTCCGGCTCGACCAGCGCCAGGTCGAGCTCGGCCAGTCCGAGCAGCGCCTGGTGCCGATAGGCGTCGTTTCGCTCGGCGGTGTTCAGCAGCGCCCTGGCCCGCTCAAGCGACCCGGCTCGGGCCTCAGCGATGATGTTCGCGCAAAGCAGGGTGCTGCCTTCCAGTGAGCCGGGCTGCGGCGGCGTCAGCGTTCGCGCGAGCTCGCGCGCCGCGGTGTAACGGCCGAGCTGCACCAGTTCCAGCACACGGTGCGGGTCGGCCCAGGGCAGCCAGCCCAGCTCGTGCCGGCGGATGCCGTCGAGCAGCTCCTCGCGCAGGCGCTCGGCCTCGGCATGGAAGAGCGAGAACACCGAGCCGGCGAAGGTGTTGATGCGCGCGATCACCATGTCGCTGGCATAGTTGCGCCCGCCGGCCGGCACGCTGAGCAACTGCCGGAAGCTGCGGTAGGCGGCCGGGTCTCCGCGGTCCAGCAGGGTGAGCACGAGGTAGGCACGCGCCTCGGAGTCGATGCGCAGCGCCTGGGCAGGGTCGGTCAACTCCCGCGCCATTGTCAGCGCCCGCTCGATCGCGTCGATGGCCTGGTCGGGCGAGACCTGTACCGTGTACTGCAAGGCCCGCGCCACGGCGACGTTCGCCTTCTGAAAGCTGACGGGGCGATCGGCCAGCACCTGTTCGGCGGCGTTCATGTGGCTGCCGGCCGCGGGCAGGTGCCCATGCAGCCGGGCCGCGTTGGCCGCGCGCTGGTGCAGCAGCGAGATCGTCTCCGGATCGCCGCCGGGCAGGGCGATCCCTTCCTCGTTGAGCCGCTGCGCCTCGACGAAGCGGCCGAGGCGGAAGGCCTCCATGGCGGCCGCCCGCAACGCCGCACGGCGCTGCTCCGTTTCCAGGTCAAACGCGAGCGCCCGCTGAAGCTGGGCGAGCGCCTCCGCGTGCGCGTCCACGGCGCCGGCCTCGCGCGCGGCGCGCAGCGCCCAGTCCACGGCGCGCCGATCGCCGGCGGCCGCGTAGTGCATCGCCAGCTCGGGCGCGCCGGCCTCGCGCCGTTCCAACGCCTCGGCCAGGGCGCGGTGGGCGTCGCGGCGGTCCGCGGCGATCATCCCGTCGAGCAGCGAGCGGCGCAGCAACTCGTGCCGGAAGGCCCAGCCGAGCGGCTCTTCGATCAAAACTCCGGCGTCGCGCAGGCCGAGGAAGACGCGGCGCAGCCCCGGCCGGTCGCCGCCGCAGACGTCGGCGGCGACGGCATGGGGAAGCGGGCGGGCAGCCGGCGCAAGGGCGGCGAGGGCGGCGCAGGCGCCAGGAGTCGCGTTCTCCAGCCGGTCCAAGCGCAGCAGCAGGCGGTCGCGCGCGGCGGCGATGGCGCTGTTGCCGCGCGCCAGCGTTTCGGCGAACCAGGGATTGCCGCCGCTGTCACGGTAGATGCTGTCGGCGTCGATCTCGGCATCGCCCCGGGCGCGCACGGCGGTGACCAGCATGGCCACTGCCTCACGGGACAGCGGCGCCAGGTCAAGCCGCTGAGCCCGGCCCTGCGCCACCGTTTCGGTCACGGCAAGCTGCAGGGCAGCAGAACCCTCCGCGGGCCGCAACATGGCAACGATCAGCCAGGGACGCTCGCGGCTCTCCAGGCAGAGGCGCACGAGTACGGCGATGGTGCCTTCGTCGGCGAAGTGCAGGTCGTCCAGCACACACAGCAGCGGCCCCCGCGCACCTACCTGCTCAAACTGCGCCATGACGTTCGCAATCGAACCTTCGCGCGTGGCCGCTGGCTCGAAGCCGGGCAGGGCGCGCTTCAGCGCCAGGTATGGCTCAGGCGGGGCGACGGGTTCAGCGGCTCCCCACAGCGCCCGCGCGCCGCTCTCGCGGAGGAGTTCGTGCACCAGGCGCGTTTTGCCGCCGCCCGCCTCGGCACAAACCAGCCACGCCGATCCGTGCCCGGCCCGCACCTCGCGCCAAGCTCGGCGCAGGCGATCGAGCTCCAGTTCGCGCTCCAGCAGCCGCGAGGAGTACCGTGCTGCCACCATGCGGCCGTCCTGCGCGCAGCGGCGTCATCCCCCCGGTCTCGCGCCGCTCCGTCCGGGCCGTGCGATCGAGCGTGACCGGCCGAAAGACTCCCGCGTAGTATACGGTATCGACTGGTGCGGAACGCTCGTACAGGTCGGAGGGCGGCCGCGGGCAGCACATGAACGTGCGAGTTCGGTGCCTCCCGCTTCGGTGTGGCAGCGATCCGGAGGCGGCGTTGGCGCGAAGCACGCGGAGGAGCCTCTATCAGGCGATCGGCGGCGCGCCGGTGCTCGAAAAGGTGGTCGATGCGTTCTATCTGCGCGTGCTTGGCAACGCGCGGCTGGCCGCGTTCTTCGCGCACACGGACCTGGAGGAGTTGAAGCGGCACCAGCGCGAGTTCCTCGGCCTGGTGCTGCACGGGCCGGAGCAATACACGGGGCGCTCGATGCACGAGGCGCACGCGGGCCGTGGCATCACCGCAGCCGACTTCGATCGTATGCTGATCTACTTCAACGAAGCGTTCGCCATCGCCGGCGTGCCGGAGCCGCTGGTCGCACGGGCGCTGGCAGCGGTTGCGCCATACCGGCAGGAGATCGTGGCGCAATAGCAAGCGGCACCTTCACGGACTCGGCTGGCAACGTCGCGGTGCGGGCGCGCTGCGGCCGGAGCTTGCAGGCATCAAGCGTCAGGCCATGTCCGCCCAGCGATCGACGCGGCCGACTACGCTCGCCGCTGCCGGCCCCGCCGGCGCGTCAGGCGCACGTCGCCGGAAGCGTAATCGAGCGAGAGACGGAAGTGTTGCAGCACATCCCAGCCCATCAGGGATGGCATTTCCTCGTTCTCACGTGTGAGTTGCGCGATGTAGATAGGTTGGCGCAGCGCTAGATGACGTCCTGATTCATGCGCGAACCTGTAAACCGCTGGCATGGGGAAGAATGCGCTGCTTCCGCCTATGCCGAAGCCGCCGGATGTGGATGGCCACGCGCGCGGATCGCGCAGCCGATCATCCGGGATGCCTGCCCAAGTCCCCGCGTCGTTCGGTTGCAGGCAAGTGAACTGAGCACCCGTGTCAATCACGAAGTCGATCTCAGCCGGCTCGGGTGTAATTCCGTTGATTGACAGTGCGATGCGTACGATGGGAAACGGATTCTGGAGCCTAAGGTCTTCGAGTCGCTCAAAGCTTCCGCGGATCACAGGATCAACATCAGGGGCTTGGTGATCATTTTCCTTGCCCACACGTCGCCTTGATCGAAGCCCAGCTGCCGGGCGGCCTCCCACACGTCAGCAAGGTGCGGCGCGACGGCGACGATTTCACCCGTCGCTCGTCGCACGGCGACAAATTGATCCGGGTATCGTGCCGTCAGCTCCTCGCGGTGCATTCGCCAGAAGGCGCGCTCCCGGTCCAGCGGCGACAGCACCACAGGAGGTGCTACTGTTCGTTTCGTCATCTTGACGCTTCTCTCGGCGGAGTATGCGCAAAGGATGTCCTCTTCAGCATAGCCGCTGCGGCTGTCCCGTGCTGGGCTTGAGAGCCGCCCGCCGCGCGGCCGCGGTTTCTATGCTATCGTGGCCCCGTTGCCGGCGTTTTCCGCGAGTGGCGGCGCCGGCACGAGCAGGAACCGGCGAGGCGTGGGATGCAGGATTTGGCCGGGAAAGTCGCGGTGATCACCGGCGGCGCCAGCGGCATCGGCCTCGCCACGGCGCGGCGCTTCGCCCGTGAGGGCTTGAAGATCGTGATCGCCGACATCGAGCAGGCGCCGCTCGACGCCGCGGCACGTGGCCTTGAGGCGGCCGGCGCCGAGGCTCTTGGCGTGCGGACCGACGTCGGCAAGCTGGAAGACGTGCAGCGCCTCGCCGAGCGTACGGTTCAACGCTTCGGCAAAGTCCACGTCGTCTTCAACAACGCCGGCGTCAACCGCGCCGGGCCGATCCAGGAAATGACGCACGCCGACTGGCAGTGGGTGTTGCAGGTCAACCTCTGGGGCGTGATCCACGGCGTCGAGGTCTTCGTGCCGCGCCTGCTTGAACAGGGTGAGGGTGGGCACATTGTCAACACCGCCTCGTTCGCCGGCCTGATCCCGAACCAGGGGCTGGGCGTTTACTGCGTCTCCAAGTACGGCGTGCTCGGCCTCTCCGAGGTCCTGTTCCGCGACCTCAGCGCCTACGGCATCGGCGTCTCCGTGCTCTGCCCGATGGTCGTGAACACCAACATCCGCTTCGCCGGCCGCAACCGCCAGCCGGAGTTCGGCGGGCCCGTGGCGGCGCCGACGCGCTCCGAAGAGGAGCAGGAGGCCGTGGTCGGCCGCCACATCGAGCCGGACGAGGTGGCCGAGCTGGTGCTGAAAGGTGTGCGCGAGAACCGGCTCTACATCCATACGCACGCCGAGGCGCGCGGCTTCATCCAGCGGCGTTTCAACCGCATCGACCGTGCCTTCACCGACGCCGGGCTGGTCTGAATGCAGGTGATAGGTGCCAGGTAACAGGTGACAGGCGGGATGAGCGAGCGGATCGGCTTCATCGGGCTTGGGCACATGGGCGGCCCGATGGCGCGCCGGCTGCACGGCGCCGGCCATCCCCTCGCGGTCTGCGACGTGAACGCGGCGGCGCTGGCGCCGTTCGCCGACCGGGCCGAGGTCACGGTCTGCGGCACGCCGCGCGCCGTGGCCGAGGCGGCGGACGTCATCTTCGCCAGCCTGCCTGAGCCGGCCGTGCTGGAAGCGGTCGCGACGGGCGAGGATGGCATCATCGCGGCGGCAGGCTTTCGCGGTTGTCTGATCGACCTCTCCACGACCGGCGTGACGGTGAGCCGGCGGGTGGCCGCGGCGCTGACGGCGCGCGGCATCGGCTTTCTGGATGCGCCCGTGAGCGGCGGAATCCGCGGTGCCGAAGAGGGCACGCTGGCGGTGATGTGCGCGGGCGAGGCGGCGCTCTACGAGGCGCACCGCGACCTGCTCGGCATCATTGGCAAGAACGTCTTCTACCTCGGCGCCGAGCCGGGCATGGGGCAGGCGATGAAGCTGGTCAACAACATCCTCTCCTCGATGGCGCTGGCAGCGACGTCCGAGGCGCTGGCCGTGGCCGCGAAGGCGGGGATCGACCCTGCCCTCGCGGTCGATGTGCTGAACGCGGGCAGCGGCAGCAACAGCGCCACGCTGGGTCAGATCCCGCGCCAGGTGTTGACGGGCCGCTTTCAGGGTGGCTTCCTCACGAAGCATATGCTGAAGGACGTGAAGCTGTTCGAGGAGCTGGCCGAGTCGCTGGGCGTGCCCACGATCGTCTGCGAGGCGAACGTCAACGCCTGGCGCCACGCCGTCGCCGAAGGCTACGGCGATGACGACTTCACCAGCATTGCGAAGATGGTTGAAGCCAGAGGAGGAGTACGGCTCCGCGAAGAGAGTCGCGCCACCTGAATCGGCGATTCACTCTGCGATGAGGCGTGCAAGTCATGGATCAGAAGCAGTGGCTAATACTATGGGAAGACTACTACGAAATCCTTCAGGTGCACAGGAATGCCACCCTTCCAGTGATCGAAGCCGCCTATCGACGCCTATCGCAGGAGTATCACCCAGACAAAGTCAACGGTGACAACTCTGTCATGAAGAGCCTCAATCGTGCTCATGATGTGCTGAGTGACGAAGTGGAGAGGAGAGCCTATGACTGCGACTGGGATATACGCGACAATCTTGATCGATCCTCCGGTACATATTCACGCCAAGAAAGTTCGAGTCATTCCGCTTCGAATCGCGAGGACGATGGTAATCAAGAACTTTATCTTATGGAAGCCGAGGCGATGTTTGGAACATCAATGTCAGATAAAGGCGATCTGGTCTTCACTGATAGAAGATTGCTCTATGTTCCAAGGCTGTATACATCTGATATCACCGTTGTCAGTATTCCGTATCATGAAATAGCTACCGCAAGACAGGAAAATTCGTATGTGGTGATCCCCACACTAGTCATCTGCATGAGAGATGGGGGGCAATGGAAGTTTGTGATCCAAAAGGGAGTAATACCATCTGTTCTCAGCTTCCTTCAAATGCTACTGGATCCGGCGACTTACCATGCATACGTGGCCCAGTTCGGACAAGCCATGCCTATCGACTTGGAAGAGCGTGTCTTTGGCAATGGCAAGAGCGCAGGAGCTGTGCGTGAGGGGGAGTGTGCTGCGGTCGTAACTGGAAAGTTTGCGGTCACACTGATCACAAACTCGCAAAAGCGCACGGGGCTGATCATAATATACAGCACCGGATTTGCATTCTATCAGAATCCTGTCACTCCGGGGCAGTCCCCGACGGCTAGCAATGCATGGAGGGATGTTGAGAGGATAGATAGCCGCGGGGGCACTGGCCTGTTCCGGAAGCATCTCTTGATTCACCTGCACAACGGGATATCGTTTCAGTTTGAGGTGAGCCGCTGGGATCGGTCTGACATTTCTAATGCCTTGGCCAAGGCCATTGAGCTATATTCGCCGACTCCATGACATCCCGGTGGGCTGCTAGCTGGGTGTCCTCTGTTAGTGGGCAGCGATGATCGAGTCAAGGGATTGACGATGGCCGGACGGCTTGAGGGCAAGGTTGCGTTGGTGACGGGCGGCGGCAGCGGCATTGGCCGCGCCTGCTGCCTGCGCTTCGCCAGAGAAGGCGCCGCGGTCTGCGCCGCCGACATGAACCTCGAAGGCGCCGCCGAAACGGTGCGCCAGGTCGAGGCGGCCGGCGGCAAAGCGACGGCGCTGCAGGTGGACACCACCGACCAGGCGGCGAACGAGCGCATGGTGCAGCAGTGCGTCTCGGCCTTCGGCGCCGTCGATGTGCTGGTGGCCGCGGCGGGCATCGGCTCCGGCAGGCCGGCGACGGAGGAGCAGCCCCAGCAGCCGTTCACGGTGCTGACGATGCCGGTGGACTGGTTCAAGCGCGTGATCGACGTCAACTTCTGGGGCGTCTACTACTCGGACAAGGCCGCCGCCGCCTGGATGCTGGCTAACAAGCGGCCGGGCAGCATCATCAACCTCGGCTCGATCATGTCGCGCATGCCGGGGCAGGGCGGCGCCTACAGCATCAGTAAGGCGGGCGTCTGGATGCTGACCAAAGTGCTGGCGATGGAGCTGGCGACGAGCGGCATCCGCGTCAACGCCATCGGCCCCGGCTTTATCGAGACGCCGATGACGGAGCGCCTGCGCACCGATGAGGAGGCTCAGCGCCGCGTGCTGGGTATGACCTGGATGGGCCGCTTCGGCCAGCCGGAGGAGATCGCCAACACGGCGCTTTTCCTCGCCTCGGACGAGGCCTCGTTCTTCACCGGCGAGCTGCTGCACCCCAGCGGCGGCGTGTTCGTGGGCTGAAGCCCGCCGGAGATCGTAAATCGAGGAAGCGCCATGCCCGCTCGCTCCGGCCAGCAGTACATCGAGTCGCTGAAGCGGCGCAAGCCGTGTGTCTATCTCGGCGGGCGGCGCGTTGTCGACGTGACCGAAGAACCGATCTTGCAGGAGCCGATGCGCGCGATCGCCGAGCTGTACGACATGCAGCTCGACCCGGCCTACCGCGAGGTGATGACCTTCTGCTCGCCCAGCAGCGGCGATCCGGTCTCGACCTCGTTCCTCGTGCCGCGCTCGCGGGCAGAGCTGATCCAGAAGCGGCAGCACTGCAAGCTGCGCGCCGACCACAACTTCGGCTTTTTGGGCCGCGGGCCGGACTTCATGAACTGCTTCGTCACCGGCTGGAGCCTGGCGAAGCAGCACTTCGCCAGAGGGAAGCCGGAGTACGGCGAGAACGCCGTGCGCTACCATGAGTTCGCGCGGGAGAACGACCTGTTTCTCACGCACATGCTGATCAACCCGCAGATCGACCGCTCGCGTACCTCGGCGCAGCAGGAGGACCCGTTCCTGCACCTGGGCAAAGTCGGGGAGACGAGCGAGGGGATCGTCGTACGCGGCGCTAAGATGCTGGGTACGATGGCGCCGCTCACCGAGGAGGTCGCGGTCATCCCCTACGGCGGCGTGGCGCCCGGCGACGACGCCTACGCCGTGACGTTCTCGATCCCGATCGATACGCCCGGCATGAAGTTCATCTGCCGCGAGACGGTTTCGCCCTTGCCACGCTCGCGCTTTGACCACCCGCTCAGCAGCCGCTTCGAGGAGATGGACTGCATCGCCATCTTCGAGGATGTGGTCGTGCCCTGGGAGCGGGTGCTGGTGGACGGCTCGCCGGGCAGCGGCGCGATCATCAACCCGATCTTCGCCGCCGTGGGCTCGACGACCGAGCTGCAGATCGCGGCGCGCATGCTCAGCCAGATGGAGTTCTTCTGCGGCCTGGCCACGAAGCTGGCGGACTGCATCGGCATCACCGGCTTTCTGCACGTGCAGGAGAAACTGGGCGAGATGCTCTCGTATCTCGAGATCGCCCGCGCCGTCTTCTACGGCACGGAGGCGACGGCGCAGCCGGGGCCAGACGGCGTCTGGCTCTCCGGCGGGCTGGGCGGCCGCGCGTTTCACCTGCACACGCCGCAGATCTACGCCCGCTTCGTCGAGATCGTGCAGAGCCTGGCCGGCGGCGGCTTCTTCTACGCGCCGTCGGAGGCGGACCTGCTCAGCCCTGAGATCCGGCCGTATGTGGACAAATTCGTGCGCGGGCGGCCGGGCATCTCTGCGGAGGAGCGGGTGTCGCTGTTCAAGCTCGCCTGGGACGTGACCGGCGAGTCGTTCGCGCAGCGCATGCAGCAGTACGTGAGGTTCTACTCCGGCGACCCGATCCGCAACATGGCCGGCTTCTACCTGCAGTACGACAAAGAGCCGCTGAGCGAGATCGTGGAGCGGGCGCTCGGCCGGCGCGAGGGCACGTCGCTGCCGATCTCGTCCGAGCGCCCCGGCGCCCGCCCGCGCTACCGCCCGCCGCCCGGAGCGATGGCCGGCGCCTACCCCGCGGGTACGCAGCCGCAAAGCACCGTTTCGGGTGCTCGGCCCGCCGGAGGCGTGACCGATGGCTCGACAGGAAATAGCAACTAGAAAATAGGAAACAGGAGTGAGTGGGAAAGCGATGTTGGACGGCGTTCCCTCCGGCCCATCCGCGCTTGGACACCTGCGCATCTGCGACTTTACCGGCCAGCTCGCGGGCGCGGGCGCAACGCGCTTCATGGCCGCTTTCGGCGCGCAGGTGATCCGCATCGAAGACCCGACCAATCAGGGCCGCTGGGACATCCTGCGGCAGATGGGGCCGTTCAAGGACCACAAGCCGGGGACAGACCGCAGCATCAGCTTCAACAACCACAACGTCGAGAAGCTGGGGATCACGCTGAACCTGCGCACCGCCTCGGCGCGGCGGGCGCTCGAAGACCTGATCGCCGTTTCGGACGTGGTCTCGGAGAACTTCGCCGCGGGCGTGATGGAGCGGCTGGGCTTTGGCTACGAGCGGCTGCGGCAGATCCGGCCGGACATCGTCTACGTCTCCAACTGCGGCTTCGGCCACACCGGGCCGTACAAGCAGTACAAGACCTGGGGGCCGAGCGTGCAGGCGTTTTCGGGCCTGACCTTTCAGTCCGGCCTGCCGGACCAGCCGCCGGCCGGCTGGGGCTACTCCTACATGGACCACACGGGCGCCTACTACATGGCGATCGCGATCATGGCCGCGCTCTTCCACCGCGAGCGCACGGGCGAGGGCCAGTGGGTGGACATGGCCACGACCGAAGTCGCCGCCACGCTGAACGGCCCCGCGTTGCTGGACTACACCATCAACGGCCGCCCGCTGCGCCGCCCCGGCATGCCCAACAGCAACCGCGACCAGGGGCTTGAGCTGGGCCATCGCATGGTTCCGCATGGCGTCTACCCGGCGAACGGCGAGGACCGCTGGGTGGCGATCGCCTGTCGCGATCAGCACGACTGGGAGTGCATGTGTTCGGCGCTTGATCTCCCCTGGATGAAGGAGAAGCGCTTCCAAACGCTGGAAGGGCGCGCTGAGCACGAGGACGAACTTGACGCGTTGATAGCGGACTGGACCGGGCGGGCCGAGGCCCGCGAAATAGCCCAGCTGTTGCAGGAGCACGGTGTGCCGGCGAGCGCCGTCGTGTCGCCGGAGGAGCGCATCGACCACGATGTGAATACGGCGGCGTGGGGGCTGTGGCCGGAGGCGCAGCACACCGAGCTCGGCGGCGTGCGCGTGGATGGGCAGCCGGTGCACCTGTCCGAAACAGACTGGACGATTGAGCGCGGCGCCGCCTGCCTTGGTGAGCACAACGGCTGCGTGCTCGGCGAAATCCTCGGCTACAGCACGCCGGCGATCGGAGTGATGCAGCAGAGCGGTGCGATATGACGGCAGGGCCGCTCACCGGAGTCACGGTCATTGAAGTGGCCAGCGAGTACGGTTCGTTTGCCGGCAAGCTCATGGCCGACATGGGCGCGGCTGTCGTCCTGGTCGAGCAGCCCGGTGCTGATGGACTCACGCCCGAGCGGCAGCTCCTGCGCTGGCACTACCACACGAGCAAGCGCGGCGTCACGCTCAACCGGGAAGCGGCGGCGGGCGGCGCTCTCTTCGATCGTCTGGTGCGGCAGGCCGATGTCTTGCTCGCGTGCCCCGTCGCCGGCGCCGCGCCGGGGCTGGCGCCCGATTCAGATTGGCACGAGCTGCTGCAGCGGAATCCTCGCCTGATCGTGGTGACGATCACGCCGTTCGGCCTCGCCGACCCGCGTACGAACCAGGCGTTCACCGACCTGACCATCCTCGCGGGCGGCGGGCCGGTGTGGATGTGCGGCTACGACGACCACGCGCTGCCGCCGGTGCGCGGCGGCGGCAACCAGGGCTACCACACCGCCTGCCATTTCGCCGTGATGTCCACGCTCGTCGCGCTGCTCTCGCGCGAGCGCAGCGGCCGCGGCCAGCACATCGACGTCAACATGCACGCCTGCGCCAACGTCACGACGGAAGCCGGCACGTACACCTGGCTCGGCATGCGCGAGACCGTGCAGCGCCAGACCGGCCGCCACGCCTCCGTGCACGGCACGCAGCCCACGCAGATCCGCTGCGCCGACGGCCGCTACGTCGTCTCCGGTGTGCCGCCGCGCACGGCCGCCCAGTTCCGCAGCGTGCTCGACTGGCTGCACGAGCTGGGTATCGCCGAAGAGTTCGACCAGACGCCGATCCTCGAACTGGCGATCGAAGAGACCGGCGGCCTCAAGCTCGACCGGGTTGCCAGCGACGACAACGTGCGCGCCCGCCTCGGCGCCGGCCGCGACGCGCTCAACTTCATCGCGGAGCGCACGCCGGCCATGGACTTCTTCCAGGGCGCGCAGCAGCGCGGCTTCCAGGTCAGCATCGTCTACAGCCCGGAAGAGGCGTTCGAAGACGAGCACCTGAAGGCCCGCGGCTTCCAGGTCGAGGTCGAGCACCCGGAGCTAGGCAAAACCTTCCTTTACCCCGGCGCGCCGATCCGCTTCACCAGGACCCCGTGGCAGATCCGCCGCCGTGCCCCGCTGCTCGGCGAAGACAACGCCGAGGTCTTCGCTGAACTGGGCCTGACCGAAGCAGATCTGGCGAAGCTGCGGGCCGAAGGCGTAATTTGAGGGCGTAGGTCGGAGGGCATAGGGCGTAGGAGAGAGGCTGGCGGGCCTCACCCGGCTTTCGGCCCTCACCCCCGGGATATCCTCTGGTCCCAATCCTGGGCGAGGGGAGGCTCGGCATCGCGATGCCGAGAGGGAGCATGGGTAACCGCACCGGCTACGGAGCGCCCGACGCAGGATCGCCCCTTCTCCCAGGATTGGGAGAAGGGGAAGGGGGATGAGGGCCGACAGGCCGCAAGGAGCCAGCGAATGGTCACCGCACAGCCGCTCAAGATCATCGACGTCGACACACACATCTCGGAGCCGGCCGATCTCTGGACCTCGCGCGTCTCCACCAAGAAGTGGGGCGACAAAGTCCTGCACGTCAAGAAGAACGAGGAGCGCGGCAACCTCGCCTGGTTCATCGGCGACGAGATGATCGCCGCCGCGCCGGCCGCGGCGATGGCCGGCTGGAAGGAGCCGCCGCCCAACAATCCGCCGACGTACGAGGATGCGCACCAGGGCGCCTTCAACCCGATCGAACGGCTGCGGCTGATGGACGAAGAAGGCATTTACGCCCACGTGCTCTATCCCAACGTCGCCGGCTTCGGCAGCGGCCGCTTCCTCAAGCTCAAGGACCCCGAGCTGATGCTGGAGAGCGCCAGGGCCTACAACGACTTCGCGATCGAGTGGTCGGCGCCGGGCAAGGGGCGGCTGGTGCCGCTCTGCGTGCTGCCCTTCTGGGATGTCGAGGCGTCGGTGAAGGAGATGCACCGCGCCCGGAAACTCGGGCATAAAGGCGTGATCTTCACCAGCGAGCCGGACGACTTCGATCTGCCGATGCTGGCCGATCCGCATTGGAACCCGATCTGGGCGGCGGCGCAGGACCTGCAACTGCCGATCAACTTCCACATCGGCTCCGGCGACCTCAGCTCGGAGCACAAGCAGTTCAAAGAGAACGGCAAGCACGCCAACTTCGCCGCCTCCGGCGTCGGCCTCTTCATCAACAACGCCTACGCCGTGATGGAGATCATCTTCAGCGGCATCTGCCACCGCTTCCCCGATCTGAAGTTCGTTTCCGTCGAGAGCGGCATCGGCTGGATCCCGTTCCTGATGGAGGCGATGGACTGGCAGTGGGTCGGCAGCGGCGTTCGTGAAGAGCATCCGGAGTACAAGTTGCTGCCCAGCGAGTACTTCAAGCGCCAGATCTACGCCTGTTTCTGGTTCGAAACGACGGCGCCGCAGCGGCTGCTGGACGTGATCGGCCACAAAAATGTGCTGTTCGAGACGGACTTTCCGCACCCGACCTCGCTCTATCCCGCCGAGACGGCCAAGGAGCATATCGAGCGCTGCATGGCGGGCCAACCCGAAGAGGTGCGCCGCGCCGTCTTCCACGACAACGCCGCCGCGCTCTACCACCTCGACTTCTGACCTCACCCCCAACCCCTCTCCATGCCATGGAGAGGGGGCTTTTGCGGGCCAGGGGGTGCTTCCAGACTTCAAAACGAGTTCCGCAGCCTCCCCCTCTCCATGGCATGGAGAGGGGGCCGGGGGGTGAGGCCATGCAGTACATCCGTATGTACGCCGGCGACGACGGCCAGACGCACTTCGAGGACGTGCAGATCGAGCTTTCGGCCAACGGCTCCTCGGAGACGTCGAAGCTCTTCAATGGCGCGGGGATCATCTTCCGCACCAGCCCGGCAGACCAGCTCGTGGACTGGCACCATGCGCCGCGCCGGCAGTTCGTGATCACGCTCTCCGGCGAGGCCGAGGTCGAGGGCGCCAACGGCGAGAAGCGCCACATCGGCCCCGGCACGATTCTGCTGGCCGAAGACCTGACGGGCAAGGGCCACATCACCAGGGGCCTGGGCACGCAAGAGCGCGTATCGCTCTTCATCCCGCTGTCGGACTGAGCGGTTGGGCGCGTAACCGCGGCTCTGGCCCTCACCCCCTTCCCCTCGCCCAATCCTGGGCGAGGGGCGATCCTCGGGTGCTGGCTCGGACGGCGTCCGGTAAACCGCAAACCGATCGGAACGCTTCAGGCCGGATCGTCTCCCTCTCCCAGGATTGGGAGAAGGCGAGACGAGAGGTTGAGGGCCGAACGGCCGCGGGCATGCCTGGCGCGCTGTTGAAGGGCGCGGATTTGGCGTATTGTGACCTCGAAGCCGCCGCATGCCGGCAGTCATGGCGGAGCCCGGCGCACCCGGTTCACGAGAGAGGTGACGAAGATGGCGCAGATCTTCTACTCCTGCGATTCGCACGTGGTGGAGGCGGCCGAGGTCTACGACGGCCTCGTCGATCGCTTTGGCGACCGGGCGCCGCGCGTGGTGGACGGCGTCAACGGCCGCGAGGGCGTCTATCTCTACTGGCCCAAGCTCAACCGACCGATCCTCGTCGGCCGGCTCGGCATCGCCGGCAGCCGGCTCGACCAGCCGGAGACGCACGAGCGCATGAAGCACGGCTGGGAGGGGATGAATCCCGGCGTTAAGGACCCGGTGGCGCGGCTCAATGAGCAACAGGTCGACGGCATCGTCGGCGAAGTGATGTATCCCAGCCTGAACATGTTCACCTTCGCCGTCCCGGACCGCGAGGTGGCGCAGGCGGTGATGCAGCGCCACAACGACTGGATCCGTGACTACTGCTCGCACTCGCCGGAGCGGCTGATCGGCGTCGGCTGCCTGCCGCTGCCCGACGTGGACGAAGCGATCGCGGAGCTGTACCGCTGCGCGAAGATGGGCATCCGCGGCGTCGCCATCCCCTGCACGGCGCCCGTCGCCAAGCCGTACAAGGATCCGGTCTACGAGCCGTTCTGGGCGGCGGCGGAAGAGGTCGGCCTGCCGATCACGATGCACATCTTCTGCGGCGCCGAATGGGGCATGAGCCTGCCCGACTACTGGGATCCGATCGTCGGCTACACGCTCTCGCACGCCGGCATCTGGAACACGGTCAGCAACCTGATCACGAGCGGCGTCTGCGAGCGGCATCCGAAGCTGCGTTTCATCTGCGCCGAGTGGGAGACGGGCTGGCTGGGCCACGTGCTCAAGCGCTTCGACCACGCGATCTACCGCAGCCGCAACGACGCCTCGCCTGACCTGAAGATGACGGGAAGCGAGTATTTCAAGCGCCAGTTCTACGCGACGTTCGAGGACGACGACATCGGCGTGGAGACACGCTATTCGATCGGCGTGGACCGGCTGCTGTGGGGCAACGACTACCCGCACCACGACTCGATCTGGCCGCGCTCGCAAGAAGTATTGCGCGAGATCATGGCCGGCGTGCCGGATGACGAGCGCGAGGCGATGGTCTGGAAGAACGTGCAGCAGCTCTACGCGATCGACCAGTCGAAGCTGCCGGTGGCCGCGGCGGTGTAAGCGGGCAGTCGGCCCTCACCCTCCCCCAACCCCTCCCTCTCCCAATCCTGGGAGAGGGAGGGGAGCTTTGGTTCGAGGGGACGGAGGCTGCTGCGCGCTGCGGAGGCCACCTGTGGGCGCCTGCAGGCGCCCTGCGCCTGATCAAACAGCTACGCCTTAGCCCCCCAGCCTTCCGCGTCCAGATCTTCCCTTCCTCCGTCATCGGGGGCAACCGAGATGACCTGGGGCGTGGGGGCCACAACTGGCCTCACCCATTGATCACGCGGTGCGGCTCGCCGGCGATGTACGCCTCGATGTTCTCCAGCGTCTGGCCGTAGAACACCCGGTACGTGTCGCCGGTGACGTAGCCGAGGTGCGGCGTGAGCACGACGTTGGGCAGCGTGCGCAGCGGGTGATCGGGCGGCAGCGGCTCGCGGTCATACACATCGATCCCGGCGCCGGCGAAGGCGTTCCGCCGCAGCGCCAGGATCAGCGCCGTCTCGTCCACGATCGGCCCGCGCGAGGTGTTGACCAGGTAGGCGCTGGGTCGCAACAGCGCCAGCTCGCGTTCGCCCAGCAGGCCGCTGCTGCGCGGGCTGAGCACGAGATGGATCGTAACGATGTCGCTTTGCGACAGCAACTCGTCCTTGCTCACCCGCTCGGCGCCGCAGGCCGCTGCCCGCTCGTCGGTCAGGTTCTGGCTCCAGGCGAGCAGGCGCATATGAAAGGCCCGACCAACTTCGGCCACCTGCCCGCCGATGTTGCCCAGGCCGATGATGCCCAGCGTCTTGCCGTCGAGGCCGCAGCCGACCGTCTCCTGCCAGCCGCCGGCGCGCACCGAACGATCCTCGCGGGGGATGCTGCGCACAAGGGCGAGGATCAGCCCCCAGGTCAGCTCCATCGTGGCGCGACCGCCTCCGCCGGTGCCGCAGACGAGCACACCGCGCTCTTTGGCCGCCTCCATGTCGATCGAGGCGTTGCGCATGCCGGCGGTGCACAGCAGCTTCAGGTTTGGCAGCCGTTGCAACAACGAGCGGCGGAAGGGCGTACGCTCACGCAGCGCCATCACCACCTCAAACGGCTGCAGCCGCTCGGCCAGCGCCGCCTCGTCGGT
>Ga0070730_10000431_pt1 | contig 49257 bp, 42 predicted proteins | sample Coa_R1_3_FD_66447 | JGI IMG/M metagenome (GOLD analysis project Ga0070730, IMG submission 66447) | Surface soil microbial communities from Centralia Pennsylvania, which are recovering from an underground coalmine fire - Coalmine... | ecosystem: Environmental > Terrestrial > Soil > Unclassified ...
GCGGCACCGGCCTCGGTCCGATCAAGCAACCCAAGCCCCCAAGCGCTCACCCGTGGCGTACCTACCGCTCGTGACAAACTCACGGGACGATTACCCTGACCTTTTCACTGAACCGCGACATCTTGCCGCGGCGCCGCGATTCGCGCATCGGCACGCGAGGCGCGCCGAAAGCCGCGGCTCGGCGATGCGGCGCCGGGTGCACGAGGCGGCACGGCAAGATCAACGAGACGCCCGAGCGAATTCGCGGAATCGGAGTGGGCGTTGCTGGTGGAAATCCCCGGCCCACGCAGTCCCGAACGCCTGCAGCGATCGGGCGGGCAAGAAGGCGAGAAGACACCAGCGCGAGCCCCACGGTTGTGGCCCTGGCGGAACGCCGGTTTGAAGCATGCGGCGCTGCGCGAGCGCGATCGCCGGCTAATGCCCGCCGCTCACGAAGACCGCGATGCCCGTGCCGAAACCGGGGTCGAAGATGTGGTTGTTGCCCGCGTAGGCGGCGACGGAGTGGCTGCCCCTGCCGCTCAGGATCTGCACGAGCTTGTCGTTGTCGGCGTTCACCACGCCCAGCCTGGCGCCGGCAAAGATCGCGAGATAAAAGTTGTCGTCGCCGGGGTTGAACCAGATCTCGTCGGCGCCGCCCACCTCGGGGATGAAGGCGTGGATGCGCCCGCTGCGCAGCTCGACCGCGACCGCGCCGTTGCCGCAGGCGCCAAGGAAGCGCTCGTTCTCACCGAGGGCAAGCCCCGTCGGCCCCCCGTCGCAGCCCGGCACCGGATAGCTCGCGACAAGCCTCTCGCTGACCGGATCGAACACGTCGATGAAGCCGGTTGTGCCTCCGGCGGGCACCGCCTGGTAGAACAGCCCGGTCTGCGCGTCCCACACCGACTGTTCGAGGCCGCCGCCGGCCGTCGCGTGGCCGGCAACGCTCTCTGGCTGGCCGAGCGTGTTATCGGCATAATAGAAGTGGCCCGCGACCGAGCGTGTGCTCACATCAATGAAGGTGAGAAACCCTTCGGCATCGTTGGCGATCAGAATCAACTGGTCGCGCGGATCGAACGAAAGCTCATCGGCTCGGCACTTGCCGCCGGTGCCGATCGAAGTTACGACGTTCGTGCCGGCCACGGGGTTCAGCACCTTGATCGTGCTGTTGCCGTCCCCCGCCCAGACCAGGCCGCTGCTGTCGGTCACCACGCCGTCGGGTCCAGCCCCGGCGAAGGGATCGCCGTTGCAGGCGCCGTTGCCGGTGAACTGCCCCTGGCCGATGAAGCCGGTGAAGGTGTCGGTCCTGGCGTCAAACAGGTCGATCGCCTTGTTCGAGCGGTCGGCCAGGAAGTAGCGCCCGCTGGAATTCTCGACCCAGCTGATGTCCACGCTCGCCGGCGACGGCGGCGCGATCGTCGTGCTGAAGCGGACCAGATGGTCCTTCGGGGCGGCCAGCGCGGTGGTGGCGGCGAGTAGCAGGGCGAGAGCGAAGACCACTGAACCCGGTAGGGCGCGGCGCGGCAGCCGTGACATGGGCGACCAACCTTCCTGCAGTCCGAGCCTATCTGCCGAAGCAGCCCGCGGCGGCAGGCGCCGCGCGGCGCCTGCACTTTCCTGCTGCCGGCGGCAAAAGGCAAGATCCCACGGCGGTACTTGTCGGCTTCAACCGGATTCTCCAGGCCGACCGCAGCCGGGTGGGAGTCTGAGCACTTCTGCCCCGCCGCCCCCGTAGAACTGCGCCGGCTATGAAGTAAGCACTAGCGTTGGTGGTAGATGGACGCCCACGCCGGCACAAACGCGCTAAGATAGCCGCGGCGGCCGCGCAGGGCCGCGCACGCGCACATCGACTTCGCCCGCAGCGAAGCAGAATGCCACGGAGACGATCACGATGACGACGACCGCCGACCGCGAGACTGCAACCGGGACCGGGAACGGCCGCGCCTACCGGGTGCTGGGCACGCGCCCGATCCGCCACGACGGGCTGGACAAGGTCACCGGCCGCGCCAGGTACGGCGCCGACATTCACCTGCCCGGCATGCTCCACGGCAAAGTGCTGCGCAGCCCCTACGCCCACGCCCGCATCAAGCAGATCGACGCGAGCAAGGCGCTGGCGCTGCCCGGCGTGCGCGCGGTGATCAGCGGCGTCGACTTCCCCATCCTGCACGATCGGCAGATCGACTTCGGCGAGACACTGGGCAACGTGCGCGTCGTCGCCGAGAACGCGATGGCGAAGGGCAAGGCGCTGTACAAGGGCCACGCCGTTGCCGCCGTTGCCGCCACCAGCCCCAGCATCGCGGAAGAGGCGCTGAAGCTGATCGAGGTTGAGTACGAGCCGCTGCCCGTGGTGCTCACCTGGCGCGAGGCGATGGCCGAGGGCGCGGCGCTGTTGCACGACGATCTCACCACGCGCACCACGGCCGAGCGCTTTGGCCGTGGCACCGACACCGGGGTGCAAAGCAACATCGCCAGCCACCTGATCTTTCAGGGCGGTGACCTGGAGCAGGGCTTCAAGGATGCCGACGTCGTGCTCGATCGCGAGTACAGTACCAGCACCGTGCACCAGGGCTACATCGAGCCGCACACCAGCACGGCGCGCTGGGGTGAGGACGGCCGCGTCACCGTCTGGACCAGCTCGCAGGGCCACTTCGGCATGCGCGACCAGACCGCCGCGATCCTCGGCCTGCCGAACGGGCAGGTCAAGGTGATCCCCATGGAGATCGGCGGCGGCTTCGGCGGCAAGACCGTCACCTATCTCGATCCGCTGACGGCGCTGCTTTCGAAGAAGACCGGCGCGCCGGTCAAGATCACGATGAGCCGCACAGAGGTCTTCGAGGCGAGCGGCCCCACCTCCGCCACCTTCATCCGCGTCAAGCTCGGCGCCAGGCGCGACGGCCGGCTCACCGCGGCGCAGCTCTACCTGGTCTATGAGGCGGGCGCCTTCCCCGGCTCGCCGATGGGCGCCGGCGCGGGCTACGGCCTGGCGCCGTACCGCATCGAGAACTTCCTTGTCGATGGCTACGACGTGGTGGTCAATAAGCCGAAGGTCGCGGCATACCGGGCGCCGGGCGTGCCGCAGGCCGCCTTCGCGATCGAGAGCGCCATGGACGAGCTGGCGCAGCAGCTCGCTCTCGACCCGCTGGCGCTGCGCCGCCTGAACGCCAACGGCGAGGGCGACCGCCTGCCCAGCGGCGTCAAGCTCGGCCCCGTGGGCAACGTCGAGATCATCGAGCGTATGCAGAAGCACCCGCATTACAACGCGCCGCTCGAGGGGCCGAACAAGGGCCGCGGCATTGCGCTCGGCTTCTGGGGCAACGGCGGCAACCAATCATCGTGCACGATTAACGTCAACGCCGACGGCACGATCGCGGTGATCAGTGGCTCGGTGGATATCGGCGGCACGCGCCCGGCGGTGGCGATGCAGGCGGCCGAAGTGTTGGGCCTGAGCGCCCAGGACGCGATTCCGAGCGTGGGCGATACGGATTCCGTGGGCTGGACGGGCGTCACCGGCGGCAGCCGCACCGCCTTCTCTACCGGCATCGCCGCGATCACCGCGGCCGAAGAGGTCAAGCGGCAGATGATCGGCCGCGCCGCCCTGCTCTGGGAAGGCGAGCCAGCCGACGTGGAGTTCAACGACGGCGTCTTCATCTCCAAGAAGAACCCGGAAGTCAAGATGACGTTCAAGGAGCTGGCAGGCAGGCTGGCGCGCACCGGCGGCCCGGTCAGCGCCTCCGCCGTCTCGAACCCGCGTCAGGTCGGCCCCGCGTATGCGGGCCACATCGTGGACGTGGAGGTTGACCCCGAGACGGGCAAAGTGCAGATCCTGCGCTACACCGCCTTCCAAGACGCGGGGCTGGCGGCGCACCCGAGCTACGTGGAAGGGCAGGTGCAGGGCGGCGCGGCGCAGGGCATCGGCTGGGCGCTGAACGAGGAGTACGTCTGGTCGAAGGACGGCGCCATGCTCAACGCCAGCTTCCTCGACTACCGCATGCCCACCGCGCTCGACCTGCCGATGATCGACACCGTGATCGTGGAGGTGCCGAACCCCGGCCACCCGTTCGGCCTGCGGGGCGTGGGCGAAGTCGCGATCGTGCCGCCGCAGGCCGCCGTGGCCAACGCGATCCAGCGTGCCACCGGCGCCCGTCTCTACCACACCCCCATGTCGCCCGGCGCGATCGTGGAGGCGATGGAGGCGCAGGCGAAGCGATAGCCCACGGCGCGGCCTCACCCCCATCCCCTCTCCATGGAATGGAGAGGGGTGCCTGAGGAGTCTCGGCTTCAGCCGCAAGCCTTCGCCTATCGAACTCCCCTTCCCCTGCTATCGGGGGAAGGGGGCCGCGCCCGCCTCGCGGCGCCGGTCCTCCGCCTCGACCGCGCTCAGCCAGGCGAGGAACAGCCCGCAGGCCGCCAGCAGATAGCCCGCGCCGGCCGGAATCCACATGATGAGTCCGGCGAGCTGCTGGTCGTCGAGCGGACTGAGGCCGTAGGCCGCCGTGTTCGCGGCGTAGGCCGGATACCAGGGCGCGGCCGAGAAGGTCAGCAGCGCGCCGAGAGCGCCGCCCTGCAGCGCCATCGCAAACACGGCAACGATGCCGGCGCCCATGCGGCCGTGTGTGCCGCGCCGAAGCAACGTCCACCAGAACAGGCAGCTCGTCAGCAGGAAGCTGGCATGTTCCAGCACGTGCAGCGGCTCGCTCTTCAGCGCCGCCTGATAGAGCGCCGGCGCGTGCCAGGCCCACAGCGCAGCCGCGGCGATCGCCCAGGCCGCGCCGAGGCGGGTGCAGGCGTGCCACAGCGCCCGTGCCCAACGGCTCTGCTTCCACCAACGACCAACGCCGCGCCGGCCCACAAGCGGCAACGCCCAGAGCAGCGCCGTGCCCGGCGCGCCGAGCATGAGCAGTGGCGCCGCGACGAGGATCAGCAGCATGTGCTGTGCCATGTGCGCAGAGAAGAGCGCCGCGCTGAGGCCATCCAGCGGCGAGATCAGCGCGATGACCAGCGCCAGCATGCCCGCCGCGAAGCAAGCGACGCGCCAGCGTTCGATGCCGCCGCCTGCGCCCGCCCGGCTCCAGAGCACGCGCACGCCGACGGCGTACGACCAGCCGGCCAACACCAGCACCGCGAGCAGCAAAGGCTCGAAGCTCCAGCTCGACCAGACGCTGTTCGGCGTGGGCGCTGGTCCCGTGTGTGCCAGGGCGGCCGGTGCGTAGACGGCGAAGACGAGCGCGGCAAGCGTGGCAGCGCGGCGAAAGCTTCGCGTCATGCCCTCTCACCCACGTCCGGCAGGGCGGCTGTACTCCGGGGCCGATGTCCGCGCAGCGGATCATCGCGATGCGCCACGCGATCGGCAGACTGTCGCCGGTGTGGCAGACCGGCCCGATGCTACCTTCGCCACGCGCGCAACCACACTACCGGCGGTGGTAGAAAGATGCGGAAACGTCTGCATTTCTCGGGCTTGACAGGAAATCTTCGCACCAGGGCTGCAACGTGAGCGGCTGCCCATCGTTTTACAACTGTGCGCACTCCTCGCCGGCGCAACGACGTGGGGTGGTGTGGATGGCGGATGGGCTGTCTGCGGCCGCGCCTCGTGGAGGGGCATGTGCATATGGCGCTGGAACGCTTCCTGGCACACCTGCCGGAGGAAGAAGCGAAGGTCTGGCTCACGCTGAGAGAGATTGAGGCGATCGAGGGCGTCCCCCTGCCTGCGTCCGCCGGGCGATCGGCGTACTGGTCGAGGCGGCGCACCCGCGGCTACGCGGCCTGGCTGCGACAGGGTTTCGTGGCCCGTCTCGATCGCCAGGCCGCGGCCGTCTGCTTTTCGCGCCGGGCGTGTGCGAATCCCAGTGCTGATCAAACAGCTGAGCCGCTGATGCCGGCGGCCGAGCAAACTCCCGTCGAGGGGCCGGGCGCGGCGCTTGACCGGGGCAAGTACGCGCCGCTGATCCGCCTGCTGCAGTCCACGCCAGGCGAGCAGGCGATCGTACGCGTGACGATCGCCGAGCTGGAGGCGATCCTGGGCGAACCGCTGCCGGCGAGCGCCCTGCGCCCCGGCTTCTGGAGCAGCCGCGGCCTGAACGCCAGCCGTGCCTGGAAACGGCTCGGTTTCGTCGTGCGCCTCGATCGGGAGTGCCGGCTCGTGCTGTTCATCCGCAGGCCGGCGAATCCGGCCGCGGCGTGTCCGCCGCGGGGCGCCGTCGGACTGTTCGCGGGCGCGCCGGGGCGAAAGACCGGCGGATGAATCCTCGACCCGCCCGCGCTCCGGTTTCCTGCCGGTCTGTGGCCGTGTCAACGGGGCCTGTGGGAACTCTTGCTATCTTGCGACAGGGGCGTATCCATATGTATCGTGTAAGCATCCAACCCGGACCGGCGGTCAAGACCCGACCGGCACGGCCGAGTCGTGCTCGCGCCGACTGCCAGCGGCGAACCTTGACTCCGTTTGTGTCCATCGGTTGCACGAAGGCCGCGGAGCACGTATGCGTCGCCCGCCCGCTGATCTGGAGAACGGCGCCACGGCCGGCGAGGGCGAAGACCCGCCTGCCGAAGAGTTCTGGTGGCTGCTGATGGAGGTGGCGAACCTCAGCCGGCGGCTCAGCGAACGGCGGCTGGCGCGCATTCACACGACGCCGGATCAGATCCACGCGCTGCACATCATCACGCTGCGCGAACAGATGACGGTCGGCGAGCTGGCGGCAGCGCTGGGACTGGAACAGAACAGCGGCTCGCAGTTGGTGGAACGGTTGGTCCAGCGCGGACTCGTGAAGCGCGACCGTGCGCCGGAGGATCGTCGCCAGTCGCTGATTACCGTCAGCGACGAGGGGCGCGCCTTGTTGCTGGCGGGCGAGCCGGATGCCGAGCTGCTGATGGAAGAGCTATGCTCGGAACTGCCGCCGGAGCAGATCCGGCAGTCCGCGGGCCTGCTGCGCCGCATGCGCGCCAACGCGAATCGCACCGCCGCAAGCCGTCCGCCCCGCTCCGATCGACGCGCCGTCCCGGGCCGCCGCCGGCGCGCCTAACCCCGTCCGCCTTCGTCCCCCGTCCCCGCGTTCCCGCAGCAATCAAGACAGGCGAGACAGGGTACGCAGATGAGCAGCGATACGTTCGCGGGCGGAAGCGAACGCGCGCGATTGCGCACACATCGGCGGGCCACGCGACGAGCGCCTGCCGCGGAGCATGTGCGTGCTCGGCGCCGCATTTCCCCCCGGCGGACACCGGCGGCGCAGCAGCTCCACGACGGTTACGAGGTGACATGCAGGTCAGGCGGCGCTGCGGCACGACGTGGCCAGACGCGTAAACAGGCGTGGCCCCGTGGCGCACTCGCGCGCTTGCGCTGCGCCGTGATCGCGGCAGCCGTGGATGGCACACTGCTGGCAGCCAGTGCGGCGGCGGCGCGGCTGCTTGGCTACCGCTCGCCCGCGGCCTTGATCGCCACGGCCGGGCATGTCGGCGCGGTTTTCGTCCCGCCCCGGGCGCGCGAGACGGTGCGGCTGTTCGGCGATGAGTGGGGAATCAGCGACTTCCGCTTCGATGCCGCCCTGCGCCATCGCGCAGGCAGACAGATTGCGGCGACCGTCACCGTGCGCCTGTTGCCTGATGCGCGGTCCCCGGTCGGCGGCGCCGAGATCGTGCTCGTGCCGAAGCGAGGACGGCGTGCGCGGCGGCGGCGCCGGCCGGGCTAGTTCCGGCGCCGGTGTGCAGCTGGCCCGTCTCAGGCGACGAAGCCGCTCGCCAGATAGCGGCGGTAGTCGCGGGTCCAACGTTGCGAGAGCGGCATTGCCCGGCGCAGCGTGGCATCGAGGCGGCATAGCTCCAGCGCGCGAACGCGCCGCAGGCCGGCCTCGGCGAACGCCGCCTGCACCGGCGCCGGCTCCAGGGGTCCGTTAAGCGGAAAGCCCGCGGCCGGCGCGGTGACGCTCCGCCGCGCGCCCGCGCCCGAAGGGGTCCGGCGCAGCAGGCGCGCGGCGATCGTGGCGATCGGCGCCAGGGCGCGGCCTCGCGGCGCCAGGCTGTCGATGGCGATCACGCGGCCGCCCGGGCGGATGACGCGTATCCACTCACGCAGCGCCGGCGCCGGCTGGGGCAGGGTCCAGATCAGGTAGCGGCTCACGACCGCGTCGAAGGCGCCGTCCGCGTACGGAAGGCGACGGGCGTCGCCAAGATCGTAACGGATGGGCAGCCGCCCGCGTCGCGCCTTGCTGCTTGCCTGTTCGAGCATGCGCGGCGACAGATCGATGCCGGTCAGCTCGTGGCCCGCCGCGGCAAGCAACAGCGCGACTACGCCCGTGCCGGTGCCGAGATCGAGGATGCGCAGCGGCGGCTGCGCGGGCAGCAGACGCAGCAGCAGGCCGCTCCAGGCTGCCCGCTCGGCCTCGCTCGACGGTGCGTGCCCGTACTGAGCGTCGTAGGTGTCTGCCGCCGCGTCCCAGGCCGCGCCGATGCGCTCCAGGATCGGCGCATCCGCTCGCGCTGCGGTCATTCTGCACTCCTTCTGGACGCCCCGATAGGTCCGTCGGGCGAGAGGGACCTACGGCCAGTGCGAGAGGTAGTAGCTCGATGCGACCGCGGCCGCGAAGGCCCGCTGCGCCGACGCCGATGAGGCGATGCGCCAGTCGTTGCCGTTGGCTTCAAGGTTGGTTTTGTCCTCGTTGAACCAGACGACGGCGCGGATGCGCGGATAGACGTGGGGGATCTCGTCGGTGAAGGCATCCGCGATCCACTTCGCCTTGGTGTCGCCCTCGGCGGCCTGATTCGGCTGCTCGTTGGCGCTTGCCATCTCCGCGATCATCAACGGCCTGGCGGAGAGGGCCGTGATGCGGTCGTACGACGCGCCGAACAGTTGCTTGAACCAGAGCCAGCCGCTGGGGGCGAAGTTGTAGCCGTCCAGCGCCAGCCAGTCGACGTAGGCGTCGCCGGGAAAGTAGGGCTCGAAGGGAACGGTGGCGGCGCCGACATCGCTGTCCAGCACGTTCGGAGACCACACCCACTGCACGTTGGTGGCGCCGGCCGCGCTGAACAGGTCGTGCAGGCGCTGCCAGGCCGCGACGTACTTCTCCGGCGTGTTGGCGCCGTTCCGCCCCCAGGGATACCAGGAACCGTTCATCTCGTGCGCTCAGCGCAGCAGCACCGGCCGGCCGTATGTCGCGAGTTGCTGCGCCCAGCCCTGGATGTAGCTGTCGAACCTGCCGGCAATGATGTTGTCGAGGCCGTACGGCGTCTGGTCGGCGCCCGTGCGGAAGTCCGCCGGCGACCAACTGATGAGCGGCACCGAGCCGTGCTCTGCGATATTGCAGAGCCAGCTCGAATCAAGGGCGCCAGCGTCGGCGGCAAAGTCGCGCCAGAGCATGACGATGGCGACGTGCTTGCCGGCCTGCCGCTCGAAGTCCGCCAGCCGGCTCATATCCTCCGGAGCGCCGGGCTGCCAGACACCGAGATAGGCGCCTGGCGCCTGCGCTGTGGCGTCGGCCGAAGGATGTTTGTAGGCCTCGTTCAGTGGGCTGTGCGCCTCCGCACCGGGCGAGCACGGATCACCGGTGTCCTGCGCGACGTGCGCAGGGCTTTCCTCGTCGCCCAGTGAACTGCTCGGTCGCCGCCAGGCGAACGTCAGCAGCAACAGGCCGACAGCCACGATCGCGGCCAGGGCCAGCAGCGCGGCGGAGACGGATCGCGGCAGGCGCACGGCGCGCGGCAGCATGAGCTCACGCTCTCACAGACGGCTTCGACAGCGGCGATCCGGGGTCCGCAAACGCTCAGGCGAGAAGAGCGAGCCACAGGCGAAGCCATCTCCCCGGATGCGGCGTGCGAGGCCGCGGACAACCCGGATCAGGCATCTATGTAGAGATATCACGAGACGGCGCGAGCGACAATATCCCCTCTGCCGTCAGCAGCGAATTGGAACGCGGCCCGCCGGCGGCGTCGCGCCCTCGCCGGCGTCGCCCCGTTGCTAATGCGACTCCTGCAGAGACGAAACCGTTACTGCGCCGCGATCATGGCATTTTTCGTACACATACATGTCAACTCTGCGTAGATTGCACCGATGCTGAATTCGGCGGCCGGCGGGAGGGCGGTTGCAAGGACGAAAAGGCAAACCCATCGCGAGGTGGGGACGCAAAGCCACGGGTCCACCGCGCGGGCGCCTGTCCGCCGGGGGATCGCCGGGCTGCCGAAACGCTGCGACAGGCCGAAGCGGCGCCACCGGCGCACGATTCCGCCTGCACCCGCACACCAGCAACGTTTTCCAGATCACAGAAGGTGATGCATGGCGCAATCTGTGCGCGCCGCGCCCAATGCGCGGCGGCTTCAGGCATTCATGGCTCTTGCAGCAGCGCTGGTGGCGCTGCTGCTGGCGAGCGGCGTCGGGCGCCAGACTCCATCCGCCCAGGCGGGCGCGGGCGTCTTTCTCGGCGTCTGGCAGCCCGATCCCACCAAGGGATTGACGACGCTGCAGCAGTACGAAACGGATGCGGGCAAGCATGCGGCGATCGTGATGTTCTGGCGCGACTGGGCGGCGGACGCCGGTTCGCTGGATCCGGCATGGTTGACGGCGATCGCCGCGCACGGCTCGCTGCCGCTGATCACGTGGGACCCGGCGAACTGGAGCGGTGGCGACCAGACGCCGTACTCGCTCGGCGCGATCGTTGCCGGCGGACAAGACGGCTACATCAGCGGCTGGGCGCAGCAGCTCGCGGCCTACGGCCAGCCGGTGCTGCTGCGCATGATGGAGCAGATGAACGGCGCCTGGAACGCCAACTGGAGCGGCAATCCCTCGGCGTTCATCGCAGCCTGGCGGCACATCCACGACCTCTTTGTGCAGGCAGGCGCCGGCAACGTGCGCTGGGTGTGGAGTCCGAACGTGTGGTACCAGTCTTCGCTGGCCACGGACGGCCGCGCCTATTACCCCGGTGGTGCCTACGTGGACTGGATCGGGCTGGATGGCATGAACATCTCCAGCCAGAGCTGGCAGACGTTCACGCAGCTCTTCCAGTACGCCTATTCCGCGTTGACGGCGTCGTATCCCGACAAGCCCCTCATCGTCTCGGCGACGGCAAGCGCTGAGGCGACGGCGGCGCAGGCCGCGCAGCGCCTGAGCAAGTCGAGCTGGATCAGCAGCGCCCTCTCCACGGAGATTCCCCGCAGCTTCCCGAAGCTTCAGGCGCTGATCTGGTTCAACGAGAAGACGATGAGCTCGCCGGCAGCCGCGTGCTGCGACTTCCGCATCGAGTCCTCGGCCGCGGCGCAGAGCGCCTACCGGAAGGCGGTCGCGAAGAGTTACTACATCGGGACGGCGCCCACCTTCCCGGCGGTGGTGTCCAACCCGACGCCATCTCCGACCGCCTCGCCCACGGCGAGCCCGACGCCCAGCCCCACGCCGAGCCCGACGCCTTCACCAACGCCTCCGCCAAGCGCAAGCCCCATGCCCAGCCCCACGCCGAGCCCAACGCCTTCACCTGGCCCCTCGCCTACCCCAAGTCCCACGCCGCAGCCGCAGCAGGGTGTCTACATGGGCGTGTGGCAGCCGGATCCGACCACGGGCTCGCTGTCGACGCTGCAGCAGTTCGAGGCCGACGCGGGTAAGCATGCGGCGATCGTGATGTTCTGGATGGACTGGAATCCGCTGGACAAAGGCACGCTCGATCCGAACTGGTTGACGCTGATCGACCAGCACGGCTCAGTGCCGCTGATTACCTGGAACCCGGCCGACTGGAGCGGCGCGGACCAGACCAACTACACAACCGCAGCGATCGTGGCCGGCGTGCAGGACGCCTACATCACGAAGTTCGCCCAGCAGCTCAAAGCCTTTGGCAAGCCGGTGTTGCTGCGCACCATGCACGAGATGAACGGTAGCTGGTACACCAACTGGTCGGGCAATCCCAGCGCCTACATCGCGGCCTGGCGGCACATCCACGACCTCTTTGCCGGGGTCGGCGCCAGCAACGTGCAATGGGTCTGGTGCCCGAACTACTGGTTCCCCGGCGAGCCGGATGCCACCCTCTATTATCCGGGCGACGCCTACACGGACTGGGTCGGCGTCGACGTCTACCAGGACGCCAACGCGGGCTATGCCAACCTCGACGGCGAGCTGGATTACAGCTATCAGCAGTTGACGGCGAAGTTCCCTTCGAAGCCGCTGATTATCCCCGAGATCGGCGCGGCCGAGCCGACGGCCCAGCAGGCTGCGGCGGGCTACAGCAAGGCCGCCTGGATCAGCAACGCCTTCGCGACGGAGATCCCGCAGCGCTATCCGAAGATCCGGGCGTTGCTCTGGTTCAACGAAAACACGCTGGTCACGCAGGGGAACGGCGCTGACTGGCGCATCGAATCCAGCCCGGCGGCGCAGCAAGCCTACAAGCAGGCGGTGGCCTCGGGTTACTACCTGCCGCAGATGCCGTAACCCGCGGGAAGCCGAGCGTGGGGACCGCCGGAAACCGTTTCCGGCGGTCCCTGTCTGCGTGCCGCGGACGACGCTGTCTCGCGGCGTAGGCGGTCAGAGACGGCGTGGATCACTGGCGTAGCTGCCCGCCGCGGTTATACCATTACTGTTACACCGGGATGGCCAGCCGGCGACGATCGTTCGCGCGCAGCCGGCGAAAGGACCGAGCACGATGGCGGCTGCGCTGAAATTTAGCCGCGTGCGTCGTTTCGCCTGGCCGGTGTTTGCCGTGTCTCGCGGCGGTGAGACGGTCGGGTTCGTCGCGCAACTGCCCGACGGCTGCTGGATGGCGTACCGGCAGGCGGGCACGCTGGCGGATCGCTTTGCCTCGCGGGAGCTGGCCGCCGAGGCGCTGGCCGGCGCGCCGTCGTCGCAGCCGGAGGGCATCCCTCGGCAGGGTCCCGTGGTGCTGTAGGCGTCGCCGCGCCTCGACGGGCGCAGGCGGGCCGGCCGCGAAGCTCGACCTTCACCGTGCGGCGGCCGTACCGCGTCCATCGCGTGATGGTGTATTTCCTTCGCCGCCGCCGTCTGGTAGGAACAGTGCAACTCCTGGCGGGCGTGATCCGGTCGGCTTCTCAGGGTGCGGGCGAGAAGCGTGTAGGCTGGATGCGAGGATTGCTCCCGCGCTCCCGCCCGGACCACCTCGCCCGCGACCGAGCACCCGCCGGTTCATTCAACCGCCCCGCTACCGTGCCCTGGAGGATCGGCGCATGAGACGGCCCAGGCTGGTGCCTGAAGGACCGGCCGCAGGCGAGGCTCTCGCGGCAACGGCGGCCTTGACCCCGGCGCGCGCGAGGCCGGCGCTGGCCGTCGGCGAGCCGCACGACGCCTGGGGGCGGCTGCCGGAGCTGAGCCTGGTCGCGGCCTGCGGGCTGCTGCTGGTCGCGGCGGGGGACACCGCCGCCTGGCGCGGTGAACGTTTCGGCGCGGCGCTGTTCTGGGCGGGGCTCGTCGGCCTGCTGCTGCCGTTCTCCGCGCGCTTGCTCGCCTACGGCCCGTCCCGGCGCGAGCGGCTGGGCCTCGTCTTGGTGCTGGGACTCGGCCTGTACCTGGTCAAGGTGTTCCACAGCCCGCTGCACTTCACCGACATCGACGAGTTGAGCCACTACCGCACCATCAACGACATTCTGCGCTCGAACCACCTCTTCCACGAGAATCCGTTGCTCACCGTAAGCCCGTTCTATCCAGGGCTCGAGATCGCGGTCTCGGCGGTGGCCCGCATCTCCGGGCTCGGCCTCTATCCATCCGCGGTGGTCGTCGTCAGTTGCGGCAAGCTGCTGCTGCTGCTCTCGTTGTTCTTGTTCTTCGAGCGGGTCGGCGGCTCGTCGCGCGTCGCCGGCATCGCCTGCCTGATCTACACGCTCAATCCGAACTTCGTGTTCTTCGATTCGAACTTCTCGTACGAGTCGCTGGCGCTGCCCCTGGCCGCGCTAACGCTATACCTGGCGGCGCTCGTGGCCAGCGGTCAGCTCCGCCTGCGGGCGCCCGCTATCCTTGGCATCTTCGGCCTGGCCTGGGCCACGGCGGCGACGCACCACATGACGTCGTACATCCTCCTGCTCTTCCTCGCCCTCTGGACGCTGCTGGCCGTGCTCGGGCCGGAGCCGGACGCTGGCCGTGCTGAGGCGAAACGTGTCGGCCTGGTCACGCTGCTGGTGCTGGTCGCCATCGCGATCTGGACCGACCTGATCTCCGGACTGGCGATCGCCTACCTGAAACCGGTGCTGGGGAACGCGGCGCTCGGCCTGGTGCGGCTGGCGCTGCGCGAGCAGAGCGCAAGACAGCTCTTCCATACCGGATCGGGCTACGTCGCCGCGGCCTGGGAACGGGATGTCGCGGTCGCGGCGGTGGCGCTCACGCTGCTCAGCCTGCCGTTCGGCCTCTGGCAAGTGTGGCGCCGCTACCGTGCCCGCGCACTGGTCGTCGCGCTCGCGCTCGTGGTGTGCATCTATCCGCTCACGCTGGGCCTGCGCCTTACCTCGGTGGGCGCGGAGACGTCGAACCGCGCCGCGGAGTTCCTCTTCGTCGCCATCGGCTTCGTCGCGGCGCCGGGGCCGGCTGCACACCGGCTGCGCGGCCGGCTGGGCACGCTGATGCGGGTATCGGTGCTCGCGCCCTGCGCCACGGTGATGTTCGTCGGCGGGCTGATCATCGGCTCGGCGCCCTGGGCACGCCTGCCCGGTCCCTACATCGTCGGCGCCGACGATCGTTCCATAGACAGCGAGGGTATCGCCGCCGCCGAGTGGACGCTGGGCGCCCTGGGCCCGGACAACCGCATCACCTCGGACCGCTACGGCACCTTGCTGCTCGGCTCGATCGGCGAACAACGCTCCGTGACCGGACTGATCGACCGCATTCCCACCGGCCTGATCGCCCTGTTCACTTCGCCCACGATCGGGCTGGACGAGCTCAACACGATCGAGCACGGCGATATCTGGTACATCGAGATCGACCGGCGCATCAGCATGTCGCTGCCGCGCACCACGTACTTCGACAGCGACCCGCCGCGCAGCTCGCCCGTCAACCCCGCCGCGCTGGCCAAGTACGACAACCTGGACGGTGTCAGTCGCCTCTACGACAGCGGCAACATCATCCTGTACGACATCAACGGTCTGCGTTATGGCCCGTAAGTCAGCGGTCCGGTCACTGCTGCTCGCGGCCACGATCGTGGCGGTGCTGTGTGCGGCGTTGCCGGCGCTGCCGGCGCCGCTGCGGGCGCTCGGCGCCGTACCGCTGGCGCTGTGGCTGCCGGGCTACTGGTTGAGCGAGGGCGCCCTGCCCGATCAGATCCGCGGCGCTGCGGAGCGGACGGCGCTGCGCCTCGGGCTGAGCCTGAGCGTGTGCATCCTGGCGGGGCTGGGGCTCAACCTGACGGCCGACGGATTGACGCTGAACGGCTGGGTGTTGACGCTCGGCGGCACCGCGCTGCTGGCCAGCGCGGCGGCCTTGCTGCGCGGGCGCGGCGCGCCCGCGGTGCCACAAGCGCGAGAGCCGGCGACCTCGGCGGCGTCGCCGGAGCGCAGGCTCTGGCCCGGCCAACGAGGTGCGCTGCTCTTCGCCGCGGCCGGATTGGTTGTCGCCGGCGCCTTCGTCCTGGTTCATGGGGAGGCCGCGCGGCAGAACGCGACGGACTTCACCCAGTTGTGGATCCTGCCGGAGACGAGCGGCAGCACACATGCGGCGCAGCTCGGATTTCGCAATCTGGAGTCTGCCAGCCGCAGGTACACCCTGGAGTTGCGGCTGAACGGCGACCTGGTGAACCGCTGGGGGCCGATCACGCTCGCACCGCGGCAGAGCTGGCAAACGGAGGTATCCTCGCCTGGCGGGGGGCCGTTTGCCGGGCCGTTGGAAGCGGTGTTGTATCGAGCCGATGCGCCCGGCAGCGTCTATCGTCGGGTGTTGCTGCGGCCCGCCTCGTGACAGGCGCGGCGCGGACACCATCACGCTCGCCGGAAGGCAAACTGCCAGGCCCAGGGTATGGCGTTGATCAGGCCGGAAAAGCGGCGATAGCTGGGGCGCAGCCGCGCCGGAATCACCGAGGACGGGTAATGGTAGCGACGGATCTCGACCGGGGCGAAGCCGGCTCGCCTGGCACGGCGCTTCAGGTCGGCGATTGTCACGACATAAAAGTCGTGCTCCCACTCGACCGGAGCCAGGCGCCAGTAGGGCCGTTGCCACGCGGCAGGGAGCCAACCCATGAACGGCAGGCGGCTATGCGACTCGATCGGGAAGTACGGATTGGGCAACTGGCCGACGAGCAGGCCGCCGGGCCGCAACACGCGCCGGATCTCCGTGAGCGAGGCAAGCCGCAACTCCGGCGCGATGTGCTCGTAGACATTCGCCAGCACCGCGCAATCGAACGCGCCGTCGCCAAAGGGCAGTTCGTGCGCCCAGCCGTGCAGCATGGGGAAGCCGTCGGGCGACGGCTTGCCGCTGGCGATCGCCGGATCGACGCCGCACCAGGAGAGGCCGGTCAAGGCCGACAGGCCGTCGACCAGCCGCCCATCCTGGCAGCCGATATCGATGCCGTTGCGGCTCGCGACCGGCGCGTGCGCCGCGATCAGGCGCCGCATCGAGCGTGCGAGCGCCTGATTTCGCGCCGCCCATTCCCCCGGCGTTTGCAACAGGTTCTTCAAGCCAGCTCCTGCCACGGCTTCCCCTCTCCTGCCCCACGCCACGGCCGCACGGGTCCGTTCGGGACGGTTGATCGTGCAGAGCGGGGTAGGCTTGCGCGGGGGGACAAGCGCACCGTACCACGCGGTTCGGCCCCAGACGACGACCCGGCGATTGTACTGCTCTAGCGGACTTTCCATCGAAATGTGTATCTGTCATGATGCAACGCGTTCACCGGTTGCGGTCGGGTGAATCGGACGGCCTGGCTGGTTCGGCGAGGGAGGCCGATACGGATGCAGCGGTCGAAGCGGGTGGACCTGTTCTCGGCGATGGCGAGCAGCGCCCTGCTGGCGATCGGCGGTGTGGTGCGCCTGCCTCCGGCGGAGAGCCAGAGCGAGCGGGGCTCGCGCGGTGGGCCGTCCGTCCGCTGGCCGGCCCACGCGGTGGATACCCGACCCTTCCCACGGCCGGCCGCTGTGCGACGGACGGGCGCGGTGCTGGTGGCGGTGGCACATCCGGACGACGAAACCTTGATGATGGGCGGCACGCTGGCGCGCCTCGCCCATGAAGGCCGCCGCGTGGTGGTCGTCTGCGCCACGCGCGGCGAAGCGGGCGCGATCGCCGATGAGCACCTTGCCACGCGCGCGACCCTGGGCGAGGCGCGTGAGCAGGAGCTGATTCGAGCCTGCCAGAGCCTGGGTATCGCGCGCCCGATCGTGCTCTCGTTTCCGGACGGTGGCCTGCAGGACGTCGACCCGCGCGACCTCGCCGAGCGCTTCGGCGAGGCTATACGCGGGGTAGGACCGTGTGTGGTCGTGACCTGGGGTGCGGACGGAGGGTACGGCCATCCCGATCACATAGCCGTGCACGCGGCAGCCACCACGGCCTTCTTTCGCACCACGACCGAGGTCGGTGGCCCGGGCGCGCTCTACTACGTCCTGGTGCGGCAGCCACGCCTGGTGCGGCTCGTACGGCGGGTGAAGCGCCTCGCCCTCGCGCGTGGCCGAAGCGTGCGCCCGAACGCGGCGTCGCTGCGGCCCACCACGTACGTGGATGTCGCCTGTTTCAGCAAGGCGCGTCTGGCAGCCATGCGCGAGTACCGCAGCCAGCTTCCGGCCGACCTTTGGCTGCGCGGCGTCAGCGGGCTGCTGTCGCCGCGCAACAACTTCGCCTTCTCGCGCGTCGAGCGCTTCAGCCGCGCCTACCCCGCCTTGCGGCCCGATGAACCGGCGGAGCAGGCGCTCTGGACCGGCTCCGCGCCCCCGCGCTAGCGTGCCGACGGCCAAAATTCAACAGGCCAGAGCCGTGCAAACACGCCTGAGTCACCGCCCCCGCGTCGGAAGCATGTGCATGGCGGTCGGGATCGGCGCTCACACCCGCGCCGCCGCCGATCGCCCGATGGGCGTGGCGTCACGATCCGGCCTTCGATAGCAGTTCTTTAGCATCTACGTAGAGATGACACTAAACTGAAAGCACTTAACACGGTACGTCAGGCGCATCCCCGCTATCCTGCCCCTGTGCCGGTAACGCCGCGCAGCCGCGTCGTGTCGTGGAAGGGCCGCCGGTCTGCCGCCGATCCGGCCCCCCTGCCGACGCTGCCGTTAATATCTGCCGTTGGCGCATACAGCAGTAGCTAACGCACGAATATACCGCATATGGGGTATCGCAAGCTCGCTTTCGTGTAGACAACACGGACTCGTTCGTGTTCCTGTGAACGGTCGCCGAAACTATTGACAAATACTTCAGGTATCGTCGATTGATATAAAAATCCCGCCACACAGTGTCCATTCCCCGTAATGGCCAGGTATCTCCCAGCGCGAGCCGTGCGTAGAGACCAAGCGAAGAGTTTAAGGTTGCGCCTCACATCTTGGTGCGACAAAGCGAGAGGAGGTTCCGCTGTGCAAGCCAGCCCTCCGCACGTACATACTCGTGCCGGTGAAGAGACGTTGCCCAGCGTCAGCGTCGTGATTCCGGCGTTGAACGAGGCCGAGAACCTGCCGCACGTTCTGCCCCGCATCCCCGCCTGGGTGGACGAGGTGCTTGTGGTCGACGGCCACTCGACGGACGGCACCGCCGAGGTCGCTCGTGCGCTGCGGCCGGGTGTGACGATCGTGACGCAGGAGGGCAAGGGCAAGGGCGCGGCCCTGCGCAGCGGCTTTGCGGCGGCCAGCGGCGACATCGTGGTCATGCTGGATGCCGATGGCTCGATGGACCCGGCGCACATTCCCGCCTACGTCGGCCTGCTGCGCACGGGCGCCGACTTCGTCAAGGGATCGCGCTTCTTGCAGGGCGGTGGTACGTCCGACATGCCGCTCTACCGCCGCATGGGCAACTCGGGCTTCGTGCTGCTCGTGCGCCTCGCCTTCGGCGGGCGCTACTCCGATCTCTGCTACGGCTACAACGCCTTCTGGCGCTGCCACCTGGACGTACTCGAACTCGACGGCGACGGCTTTGAGATCGAGACGATGATGAACGTCCGCGCCCTGCGCGCCGGGCTCCGAGTCGCAGAGGTGCCGAGCTTCGAGGCGAAGCGCGTCTACGGCAACAGCCGCCTGCGCACCATTCCGGACGGCTTCCGCGTGCTGCGCACCATCCTGCGCGAGCGCTTCCGCCGCCAGCAAGCCGCGTCGCAGCCGCTCGAGCCAAGGCGATCCGACGCGTAAGCCGGCGCCCGATCGGCGCCGGATCCTCTTGCCAGCGCCCCGCCGTACCGGCCACCTCGCAAGGAGGCCCAGCTTGACGGAAACCTCGGTTGTGATCTGCACGTGGACCGAAGATCGCTGGAACCAGCTTGCCGCCGCCGTCGCCTCGGTGCAGGCGCAAACCGAGCCGGCCAGCGAGTTGATCGTCGTCGTGGATCACAACGCCCCCCTTTACGAACGGGTCCGCCGTGAACATCCCGGCGTCGTCGCGGTGCAGAGCAGCGAGCCGCGGGGCGCGGCCGGCAGCAAGAACAGCGGCATCGCCCATGCCCGCGGCGAGTTCGTCGCCTTCCTCGACGACGACGCCGCGGCCGAACCCGACTGGTTGGCCAGGCTGCGCGAGCCGTTTGCCGATCCGCGCGTGCTCGGCGTAGGCGGCACGGCGGCGCCGGTCTGGGAGAGCACGGAGACCCGCTGGTTCCCGCCGGAGTTCAACTGGATCGTCGGTTGCAGCTACGCCGGCCTGCCGCGCGGCAGCGCCTCCGTGCGCAACGTCTTCGGCTGCAACATGGCGTTCCGCGCCGAGACGTTGCGGTCGCTCGGCGGCTTCCGGCACGAGCTTGGCCGGGTCTGCGCGGATCCACTCGGATGCGAGGAGACGGAGTTCTGTATTCGCCTGGTGCAGCGCTGGCCCGGCAGCCTGCTGATGCACGAGCCCCGCGCTCGTGTGCGGCACCAGGTGCCGGCGGCGCGCAGCACCTGGCGCTACTTCCGGCAGCGCTGCTACGCCGAGGGGATCTCCAAAGCGCACGTCATCCGGCTTGTCGGCGCCCGCTCCGGGCTGGAGAGCGAGCGCCGCTTCGCCGCCTCGGTGCTGCCTGCAGCGGCCCTGCGCGCCCTCGCTGAGGGCCTTCGCCGCCGCGATGGCGCCGCCCTGGCGCGCTCGGGCGCCATCGTCGCGGGCCTGACAATCACCACTGCCGGCTTTCTCACCGGCGCGGCTACCGGGCGGCTGTCGCGCCGGTCAGGGCCGCGGCAAGCAACGGCGCCATCGCTGCCCGGCGGGCTGCAGCGCCCGGAGCGATCGTGATGGCCACCGTGCTGGAGAGACCGCGTGCAGCCGAGATCGCGCGGCGCCCCTTGCGGCTGCTGGTGGTCACGGCCAACTGCTTCCCGCACATGGGCGGCATCGAGACGCATGTCTACGAAGTGTCGCGCCGGCTCGTCCGCGACGGCGTCGACGTGACCGTGCTGACGACCGACGCCTCGCATACCCTGCCGGCCGCCGAAGCGATCGATGGGGTGCAGGTGCGGCGGGTGCCGGCCTGGCCGGCCCACCGCGACTACTACTTTGCGCCGGGTATCTATCGCACGCTCGGTGAGGGCAGCTGGGATCTCGTCCACGTGCAGGGTTGCCATACGCTGGTGCCGCCGCTGGCGATGCTGGCCGCGCGCCGCGCCGGCATCCCCTATATCGTCACCTTTCACACCGGCGGGCACTCATCGCGGCTGCGGCAGGCGCTGCGCGGGGCGCAGTGGGCGGCGCTTGGCCCGCTGCTGCGCCGCGCCGACCGGCTGATCGGCGTCTCGCGCTTCGAGGCGGAGCTGTTCCGCCGGCGCCTGCGCCTGCCGGCCAGCCGCTTCGCCGTGATCCAGAACGGCGCGGAGCTGCCCGATCCCGGCCCGGCCGCGGCGCCGCCGCAGAACGACGCGCCGCTGATCGTCTCCTTCGGGCGGCTGGAGCGCTACAAAGGCCACCAGCGGGCGGTGCAGGCGTTGCCGCTGTTGCGCGAGCGTCTGCCCGGCGCCCGCCTGCTGATCCTCGGCTCCGGTCCCTACGAGTGCGAGCTGCGCCGGCTGGCCGCGCGGCTGGGCGTGGCCCGCGCGGTCGAAATCACGAGCATTCCCCCGGCTGAGCGCGGCCGCCTGGCAGCGACGCTGCGCCGCGCCAGCCTGGTCACGCTGCTCAGCGAGTACGAGGCGCACCCGGTGGCGGTGATGGAGGCGGCCGCGCTGCAACGCCCCGTGCTCGTGGCCGACACGAGCGGTCTGCGCGAGCTGGCGGAGCGCGGCCTGGCGCGGGCCGTGCCGCTGCACAGCTCACCCGCGGCGCTGGCCGAGGCGATGGCGCAGCAGCTCGATCGGCCCGCGGCCGCGACGCCGGCGCTGCCGACCTGGGACGGCTGCTCCCGCCGCCTGCTGGCGCTCTACCGAGACGTGCTTGAGGAGCGGCCGTGCGCATCCTGATGTTGGCGCAGTTTTACCCGCCGACGATCGGCGGCGAGGAGCAGCACGTGCGCGCCCTCAGCGCCGAGCTGGCCGCGAGGGGCCATCGCGTGGCCGTGGCGACGCTCTGGCACGAAGGGCTGCCCGATTTTGAACGCGACGGCGCGGTGCGCGTCTACCGCATCAAGGGCACCGTGCAGCGCCTGCACCGGCTGTTCACCGACCAGGGGCGCCGCCACGCGCCGCCGCTGCCGGACCCGGAGCTGACGCTGGCGCTGCGCCGCGTGGTTGCGGTGGAGCGGCCGCAGATCGTGCACGGGCACAACTGGCTGGTGCACTCCTTCCTGCCGATCAAGCGACAGAGCGGCGCGAAGCTGGTGATGACGTTGCACGACTTCAGCATGGTCTGCGTGCAGAAGAACCTGCTCTACCGCGACACCGTGCTCTGCAGCGGGCCGGCGTTGCGCAAATGCCTGCGCTGTGCCGCCGACCACTACGGCGCGGCGAAGGGACTGGTTACCTTCGCCGCCAACCGGGCTGCGGCGCGCTTCGAGCGCGGCACGGTGGATAAGTTCCTGGTGGTCAGCCAGGCGACGGCGACGGGCAACAGCCTGCCCGCGTGTGGCGTGCCATACGAGGTCATCCCCAACTTCCTGACCGACTCGGATGCCGCGGCGGCCGGCGACTATGCCGAATATGAGCCGTATCTTGAGCGCCTGCCCGACGAGCCGTACCTGCTGTTCGTCGGCGATCTGCGCCGCTTCAAGGGCATCGAAGTCCTGTACCGAGCCTATGCGCTGCTCGACGACGCCCCGCCGCTGGTGATCATCGGCCGTGAGGCGCCCGACACACCGGCGTATCTGCCGCGCAACACGCGCTGGCTCGGCGGTTGGCCGCACGGCGCCGTGCTGCACGCCTGGGGCGGGGCGCTCTTCGGCCTCGCGCCCTCGATTGGCATCGAGACCTTCGGCCTGGTCGCGCTGGAGGCGATGGCGCGCGGCCGGCCCGTGATCGCCTCGAAGATCGGCGGCCTGGCGGACATCGTGGTGGACGGCGAGACCGGGCTGCTGCTACCGCCGGGCGACGTGCTTGCACTGCGAGACGGCATGCAGCGCCTGCTTGAAGACGCGCCGCTGCGCGAGCAGATGGGCGCGGCGGCGCGGCGCCGGGCGGCGTGCTTCCGCGCCGACCGGGTCGTGACGCGCTTTGAAGAGACTTACCGGGCACTGTTGAACGACGAGAGCGCGGCGCCGGCGCAGGTGCGCTCGGCCTGACGGCGTGGTTCGGCGCCCGTACGCACGCAACCGGGAGGAAAGGGAAGCGATGAGACGAGACGGACGCCACGATCAGCCGCCGGAGGTCGTAATCCTCTGCGGCGGCCGCGGCACACGCCTGGCCCCCGACACGGACGTGATCCCGAAGCCGCTGGTGAAGGTCGGCGGCCGGCCGATTCTCTGGCATATCATGGCGCACTACGCCGGCTACGGCCTCAACCGCTTCGTGCTCTGCCTCGGCTACAAGGGCGAGATGATCCGGGACTACTTCCTGAACTACCGCACGCACAGCAACGACTTCACCTTGCGGATGAATCACGGCGAGCCGCGGCTGACCACGCATCTCCAGGACGCCGTCGATTGGGAAGTGACCTGCGCTGAGACGGGCATCGAGGCGCAGACCGGCGCACGCATCCGCCGGGTCGAGAAGTACGTGCGCAGCCCCTACTTCCTCTGCACCTACGGCGACGGCGTCTGCGACGTGGACCTCGACGCGCTGATCGCCTTCCACCGGTCGCACGGGCGCATCGCCACGGTCACGGGCGTGCACCCGCCGGCCCGCTTCGGCGAGTTCATCCTCGGCGAGGAGGCGCGCGTCGCCCGCTTCGCGGAGAAGCCGACGCTGAATCCGCGCACGGGCCAGGGCTATGTGAACGGCGGCTTCTTCGTCTTCAACCGCGCCATGTTCGAGTACCTCGACTGGGACGACGGTTGCGTGCTCGAGCGCGGCCCGCTGGAGCGGCTGGCGACCGACGACGAGCTGCGCATCTTTCAGCACGAGGGCTTCTGGCAGTGCATGGACACGCCGAAGGACCGCGAAATGCTGGACGAGATGCTGACGATGCGGCAGCGCATGCACGCGGCAGGGATCGGCGGCGTGCGCGCGGCAAGCGGCGTGTAACAGCCGGCCGCGAAGCCGGCGAACGAGTGCCGTCGGGCGCTTCCCGGCCGGAGCGCCCGACGGCTCTGGCTGGTTGATTCATCGTGAAGGACGGGCGCATGCGAGTTCTGGTAACCGGCAACCTCGGCTATATCGGTCCGGCGATGGTCTCCGCGCTGCTGGCGGCGGGGCACGACGTGCGCGGGCTGGACAGCGGCCTGTTCGTCGAGGGTCGCCTCGAAGAAGGGCCGGCGGCGCCCACGCTCGAGCGCGATCTGCGCGACGTGCAGCCGGGCGATCTGGCCGGCATCGAGGCAATCGTGCACCTCGCCAACCTCTCCAACGACCCGCTCGGACAGCTCGACCCGAAGCTGACCCACGCGGTGAACGTGGATGCCACCGTGCGGCTGGCGCGGCTGGCGCGCGAGGCCGGCGTGCGGCGCTTCCTCAACTCCTCCTCGTGCAGCGTCTACGGCGCGGCCGAGGAGGACTGGGTAGACGAGACGTCCGAGCCGCGACCGGTGACGGACTACGGCATCTCCAAGATCCGGGCGGAGGCACAGCTCGCGGCCCTGGCCAACGACGCGTTCTGCGTCGCCTCCTTCCGCAACGCCACGGCCTTCGGCTATTCGCCAAGCCTGCGCACCGACCTGGTCGTCAACGACCTGGTCACCGGCGCGCTGCTCAACGGGCAGATCCGGCTCAACAGCGACGGCTCGGCCTGGCGTCCGCTGGTGCACATCGGCGACATTGCGCAGGCGTTCACCCTGGCGCTGGCGGCGCCCGCCGCCCGCCTCAACCGGGCGATCGTCAACGTGGGCGCGGACGAGCAGAACTACCAGATCATCGATGTGGCGCGGGCGATCGCCGAGCTGACGCCGGGGGCGCGGCTGAGCAGGGCCGAAGGCGCCGGCCCGGACAAGCGCAGTTACCGCGTGCGCTTCGGTCGCATCCGCGAGCTGCTGCCCGGCTTCGCCTGCGCCTTCGACCTGCGGCGCGGCGTCCAGGACCTCGTCGCCAACCTGCAGCGGGTCGGTTTCCGCAGCGCCGACGGCTGCGTGCGCCTGGCGCAGCTGCAACGCCTGCGCGACGCGGGCAACGTCGACGAGAGCCTGCGTTTCGTCGCGGGGGTACGGCCCGCCCCGCACTGATCGGCCGCGGCGCAGCCCGCGTCTCTTACCAAACCGCGTATACGGAGTAAAGCGTGCAGTTTACAGAGACGGCCCTGGTGGGCGCCTTCATCGTCGGGCTGGAGGAGCACGGCGATGAACGTGGCTTCTTCGCCCGCAGCTTTTGCGCGGAGGAGTTCCGCGAGCACGGCCTGCAGTCAGCGGTGGTTCAGTGCAACACGTCGTTCAATTACCAGCGCGGCACCCTGCGCGGCATGCACTATCAGTTGCCGCCCTCGGCCGAGGTGAAGCTGGTGCGCTGCACGCGCGGCGCGATCTACGACGTGATCGTCGATCTGCGTCCCGGTTCGCCCAGCTACATGCAGCACATCGGCGTCGAGCTTTCGGCGGAGAACCGGCTGGCACTCTACGTGCCCGAGCTGTTCGCGCACGGCTACGAGACGCTGGCGGACGGCAGCGAAGTCGCCTACCAGGTGAGCGAGTTCTACGCGCCGGGCCGAGAGCGTGGCCTGCGCTTCGACGACCCGCGGCTCGCCATCGCCTGGCCGCTGCCGGTGCAGGTGATTTCGGAGAAGGATGCCGGCTGGCCGCTGCTGCCACAGCCGGCGGGAGCGCGATCGTGATCATCGTGGACAGCGCTCTGCGCGCCCGCGAAGAGGCGCACGACCCGATCAAGGTGGGCATGATCGGCGCCGGCTTCATGGCCCGCGGCCTGGCTAACCAGATCGTCAACTCCGTACCGGGCATGACGCTGGCCGCGATCGCCAACCGCACCGTGGCCAAGGCGCGCCGCGCCTACGTTGAGGCCGGCTTGGATGAAGTCGTGGAAGTCTCCAGCGTCGCCGCCCTCAACCGCGCGATCGAAACCGGCATTCCGGCGGTAACGCAGGATCCGCTGCTGCTCTGTGAGGCGGGCCGGATCGACGCGCTGCTTGAGGTGACGGGCACGGTCGAATACGCGGCGCAGATCGTGCTGAAGGCGATCGAGCACCGCAAGCACGTCGTGCTGATGAACGCTGAGCTGGACGGCACGGTCGGCCCGATCCTCAAGACCTACGCCGACCGCGCCGGCGTCGTGCTCAGCGCCTGCGACGGCGACCAGCCCGGCGTGGAGATGAACCTCGTCCGCTTCGTGCGAAGCATCGGCCTGCGGCCGCTGGTCTGCGGCAACATTAAGGGCCTGCAAGACCCCTACCGCAATCCGACCACGCAGGAGGGCTTCGCCAAACGCTGGGGGCAGACGCCGTCGATGGTCACCAGCTTCGCCGACGGCAGCAAGATCTCCTTCGAACAGGCGATCGTGGCAAACGGCACGGGGATGTGCGTCTCGCAGCGCGGCATGATCGGCCGCGACTTCGCCGGCCACATCGACGAGCTGACCCAGACCTACGACGTGGCCGAGCTCGAAGCGCTGGGCGGCATCGTCGATTACGTCGTCGGAGCGAAGCCGAGCCCCGGCGTGTACGTGCTCGCCGCGCACGACGACGCGAAGCAGCGGCACTATCTGAACCTCTACAAGCTGGGCGAAGGGCCGCTGTACAGCTTCTACACGCCCTACCACCTCTGCCACTTCGAGGCGCCGCTCTCGCTGGCGCGTGCCGTGCTCTTCCACGACGCGGTGCTCACGCCGCTCGCCGGGCCGCGCGTGGAAGTCGTGGCCACGGCGAAGATCGGCCTCAAGGCCGGCGAGACGCTGGACGGCATCGGCCAGTACATGACCTACGGCCAGTGCGAAAACGCCGACGTTACCGCGCGGGAGCGATTGCTACCTATGGGCGTGGCCGAGGGCTGCCACCTGCTGCGCGATATCCCACGCGATCAGGTACTCACCTACGCCGATGTGACGCTGCCGCAGGGCCGGCTCTGCGACTGGCTGCGGCATGAGCAGCATCGCCGTTTCGGCGCCGGGACGCGGGCAGCGGCCGGGAGCGTCGCCTGAGCGCGCCGACCGCGTGATCACGGTTCACTCCGGGTGGAGGCTGGTGAGGAGGTGGCCCCAACACATGCTTGTCTTAGGGATTAACTGCTACTCTCACGACTCGTCGGCCGCGCTGCTGGACGGCGAGCGTATCGTCTTCGCCGCCGCTGAGGAGCGCTTTTCACGCATCAAGAAGGACCGCGGCTTTCCCGTCCAGGCCATCCGCGCCGCACTTGACCATGCCGGTGTCGAGCTTCGCGACCTGGACGCGGTCGCCTTCGGCTGGAACCGGCCGGGGGCGACGCCGCTGCACAGCTTCCGCCAGGCGCTGCGCGGCGAGATCGCACGCAGCGCCTACTGGACCTGGTTTCAACTGCTGGAGGCGGCGCGTGAGCAGGTGCATGGCTGCGGCAGGCGCCGGCTGCGCCGCGAGTTCGGGCGCGAAGCGGCACCGCTGCTCTACATCGATCATCATGAGGCGCACGCCTGGAGCGCGTTCGCACTCTCCGGCTTCGACGATGCGCTGGTGCTGGTGCTCGATGGGCGCGGCGGCTGGCAGGCCACGACCATCTACCACGGCCGCGAGGGGCGGCTGCTGCCGCGGCGCGTTTACCCCTATCCGCAATCGCTGGGCCTGTTCTACGAGGCGTTCACCGATCTGCTCGGCTTCGAACGGCTGGCGGACGAGTGGAAGGTGATGGGACTCGCCGCCTACGGCCGGCCCACGGTCGATCTGCGCGCCTACTGCCGCCGCACCCGCCATGGCTACCGCGTGAACGGCAAGGAGCTGGTTGGGCGGCACTGGAGCGACCTTTCCTACCTGCTCGAACGCTTCGGGCCGCGGCGCAACCCGGAGGAGCACATTTCCCAACAGGACAAGAATCTGGCCGCCGCCGTGCAGCAGGCGACCGAGGAAGCCCTGTTCAGCGTCGTGCATGAAGGCGTGCGGCGCACGGGCAGCCGCAACCTCTGCCTGGCGGGCGGCGTGGCGATGAACTCCAAGGCCAACGGCAAGCTGCTCACCTCCGGCCTGATCGACCGCATCTTCGTTCAGCCGGCGGCCACCGATGACGGCACCGCGCTTGGCGCGGCCCTGGGCGCCTACGCGGCGCTGGGCCAGGCGGTGCCGCGCGCGGTCATGGAGGATGCCTACTTCGGACCGGAGTACGGCGAGCAGGAGATCGAGGCAGCGCTGCGGGCCTACAAGCTGCCTTGGCGCCGGGTGTGTGACGTAACGCGCGTGACCGCCCGGTTGCTCTGCCAGGGGCAGATCGTGGGTTGGTTCCAGGGCCGTGTGGAGTTCGGGCCGCGGGCGCTCGGCAACCGCTCGATCCTGGCGGACCCGCGTAGAGCGGAGATGAAGGATCGCGTCAACGAGAGCGTGAAGTTCCGCGAAGGCTGGCGGCCGTTTGCGCCCTCGTGTCTCGAAGAGCGGATGGCCGAGTACTTCACGCCGGCGCATCCCTCGCCCTTCATGATCCTCACCTTCGACGTGCGCCCCGACAAGCGCGACGTCATCCCCGCGGTGACGCACGCCGATGGCAGCGCCCGTGTGCAAACGGTGGGACGTGAAGTGAACCCGCGCTACTGGGAGCTGATCGCGGAGTTCGACCGGCTGTCCGGCGTGCCGGTGCTGCTCAATACCTCGTTCAACCTGCGCGGCGAGCCGATCGTCTGCTCGCCGAAGGACGCCATCCGCACCTTCTACTCGTCTGGGCTGGACTTTCTCGTCCTCGGCGACTTCGTCGTGACGAAGGGCGGCCGCGGCCACGATCTGCTTGATCAGGCGCTGACCGCGGAGCCAGCGGTCGGGCCAAGACCCCGCAAGAAGGCCGTCGCGGCGGCCCGACCATAACACGGCCGGCGCGCCGCGCCCCCGCCCTGGGCGTGCCGTGTGGAGACGGATTGTGACCCCTGCGTTCTCGGTCTTTATCCCGGTGTGGAACGACGCCGAGTGGCTGGGCGGCGCGATCGAAAGCGTGCGCGCCCAGACGTACCCACACTGGGAGCTGGTGATCGGCGACAACGACTCGAACGACGACCTGCGCGCCCTGGTCGCGGCCTATCCCGACCCGCGCATTCGTTATAAACACTGGCGCACCCACGTCGACACCTACAGCAACTTCAACCGTACAGCGCTGCTTTGCGACTACGACTGGCTGCAACTGCTCTCCGCCGACGACCGGCTGCATCCTGCCTGCCTGGAGCGGATGGCGTCGCGCATCACCGCGCCGGCGGTAAGCGGACGACGGCTGGCCCTGGTGGTCACGGCCTGCCGGCGGGTGACGCCGGAGGGCACGCCGGCCGAGCGCCGGTACTACGGCTCGCAGCGCGTCAAACGCGGCTGCGACGGGCGCTACACCGCCCGCTCCTGGCTGAAGCTGCTGGCCGAGCCGGGCATGCCGGAGTGGAACATCGGCTCGATCGCCGTGGCGCGCGACGTGCTGGCCGAGATGGGCGGCTTCTTTCGCCCCGAGGTCGGCCTCTGCTCGGACCACGACTTCACGCTGCGCGCCGCCGCCTACGGCGACGTGGCCTACATCAGCGCGCCGCTGCTGGAGTACACCGTGCGCGGCCGCTCGGACGGCAACCAGCGCTTCATGCAGAACCGCACCAGCGGCGAAGCGTCCACGCCGATGGGAGCGGCGCTGCTCTCCGGTCTGGCAACGCACCGTTCGCGCCGCCCGGTCGCGCCGGCCGAGCAGCGCATGGTGCGTGCCGCCGTCGCCCGATCACACCTGCAGCGCGCCGGCCAGCATCGCATCCTGCCGGGCGGCCGCGGCCGTCGGGGCGCCGTGGCTGACGTGGCGCGTGCCGTCGTTTGCAGCCCGCGCACCCTGCTCTCGCCGGAGCTGTTGCTGACCGCGGCGGCCTCCGTCGTTGCGCCGCGCGTCGCCGTCCGTTGGGGCAGCGCCGCCCTTGCCTGGCGCCGGGGCAGAGAGCACGAGCGCGCCGCTCAGGCGGGGCCGATCCCAGGGGCAACGGCAGCGGCGCAGAAGCAGCCGGCACTCAACGGCGCATGTTCGGCGCCGGCCGGCGCGCCCTCGGCGCGAGCCGCGCGATGCTGATCGATGCTAATGCGCTGCCGGACGGCGCGACGCTATCGGCCGATGTCTGCATCATCGGCGCCGGCCCGGCCGGCATCACCGTGGCGCGCGAACTGGCGGGCGCCCGGCTGCGCGTCTGCCTGCTGGAAAGCGGCGGACTCGACGCCGATGACGGAGCGCAGGATCTGGCCGGCGGTGAGATCGACGGCGACTGGCAGCAGCCGCTACGCGACACCCGCCGGCGCCGGGTGGGCGGCACGGCGCACGGCTGGGCGGAACGGATCGGCTTTCGCAAGCCCGGCGGGCGCTTCCTGCCGCTCAGCCCGCTCGACTTTGAGCGGCGCGACTGGCTGCCGCACAGCGGCTGGCCTTTCGGCGTCGAGACGCTGCTGCCGTACTACCGGCGGGCGCAGCGTGTCTGCCGGATCGGCCCCTTCGCCTACGACGGGCGGGCCTGGCAGACGCCGAAGACACCGGCATCGCCGCTGCCTGAGGCAACTATCGAAACGCGCGTCTTCCAGATCGGGCGGCGCTCGGTGTTCACCTCGTCATACCGCGACGAGCTCGTCGCTCACCAGTTCGCCACGCTGTACCAGCACGCCACCGTACTGGAGCTGCAGACCAACGACGCCGGAACCGCGGTAGAGCGGGCAAGCGTCGCCGCAGGCAACGGGCGCCGCTTCACGGTGGCGGCGCGGACGTTCGTGCTGGCGCTGGGCGGCATCGAAAACGCCCGCCTGCTGCTGCTCTCGCGCCGGCGCCACGCGGCCGGGCTGGGCAACGGGCACGACCTCGTCGGCCGCTTCCTGATGGAGCATCCGCAGGTGCGCAGCGGCCTGCTCGTGCCCTTCGCCGCGCAGACGTTGCGCCACGCGGGGCTGTACGACGTGCACCATGCCTTCGGCACGCCGGTGATGGGCCACCTCGCGCCTTCCGAGGCAGCCCGGCAGCGCGACGCATTGCCAAACCTCGGTATGATGCTCTTCCCCGTGCCTCGGCCGGCGGCGATCGCGGCGACGGCGGCTGCCTGGCGAGTGCTCCGGCGCCCGCGCCTGCTGCTGCGCGGAGATGCGCGGGCCTGCCTCTGGACCGCGAGGCAGGCCGGAGCAGACCTGGCGCCGCCGCTGCTGCGCCTGCTGACCCGGCCGCAGCCGTTGTTGCCGGCGTTGGGCTGGGGCGGCTGGTCGGCGGGGCCGTTCGGTGGGCGCGGCTTCGTCGCCTACGACACGCTCTGCCTGACGGAGCAGGCGCCATGTCCCGAAAGCCGCGTTACGCTGGCGGCCACGCGCGATTCACTGGGGCAGCCGCGGGCGCGGGTCGAGTGGCGCTGGCGCGAGGCCGACAGGGAGCGTGTGCGGCGCGTCCTCGATCTGTTCGCCGGCGAATGCGCGAGCGCCGGCATCGGCTACTTTCGCCCCTCGCCGGACCAGGTGCCGCCCACCCTCTCGCACCACCACCTGGGCGCCACGCGCATGCACGCCAGCCCGCGCTGCGGCGTGGTAGACGCCGATTGCCGCGTGCATGACCTCGCCAATCTCTACGTGGCCGGCAGCTCGGTCTTCCCGACCGGAGGATATGCAAGCCCCACGCTGTCCGTGATCGCGCTGGCCCTGCGCCTGGCCGATCGAGTCAGAGCAGGGCACAGGGGCACGGTCACGATGCCCATCGCTGCCGCGGCCAGTCGCCAGGGGGTGCTCGTGCCATGAGGGCGCAGCGCCTGCTCGACGGGCCGGTGGTGCGTCTGCCATGGCTTACCAGCCGCCTCACGCATCTGCGCGCCCCGCTGTTCCGCAACGGCTACATCCTGCTGGTCAACGCCGGCGTCACCTCTGTGCTCGGGTTGCTTTACTGGGCGCTGGCGGCCCGCCGCTACCCGGCGGACGTAGTCGGCGCCAACTCGGCCGCGATCGCGGCGATCAGCCTGCTGGCCGCGCTCTCCCGCTTCGAGTTGAACGCCACGCTGATCCGCTTCGTGCCCCGCGCAGGGCGGCACACGGCGCGGCTGGTGCTCGGCTGCTATGCGGCGATCGTGCTGCTGGCCCTGGGCATCGGCACCCTCTTCATCGCCGGGGCGCGCGGCGGGCTGATCCCGGCGGCGTTCCTCGACCGGGCGCAGATCACGCCGCTGTGGTTCATCCCCGCGCTTGCCTTCTGGTGTCTCTTCAACGTGCAGGACAGCGTCCTGATCGGCTTGCGGCGGGTCGCCTGGGTGCCGCTGGAGAACGCCCTGTTCTCCGTCGCCAAGATCGGCCTGCTGCTTGTGCTGGCGGCGGCGCTGCCGCCCTCGGGCATCTTCGTCTCCTACACGGCGCCGGCGGCGCTGGCGGTGCTGCCGATCAGTGCGCTGATCTTCGGCCGGCTGCTGCGGCGCCCGCGGGCAGCAGAGGCGGAAGGCGAGCCGTTCTCGCTGTCGCGCTTCGTGTGCTACAGCGCCGGCGAGTATGCCGGCTCGCTGTTTGGGCTGACCCTGGTCGCGCTGCCGCCGCTGATCGTCGCCGCCGAGCTGGGCGTGCGGGCGAACGCGTACTTCTACCTGCCCTGGGTGATCGCCTCGGCGTTCGCACAGTTCTCCTCAAACATGGCGACCTCGCTGACGGTCGAGGGCGCGCTCGATGAAGAGCGCCTCTCGGCCTATGCGCGTCAGATGATCGTCCACGTGATGCGCCTGGTGGTGCTGGCCTCGGCCGGCGTGCTGCTGTTCGGTCCCTGGCTGCTGGGCCTGCTGGGGCACGATTACGCGGCGCACGGCGGCACGTTGATGCGGCTGCTCGCCCTCAACGAGATCCCCAACAGCCTGGTATCGCTGTACTTCAGCATCGCGCGCGTGCAGCGGCGCACGCGCGATATCGCGCTCGTGCAGGGCGGCATCAGCCTCGTCTTCCTCACGCTGCTGTTCGCCCTACTGCCGGTCTACGGCATCACCGGGGCGGGCGTCGCCGCGGTGGTCAGCCAGGGAGCGGCGGCAACCGTCCTGCTCTGCACCCGACTGCGCCCGTTGCTGCGGCCCGTCCAAGCGGAGCGGTAAGCGGCCGGCCTGCATCGGAGACGAACGAGACAGGGGAGACGGGAGGAGGGGAGGACTGGAGACACTGGAGACAAAGGAGATGAATCTACCGTGTTGACGACGATCGTGCGAACCCTTGCCCAGCCGGCCAGCGGGCTGGCCTACCTGCTGTGCCGCCTGCCCGGCATCTCGTTGAAGACCCGCGTTGCCCTCGACCTCTTCGACCGGCCGGCCTACGCCTACGGCATCCTGCAGGCGGCGCGGCAGGCCAGGGCGCTCGGCATCCCCGTGCTCTCGCTGATCGAGTTCGGCGTGGCAAAGGGCGCCGGGCTGCTGGCGATGGAGCGCATCGCCGCCGATGTGCAGCGCGCGACCGGTGTGCGTTTCCGCATTTTCGGCTTCGACATGTCCGAGGGATTGCCGCGGCCGCGCGACTATCGCGATCTGCCCTACGTCTACCGCGGCGGCTTCTACCGCATGGACCAGGCCGCGCTGCGCCCGCGCCTGCGCCGGGCGGAGCTGGTGCTCGGCGATGTGCGCGAGACCGTGCCGCCGTTCGTCCGGACCGGGGCGTTCCCGCCGGTCGGCTTCGTCTCCTTCGACGTGGACTACTACAGCTCGACCGTCGATGCGCTGGCGATCTTCGCCGGGGCGAGCACGCGCTACCTGCCGCGGGTGTTCTGCTACTTCGACGACACCGTGCACGAGTCGGGGCTGTATAACGAGTACACGGGGGAGCTGCTGGCGATCCGCGAGTTCAATGAGCGGGACAGCCCGCGCAAGCTCTGCCAGCCGAACGGCTTCTGGCTCACGCGCGTCCGGCCGTCCGCATGGAACCAGCAGCTCTACGTCTGCCACCTGTTCGAGCACCCGCTCTACAACGCCTTCGTCACACCGGAGGCGGAGCACCGGGTGGATTCGGTTGCCGCGCGGAGAGGGCGGACGCCGCCGCCCACGCTCGCTCCGGTTAGTGGGTCGCCCGACCATGCCCCCATTGCGCGGCACGCCGTGGGCGAGCCGGCCGGCGCCGGGCGATGAACATCTGCTCATCGTGCCGCGCGATCATCACGCCGGATAAGGCTGCATCGGTGATCGCTCAGAATCAGGAGGCAGGCGCGCGCAGCTTGAAGCGCTGGATCTTGCCCGTCGCGGTCTTGGGCAGGTCGGCGACGAACTCGATCCAGCGCGGGTAGTTATACGGCGCGATCGTCGCCTTTACGTGCACCTTCAGCTCCTCCGCCAGCGCCTCGCTCGGCGCCACGCCCTCGCGCAGGATCACGAACGCCTGCGGCTTGATCAGCTCGTCCGCGTCCGCCTTGCCGACGACGGCCGCCTCGACGACGGCGGGGTGGGCGATCAGCGCCGCCTCCACCTCCGCCGGCGATACCCAGTGGCCGCTGACGCGCAGCATGTCGTCGGCGCGGCCGGAGTAATAGTAGAAGCCGTCGGCGTCGCGCAGATACTTGTCGCCGGTGTGATACCACTGGCCCTGCAAGACCCGCCGCGAGGTGTCGATCTGGTTCCAGTAGCCGGCGAAGAGGCTGCCGCCGCGAATCACGAGGTTGCCGATCTCGCCGTCGGCGACCTCGTTGCCCTGCTCGTCCAGCAGACGCACGTCGTAGCCCGGCACGGCTCTGCCCGAGCTGCCGGGGCGGCTCTCGCCGGCGCGGTTGCTGATGAAGACGTGCAGCGCCTCGGTCGTGCCGATGCCGTCCAGGATTTCGACCCCGAAGCGCTCCTGCCAGCGACGGTGGATCTCGGCGGGCAGCGGCTCGGCGGCGGAGAGGCAGATGCGCACGCTCGGCAAGGCGAGGCTCCGCCCCTCGGCGGCTTGCAGCATCTGCGCGTAGAGCGTGGGCACGCCCGCGAACACCGTGACCTGCTGCTGCGCAATCAGCTCGAACATGCGCGCCGGTGTCGAGCGCTCGCGGTTGAGCACCACGGTCGCGCCGGCGCGCAGGGCGAAGTACGTCGCCAGACCAAGCGGGTAGGCGTGGAAGCAAGGACCGGCCAGCAGCACATCGCCGGGCCGCAGGCCGATGAAGGGCGCGGCGTAGAGCTGTTCGGCGTGGGGCAGATTGCGGTGCAGGTGCACGGCCCATTTCGGCGTGCCGGTGCTGCCCGAGGTGTGCAGCCAGAGCGCTACATCGTCGGCGGTGGTCGGCGCCGTGGCGCATTCAGGAGAGGCCGCCTCGACCAGCGCCGCGAAGTCGTGCTCGCCGGGCGCAGGCGCTGTGTTTCCGACGACGAACACATGCTTCAGCAGCGGGAACTCGGCGCGGCGCGAGCGCAGCGGCGCCCACAGCGCCTCGCTGACGACGATGGCGCGGGCGCGGCTGTCGGCCAGCAAGAGCGCCTGCTCTGCGGGCTGGATCGCGGTGCTCATCGCCGCCGCCACGACGCCGATGCGCATGGCGCCGAACAGCGCGTACACGAACTCGGGCTGGTTCGGCAGCAGCACGACGACGCGTTGCTCCATCTCCACGCCGAGCGCCGCCAGCGCGTTCGCCGTCTGGTTCACCCGCCGCTGCAACTGCGCGTAGCTCACCCGTTCATCGCCGCAGATGTAGGCGATGCGCTGGCCGTGGCCCGCGCCGATCGGCCGATCGATGTATTCCGCCGCCGTGTTGAACTCGCGCGGCACCGTGACCGCGGGAGCGGTGGCGGGCGCGGTCGTCGTCATCGTCTGCCTCCTCGTGCTGTCGCCGTGGCTACACGGCCTCTGAACTGATGGACGGCGCCGTGAATCGCTTGCCGGCAGATCTGCCGAGCACTCTACTGCAACGGCCGCACCGGATCGCGCGCCGAGCGGCCCAGCAGGTCCAGCCCGCGGCGAAAAGCGGCGCAGTGCCGGCGCGACCAGGCCGCCGCGGCCGCGGCATCGTGCGCGGCGACGGCGCGAATCACTTCGTCGTGGGCGCGCCGTGTGCCGGTCAAGGCCGGCGTGCCCATCAGCGGCGCGACCTCTGCGTTGGCGATCGCCAGCGCGTCGAGGATCGGCTTCCAGGCCGCCACGAACAGGCGGTTGCCGCTGGCCTGCGCCAGCCGCAGGTGGAACGCGACCTCGACCTCGACCAGGTTGGCGAGGGTGAGCCGCGCCGGCTCGTTCAAGGCTCGCAGCGCGTCGAGCGTGGCGCCGTCGCCGCGCTCGGCCGCCAGCGCCGAGGCGACCGGGTCGAGCAGCTCCAGGCTTTCAAACAGCTCGGCGAACGTGACCTGGCCCAGCTCCATATAAATGTGCACGGCGCGGCTGACGGTATCGAGCGACGCCGGCTGCACGATCAGGGCGCGGCCGTTCTCCGCGCGCACGACCAGGCCGCGTTGCTCCACGTCGCGCAACGCCTCGCGCACGACGCTGCGGCTGCAGTGGAAGGTCTCACCGAGCTGGGCCTCGGAGGGCAGGGCGGCGCCGGCGGCGATGGCGCCGCCCACGATCAGCCGCTGCAACTCGTCGGCCACCTGCTCGCGCAGCGAAACGCGCTGGGCGGGACGGACGGCCTCGCTGGCGATCTCCTGCTGCGGCACGTCCGTAGTCATCGGGAAGGCCCCTCGCATCGCCCCGGGCTGATTCGGCAGGCCGCGGCCCGGGGCGCTCGCACCGCACCCGCCGCCGAATCTCTGTCAGACAGTATGACATGCAGACAGCGATTGCAACGATCGACGTGTTGCAAAGATGAGACAGGCTAGGAGCCGCCGCCCGCGGCTACCGCGCCCCCCGCCGACGCCGGCCGGCGGTTGAACTCCTCGCCGGGCGGCACAAGGCGATCGCGCGTGCGGCGCAGGTACAGCAGCGACGCGAGCACGCCGAGGATGCAGAGGCCGCCCATCAGCGCGACCGTCGGTTGCACGCCGGCGCGCTCGGCCAGGCCGCCGACGATCAGGCTGCCGAGCGGCGTCGAGCCCTGGAACAGCAGCGTATTGATGCTCATCACCCGCCCGCGCAGGTGGGGCGGCGCGATCAACTGCAACCGCGCGTTGTTGGTCGCGGTGAAGACGGTGCTGCTCAGCCCCAGCGCCACAAGCATCGGCACCACCAGCAGCCACATGCCCGCAAAGCCCACGCTCAGGAGCACCACGCTGAAGCAGGCCGCGCCGGCCAGCAGACTGCGCCGCGAGCCGCGCCCCAGCCAGGCTACGCCGAATGCCGCGGTCAGCGAGCCGACCGCCAGCGACGAGGTGAGCAGGCCGAAGCCGACCGAGTTGGTGTGCAGCACGAACTGCGCGATCAGCGGGATGATCACCTGGAAGTTATAGCCGAAGGTGCCGAGCACGGCCATCGTGATCATCGCCAGCATGATGTCCGGCGTAGTCACGGCGTAGTGCAGCCCCTCGCCGAGCTGGCGCAGGATGGCGGCGCGGCGTGGGCGCTCGGCGGCGTAGAAGCGGCTCGGGTCCATCATCAGCAGGCCGATCAGCACCGCCGCGAAGCTGACCGCGTTGATGTAGAAGCAAAGCGCAGTGCCCAGCGTGGCGATCGTGATGCCGCCCAGCGCCGGCCCCACGAGCCGCGTCATCTGGATGAGCGAGGAGTTGAGCGCCACGGCGTTCGGAACGTCCCGCGGACCGACCATCTCCATGACGAACGACTGGCGCGCGGGATTGTCGAGCGCGTTGCAGACGCCCTGCGCGACGGCAAGCGCATAGATCAGCGGCAAGGTGATCAGGCCGCTGCCCGTGAGCACGGCGAGGATCGTCGCCTGGAGCGCCAGGCCGCTTTGCGTGCCGATCAGCAGGCGCTGCTTGGGCAGGCGGTCGGCAATCACGCCGCCGACGAGGGCGAAGAGCAGCACCGGCAGCGTGCGGAACATGGAGACGGCGCCAAGGGCGAAGGCGGAGTGCGTGCGGCTGAGCACGAACCACGACAGCGCCGTGGACTGCATCCAGGTGCCGATCTGGGAGACGAGCTGGCCGAAGAAGTACAGGCGGTAGTTGTGGACGCGCAGCGAAGCGAAGGCGGCACGGAGCGGCGGCCGCTCGCCGCCGGCCCTCATTGCTCCTGCTCCTGCTCCGGTCGGAGATCCCGCCGAAATGGAAGACGATCGAGGGGGATCGGCGCGACGCGGCGCGACGGGCCGCTTTGCGTGTACAGCGGTGCGCGTGCAGGCGGCTGTGCGTTCACCGCACTATTGTACGGAGTTGCAGGACAGTTGGTCAACGCGGATCTGTACCGCACCGGCGATCAATGCTGCAGGCGCCGCGCACAAGCGCGACCCGCCGCGGCGTTGACAGCATTCTGTTTGTCAAGTTAGCGTACTATTTGCAGCAACTGCCGGCCCCGTGCTGTCCCTCGGCCGGGGTAGGACCGCGCCCTGCCGCTGGGAGGCCGCCAGATGAAACTCGGCACCTCGCTTCGCTTCCTCTTTCCCACCGGGCCGCAGACCGACCGCCAGTTCAAGCAGACGCTGGCCGCCATGCCGCCCGGCAGCTTCATCGAGCGGCCGATGGGCGCCTTCGACACGGCGGAGCAGGCGCGGAACCTGCTCGAAGTCGCCGCCGCGGCGCGCGAGGCGCGGCTCGACGGCCTGCTCGTCGGCGACAACCACGCGATTCCGGCCGGCTACGCCAACTGCTTCTCGCCGTTGCCGACTCTGGCGCGGCTCCTCGCCGAGACCGGCGCGATGCCCGCAGGCGTGGTGCTGCTGGCGCCGTTCTACCACCCGGTTCTGCTGGCCGAGCAGCTTGGCACGATCGCGGCCTTCGCGCAGGGACCGCTGATCGTGACCCTAGCGAACGGCGGCAACGCGCGGGCCTTTGCGGCCTTCGGCATCGAGATGCGCAGCCGGGCGCGGCGGCTGGAGGAGCTGGCGACCGTGCTGCGCTCCTTGCTCGCGGGCGAGCGGGTGAACTTCAGCGGGCGTTACAGCACGCTCGACGGCGTGAGCATCAGTCCGTTGCCGCGCGTGCCGGTCGAAATCTGGCTCGCCGGCACCGTGCCGGCCGCGGCGGCGCGTGCCGGCGCCTTCGGGGACGCCTGGCTCACGGGACAGAACGCCACCGATGCGGAGGTCGTGCGGCAACTCGCCGTCTACCGCGAGGCGGCGCGGGCGGCGGGCCGTACGCCGCGCGCCGTGCTGCGCCGCGACATCTTCGTGGCCGAGAGCGACGCCGCGGCGCACGCCGAGGTCGACCGCGTGCTGGCGGAAGGCTACCGCGGCACCGGCAAAGACGAGCTGATCGTGGGCGGCACCGAGACCGTGGTCGAGCGGCTGCGCTACTACCGCGGGCTTGGCTTCGAAGAAGTGATGGTGCGCCACATTACGGGCGACCACCGGCTGATGCTGCGCTCCTTCGAGCTGATCGGCAAGGCGGTGATGCCGGCGATCCGCGATCTTTGAGCGCCGGCCGCGCGTGTCACCCGAGCGGCGCGATGCTCACACCGAGGACCTGCCGCCCGCCCACAGCACTTCGAACTTTTCGGTGAGCAGCGCGGCCAGCTCGCGGTCCCAAACGCAGACCGAGATGATGTACTCGTCCGGTTCTAGCGGGTCTTTGACGTTGAGCAGCACGCGCTCGCCGTCGATCACGGTGAAGGGCGCATGCACCTGCTCGACCACGCGGATGTGCGGGAACTTCTGCAGGAAGGCGTTGATCTCGAAGTTCGGGTCGTACGTCTTCTGCACGAGCGTGAGATGTGCGGGGCTGATCAACGTGCGGGTGCGTACGCCGTTACGGTTGGCGGTGGCGTAGGCGCGCAGGATCTCCGGGTCGTACGGGTCGGGCCGGCCCTCGGGGATCACGTAGTCGTCGACCGATCGCCGCGCTTCGCGGATCAGCTGCGCCAGGTAGGCGTGGAACTCGGCGTTGCCCAGCCGCACCTCGGCCAGGGCGCTGCGCACCACGCCCATGCCGGAGAGCCTGGCCGCGGCCTCACCGCCCAGCGGCAGCGTCTCGGCCAGCGGCGTCGTGGTGCTCATCGCGGTCCTCCAGCTTGTGCCCGGTGTCACAAGTTGAGTATCGCGGCGGATCGCCGACGAGGCAAGAAGGCGCGCCGGCCGGCATGTGAGTTTGCCGCACAAAGCTCGCCAAACCGAGCCATCCCCCGCCGAAGCAGCGGCGCGAACCGCTGCTCAGCCTGTCGCGGCCAGTGCCGTCTCAGCTTGCACGTCTTTGACGACGTTGCCGTGCTTGACGACGACGTGGACGTTGGCCGCGTCGGCGAGGCAGTCGATCGCGACCGTCGGGTCGCCGTCGACCACGATCAGGTCGGCGCGCTTGCCCGTCTCGACCGTGCCGATCTCCTGCTCCAGGCGGAAGAGGCGGGCATTGGTCTGCGTCGTCGCGATCAGCGCCGCCATCGTGCCCATCACATTCGCCTTGAGCAGCGGCTCGCGCGCCTTCATCGGCTGCATCGGCCCCAGCAGGTCCGAGCCGGAGGCGATCGTCACCCCGTGGCGCACGGCGATCTCCAGCGCGGTGAAGGCGCCGTCCAGCCCCTGGCGGATCTTGCGCATCTGGTTCTCGGGCACGTTCTGCGTTTCGCCGTAGGCGGCGATCTGCTCGTAGGTCACGATCGTGGGCACGAGAAAGGTGCCGCTCTCCTTGATGCGCACGGCCGTCTCTTCGTCGAGGAAGTTGCCGTGCTCCAGCGAGCGCACGCCGGCCTCGATACAGTTCTGCATCGACTGCGGCGTATACGTATGCGCCATCACGTAGGTGCCGGCGGCCTTCGCCTCGTACACGGCTGCCGCCAGCTCCTCGACCGTGAACTGCGGCGAGGTCATCTCGTCGGTGGGCGACATGGCGCCGCCGTTGGCCATGACCTTGATCTGGTCGCTGCCGCGGCGCAACGCCTCGCGCGTGGCCTTGCGCACCTCGTCCGGGCCGTCCACGATGTACGACTGCGCCCGGACCTGGCTGTCGTTGTGAGGCACGCCGTAGTCGCTGCGGCCGCGGCCGTCGCCGTGGCCGCCCGTCTGCGAGAGCACCCCGCCTGCGATCAGCAGGTCCGGCCCGGCGATCAGACCGAGGCGCACGGCCTCCTTGAAGCCCCAGGTCAGGCCGCCGGCGTCGCGCACGGTGGTGTAGCCCATCTGCAGCGTCGCTTCGATCAGCGCGGCAATGCGCAGGGCGACGACGGGCGCCGGCTCGTTCGTGCGTCCGGCGAGGCTGAGATCGACGGCGGAGAGATGCACGTGCGCGTCGGTGAGGCCGGGCATCAGCGTGCGGCCCCGGCAGTCGATCAGCTCGGCGCCGCGCGGCAGGGCGAAGCTGCCGCTGGGGCCGATGCGGCCGATGCGCCCGTCCTCCACGACAAGGGCGGTGTTCGCTCGCGGGTCGGCCCCGGTGCAGTCAAGCAGGCGCGCATGTTCGAAGACGAGCATGGCAGGCACTCCGCGCAGTCACGAATGCCCGTAGCCTAGCACAGCGCCGCGGAACGAACCCGCGGATGCCTGCGAGATGAGCACGGGTATACTGAAGGCAGGCACGTGGTGAAGTGCGACTGGAGCGCGACGATGACGGTTCGCGAGGAGCTTCATCACCTCGTCGAGCAGATGACAGAGGACGACATCGCAGAAGTCCTGGACTATGTGCAGTGGCTCCTCCGCGCGGATGACACCTCAACCGCGGAGGAATTGGAGCGGGTGCGGCGCGGTGAGGCCGAGATCGCGCGCGGCGAGACGGTGCGCTTCGCCGATCTCGACAAGCCTGCGCCGGCATGAGCTATGAGCTTGAGCCCTCCCATCAGGCTGCTTCCTATTACCGCAGACTCGACGCTCGTGCCGAGCCGCGCATCCGCCAGCGTCTTGCCGACATCCAACGCGATCCGTACGATCCACGACTAACGAAGCCGCTGACGAATGCCGCCGGCGGGCGATCGGCGCGGGTTGGCGGTTGGCGCATCGTTTACACCGTGGACGAAGCGCGGCACCTTGTCAGCGTCAGTGATATTGGCCCGCGTGGCGATGTTTGCCGAGGCCTATGAGCAGCACTTTTCACCCGGTGAGGCGTGGCAGCCACAGGTGGTATGTGAGCGCGTCGCGGTAGCCCATGCGCCGGTAGACCGGCTCGCCCAGCGTGCTCGCCTGCAGGGCGCTGGCGACGCAGCCTTCCGTCAGCCCGTCGAGCGCGGCGCGCCAGGTGAGCGCGGCGCCGATCCCGCGCCGGCGATATTCCGGGATCGTGCTCACGCTAAACACGCCGGCGATGCGGTGGCTGCTCAGGCGCATCGCCGTGCCGACGGGTGTGCCGTCGAAAAAGCCGAGGTAGTGCGTCAGGTCCGGCGCGTCGAGCAGAACGCGCTGTTCGAGGATCTCGCCCTCCGCCCAGGCGTTGCCGAAGCCGGCCGTCATCGTGTCGTTGTAGAGCTGCAAACCGGCGACGTCCTGCACCACTTCGATGGCGAGCCCAGGCACCGGCGGCGGCTCGCCCGTAAGCGGCGACAGGATCATGCCGGGCGAGGGATCGTCGTCGCGCCCCTCGGCCTCGAGCAGGGGCGCCATCGCCTCGGCGGCGGCGCCGGCGGCGATCAGCGCGCAGGACTGCCCGTGCTGCGCGAAGAACGCCGTGGCCCGCGCCAGGGCCCTCGCCGGATCGGCCGGCGGGCGCTTGACAATCGCGGCGTTGTTGAGCGGCAACCACGGCCCAGACCGCACCAGCAGCAGCTCATCGTCCTCCTGCACCATGCCGTGCAGCGTCAGCCGCGCCATGGCGCGGAACAGCTCGCGGTAGTTGGCATCCGCCCGCGCCACCAACGCCGCGGCGAAGTCTCCGTCCGCCATTCCCATTCCGTGTTCTCTCACCCGTCCATCGCGCGTTGATACATGCCCACGATCGCCGCGACCTCTGGCTCGGTCAGCCAGGCGGCGACCGCGGGGTCCGCCCGCCGCTCCGGCAGCGCCTTGAGCATGTCGGCCACATGAATCGCGTCGTGGCGCGACCATCCCTGCAGGTAACGGCCGAGCGGAATCTCGGCGGGCGGCCGTTTGCTGTCGCCGCCGAAATGTATCGTGCGCGCGAGTTGCTCGCCGGTCAGCCGGTCCAGCACGGACACAAGCGCCGCGCGTTCGTCCGCCGCCTCGGCGAAGATCGCGTCCAGCGAACGCGAGCGGCGCTCCGCCACCTGCGCGTCGTTGAAGCGGTCCACGTCCCACGTGCTGGCCTGCTCCGTGCGGCCGCCGGGGCCCGCCGGCGTGCCGTCGGCGATGTCGCGAAACCAGGCCGCCACCGGCGCGTCGATCGTCGCCAGGTGGCTGATGAAGTCTTTGACGATCCAGTGACTGCCCGGCACGGGCCGTTGCAGCTCCGCCTCGGTCAGACCGCGGCAGAAGCGTACAAAGCGCGCCCGCTCGGCGGCGATGCAGGCGGCGGTTGCCGCGACATCTGGAATCATGCCTTCCTCCAGCTCCTGCCCTTGCAATGACGGGAAACGAATGCGTCGGCGGGCGGGCCTGCCGCAGCATACCGCGAGGACCGGCCGCACGAGAAGGCGGCGTGTTTTGTGACGGCATAATTGCTGATTTGTTTCAACACGTCTACAATGGATCCTACCTTCTATGGGGCGAGGTGAAGGTGACAAAGGCGGCCGATCAGCCGGATCCGAATGTCGTGCTCGTGCGGGACGCGCGGCAGCGCGCCCTGCTGCGTGAGCTGATTGGCCGCCTGCCGGCGGTGGTGGCGATCGTGGGCGGCGCCGATCACCGCCTCCAGTATCTCAATCGGGCCGCGGCCGGCGTATTCGGCGATCGCGCGCGGCTCGGGCTTCCCCTGGCCGAGGCCCTGCCCGAGCTGCAGGGACAGGCGTTGCTGGCGGCGCTCGACGCCGTGCAGCAGTCCGGCGAGCCGGTAGCCGTCGAGCAGTGCCGGCTGCAACTGCGGCGGGCCGGCGCCGGCGACGTGGACGATCGCTACTTCACGCTCATGGCCCAACCGCTGCGCGATCCCGACGGGGCACTGCTGGGCAGCGCCGTGCACGCCGTCGAGATCACGGCGCAGGTGGCGGCGCGGCAGGCGGCCGAACAGCTCGCCGAGGAGAACGCGGCGCTCTACGAACAGGCGGCGGCCGTGCTGCGCCTGCGTGACGAGCTGCTCAACACGCTCGCCCACGACTTCCGTGCTCCGCTCACGGCGATCCAGACCGGGCTCCAACTGCTGGAGCGGCAGGCAGAGCGCGGCGAGGGCCTGACGAGCGAGCGAGTGGCGGCCGTGATCGAGCCGGTGGGCGCGGCCGCGACGCGGCTGAACGCCATGCTGAGCGATCTCGAGGACCTGGCCCGCGCCGAGTCCGGCCGGGTGATCGAGCTGCGCCGCGCCCGCGTAGACTTGCAGGCCGTCGTGGCGCAGGCAGCCGCCATACAGCGGCTGAGCAGCCCCCGCCATACGCTGGCGATCGCCGCGTCGGGTCCGCCGCTGGTGGGGCAGTGGGATGGCCCGCGGCTGGAGCGCGTAGTGGCGAACCTGCTCGGTAACGCCATCCGTTACAGCCCGGACGGCGGACCGATCGATGTGTCGCTCAGCCGCGATCCCGTGCGCGGCGAGGCCGTGCTGACGATCAGCGACAGCGGTATCGGCATCCCGGCGGCGGATCTGCCGCGCGTCTTCGAGCGCTTCTACCGCAGCCCGGCCGTTGCCGGGCGCATCCGCGGCAATGGCCTGGGACTGGCCAGCGTGCGCGAAATCGTCGAGCAGCATGGCGGCCAGGTGGAGATCGCCAGCGTCGAAGGTGCGGGCACAACCGTCACCGTGCGCCTGCCGCTGGCATGAAGGTCAATCCCCCCTGCGTTCCAGCCGGCCCGAGCCGCACGGCGCTGCAGGCGCCCGAGCCGCTGTGATCGGCGCCGCGGCGAAGGCAACAATCGTGCTGAGCCCGATTTGCCGCGTTGCCTTTGCGAACGGCGTTCGCTAGCGTGGGGCCGGAGGCGTTCGCTCCGGGAGCCTGACGATGGCCGCCCTCGACGATCTGCGCGTGCTCGACCTTTCGACCGGTGTGGCCGGGCCGTTCTGTGGACGGCTGCTCGCCGGCTTCGGCGCCGACGTGCTCAAGATCGAGCCGCCCGGCGGCGAGGAGGGCCGCGGCCTGCCGCCCTTCTTCGACGAGGTTGAAGGAGCGGAGCGCAGCGCCTTCTTCCGCTGGCTGAACGCCGGCAAGCGTATGGCCGGGTTGAACGTGCTTTCTGCGGAGGGCGCGAAGACAGTGCGCCGGCTCGCGCGGGACGCGGATCTGCTGCTGGCCGGCTACGCGGCCGACCGGCTGCTCGCCGTGGGCGCCGGCTCTATCGACCTGCGGGCCGAGAATCCTGGCCTGATCGTGGTCTCGCTCGGACCCTGCGAGGAGGGGCCGTGGCGCGACCTGGCCCTGGACGACCTCACCGCCTACGCGCTTTCTGGCTGGGCGGCGCTCAACGGGCGCCCCGGGCGTGAGCCGTTGAAGGGCAGCGGCTACCAGGCATCGTTCCAGGCCGGTATCGCCGCCTTCATCGCCGCGCTCGGCGCCGTCTTCCACCGCGACCGCACCGGCGAGGGCCAGCACGTCGACGTCTCACTGCTGGACGCGACGGTAGCCAGCTTCGCGCCCGCGCTGCTGGCGGCGCAGTATGAGGGCGAGCCGCTGAAGCCGCGCCCGCCGGACTTCACCGGCGGCCCCGTGCCGGCCGCCGACGGCTACTTCGCGCTCACGCTGAGCCGCGGCCACTTCTGGCGCGACGCGATGAACGAGCTGGGTCTGCCGGAGTTGGCCTTCGACGAACGCTTCTACGAACCCTCCTACCGCCAGCAGCACGCGAAGGAAGTGGCGTCGATCGTGGAGGAGCGGATCGCGCGACGCGGCGCGCGGGAGTTGTTCGACGCGCTCGCGCGGCTGCGCGTCGTCTGCGGCATGGTGCTCAGCGCGGCCGACCTCTACGCGAACGAGCACGTCATCGCCCGCGAGTTCATGCAGCCACTCGCGCGCCCGGACGGCGGCACGCTGCCCGCGCCGGGGGCGCCGTTCCGCATGTCGCGCACGCCCTGGCGCGACGCGCTGCCCTCCGCGCGGCTGGGCGAAGATACGGAGGCGGCGCTGGCGCGGCCGTTTCCTGTCTCAGGTCGGGCGACGCCTCCCGCCGGAGCGAGCGCGGGCGCCGGGTCCGCTCTTGTGTCGGGACCGCGTGGTCCGCTGGACGGCGTGCGCTGCGTGGTGCTGACGCAGGCCTGGGCCGGCACGTTGGCGACGGAGCTGCTCGGCCTGCTCGGCGCCGATGTGATCCAGATCGAGGCGCTGAGCCGCCCGGATTCCTGGCGTGGCGGCTACGGCGGCAGCATCCGCACGGCCCTGCGCGAGGTCCCCACGGCCGTGCATCCCTGGAACTGTTCGGCGCTCTACAACTCGGTGAACCTGAACAAGCGGGCGCTCACGCTCGACCTCTCGCGGCCGGAGGGGATCGAGACGTTCCGGCGGCTCGTGCCCACCGCTGACATCGTGGCCGAGAACTTCACGCCTCGCGTGCTGGGCAACCTGGGCATCGACTACGCCGCGCTGACGAAGCTGCGGCCCGATCTCATCCTGCTCTCGATGTCGGCCTACGGCGCGACGGGGCCGTACGCGCACATCCCCGGCATCGGCGGCACGATCGAGCCGATGTCCGGCATGTCGTCGCTGCTCGGCTATGCGGACGGCCCGCCGCTGAACTCCGGCCAGATGTACCCCGACCCCGTGGCCGGTTACTTCGGCGCGGCGGCGGTGCTGCTGGCGCTGCACCACCGCGAGCGCACGGGCGAAGGGCAGCAGATCGATCTCTCCATGCAAGAGACGAGCATGACCTTCATCGCCGACGCGCTGCTGGAGTACGCGGCGAACGGCCGTGTGCGCCCGCGCATGGGCAACCGCCATCCCACGATCGCGCCGCACAACGTCTATCCGGTAGGAAATGGGAATCAGGAAAGAGGAAATAGCTGGATCGCGATCAGCGCGGCTACGGATGAGCGGTTCGCCGCGCTTGCCGCCGCCGCGGGTCACGCCGACTGGGCGAGCGATCCGCGCTTCGCCACGGCAGCGGCGCGCAAGCGGCACGAGGACGAGTTGGACGCGCTGATCGGCGAGTGGACCGCCGCGCAGGACGGTTTTCTGCTGGAGGCGCGCCTGCGCGAGCACGGCGTGAACGCCGCGGTGGTGCGCGATGCGCTGAAGACGCTGACCCTTGAACAACTGCGGCAACGCGGCCTGCTGGTCGAGGTGACGCACCCGGAGACGGGTACGCACCTGCAGGTGGCGGCGCCCTGGCGCCTGAGCCGCACGCCCGGCGGCGTGCGCCGATACGCTCCCCGCCTCGGCGAGCACGGCCGCGAGGTGTTGACCAACCTGCTCGGCCTCGGCGACGCCGCCTACAACCGCCTCGAAGCGCTCGGGGTCGCCGGCACGGAGCCGCCTGCGTAACGGATTCCGGCAGCGGCGTTCCGCTTGCATCGAGTGCAGTATACCTCCAAAAAAATGATTGCTATACTGCACTCGATGAGGCGGGCCTTGTGACCGATCTGCGGGGACTCGAAGCAAAGGCGCTACTGCAGGGCGGCTACTTCGATCGCGCCGACGCGCTGGCGTATGGCGTGAACGACCGACTATTGGCGTATCACACCGCAGCCGGACGCTTCGCACGCGAATTTCCCGGTGTGTATCGACTGCGCCATGCGCCGATCAGCCTATTTGACGACTACTGGCGAGCGTGGGTGTGGTCGAACTACCGCGGCGCCATTTCGCATGAGAGCGCGCTGCTGCTCTACGACCTGAGCGACGTGCTGCCTAGCAAAGTGCATCTCACCGTGCCGCTGCAGTTCAATCGCAGGGCTCCAGCGAGCTATGTCATGCATCGGGCACGGCTTCATCCAGACGAGATCACGATCCGCGAAGGGATCAGCGTCACCGCGCCGGCGCGAACGATCGTGGACGCCGCGGCCTACGGAACAGATCCCGAGCAGATTCAACTCGCCGTGCGACAGGCGCTGGATCGGGCACTGACCAGCGAAGCGGCGCTGCGATTCGCTGCCGGCAGGGCAGGCTACCGGCACAGTCGAAACGTCCGTCGCCTGCTCGAGGGTGCGATGCGCCCGGAGACAGCTCATGCCGTCTCCTGAGCGCGGACGGACCGGCGACGGCTTCCGCGAGCAACTGCTCGCGCGGCTTCGCAACGAGGCGCTGCGCGCGAACGTTCCGGCGCAGCGGTTGCAGCAGCAGGTCGTGTTCGAGCGGTTGCTTGCGCGCCTGGCCGCGTGGGATGGCTGGACGCTGAAGGGTGGCTTCGCGCTCGAAATGCGCTACGGGTTGGAGAATCGCCCGACACGCGATGTCGATCTTCGTGCCGAGGGGCCGATCGACGCGGCGCTGGACCAGCTTCGGGCGGCCATTGCCCGCGAAACGAGCGACCGCCTCACCTATGAGGTCGAGGCGATTCGGCCGCTCGACAACGTGCCGTTCGGCGGCGCGCGGGCGCGGCTATCCGTTCTCCTCGCGGGTGCTCAGTTCGGCCGGTTCCATCTCGATATCTCCTGCGGAGAGGCGCTGCTCGACGAGCCCGACATTCTGAACGGCTCTGGGCTGCTCCTGTTTGCCGGGATCGCGCCGGTGCGCTTTCCGGCCTACCCAATCCTCCAGCATCGAGCGGAGAAACTGCACGCGTATACGATGCCGCGCACGATCGAAAATACCCGCGTCAAAGATCTGCTCGACCTGGTGACGATCGCGAGCCGGGAAACCGTCGCGGGAGACCGGCTCAGCGCCTCCGTCGGCGCCACCTTCGCGAGGCGAGGAACGCATCTGCTCCCACCAGCGCTCCCGCAGCCTCCAGCCGCATGGGCCAGCGCGCACGAACACCTCGCCAGCGAAGCAACGGGCCTCTCGATTCGAGGTATCGCCGACGGGTTCCGCCTGGTGCAGTCCTTCTGGCAGCCGGTGCTCGACGGCGCTGCCGGCGGCTTGCACTGGGAGCCGGGCGCGCGGACCTGGCTCGGTGCGTGAATTCGCTGGGCATCGCCGGCGCGGAGCCGCCGGCGATGCGGACGGCGCCGGTGGCTACTTCAGCGCGAAAACCTCGTAAGTGACGCGCTCCATCGTCGCCGGCGCCTCGCCGAAGCCGATCGCCTGGATATTGTTCAGCCAGGCGTAGCGGGCGTCGCCGGTCTCGAACAGCGGCGCGGACCGGACCGAGGCGCCGCCCTCCGCCTTCGGCGAGCCGATGCCGTGGTACGTCATGAGAATGATCGCACCGTCGTCCGTGCGGATCGAGGCCCGCACGTCGAGCTTCAACGTGCCGTCCGGCCGTGCCACCAGCCAGTCGCCAGTTGGGCCGAGCAGCGTGCCACGAACCCTGGCGCCCTGGACGCTGCCCCCAGTCACGTTGATGATGACGCGCGTGCCCTGCGGACCGCTCTCAACCGTCTGCGGGGCGGCGAGTTCGGCCGTCAGCGTGAACAGGTGCTCGACGGCTACGGAGGTTTGGGTGCTCACGGCGGGTTGCGTCGTCATCGGCCGGCCTCCATCTGGTGCATCGGAGTGAAGGGCTGCGGATGCATCCGAGTATATGGCGGCTGTCAACGTGCTTGTCATGAGTCTCGGACTCCGTCACCACGAACTGTCCAGTGAAAATGTCAGTCATGAAGGACCTGACATTGACTGCCCAGGACCAAGCGCGACTGCAGATTCTGAACCATGTCGTCGCC
>Ga0070730_10000433_pt1 | contig 49073 bp, 31 predicted proteins | sample Coa_R1_3_FD_66447 | JGI IMG/M metagenome (GOLD analysis project Ga0070730, IMG submission 66447) | Surface soil microbial communities from Centralia Pennsylvania, which are recovering from an underground coalmine fire - Coalmine... | ecosystem: Environmental > Terrestrial > Soil > Unclassified ...
GTTATGAATGGCGCGATGATCGAGGGTGGTGCCATCGTCCAGGCGATGAAGCACATCAAGCGGCATAGTCTTGGTGGGAGTGAAGAAGACAGAAGGCTCGTTCATATCGTTCCAGAAACCGGCGACGCCCATTTCCACAAAATTCTTGTAGAGACCGCCCCACCAATCGCGCGCGCGGCTCAACGTAAAATCCGGGAAGACGCTGTCGCCCGGCCAGACCTTGCCGACGTAGAGGGAGCCGTCCGGATTTTTGACGAAGACATCCTGCCGGACTCCTGAATCGTAGGGAAGATAACCGTGGCCGGGATCTTTCTTGATATGGAGATCCGTGATGAGGATCGTACGCATGCCCTGGAAGCGAAAATCGGAAATCAATTTTTCGAAATGAGGAAAATACTCGCGGTTGATGGTGAAAGGAGCGTTGCCCTGCTGATAGTCGATGTCAAAATAAATGGCGTCGGCGGGAATTTTCTTCTGGCGCAGGGTTTGCACTATTTCGCGGGCACGCGCTTCCGGGAAATAACTGTAGCGGCTCTGCTGATAGCCTAGAGACCAGAGCGGGGGAAGCGGGGTGCGGCCGACCAGCGAAGTGAATTGCTGGACGATTTTTTTTGGCTCCGGGCCGGCGATGAAGTAATAGTTGAGTTCGCCGCCGTCGGCTCCGAAAGAGAAATAATCGCGGGACTCTTTTCCGAAGTCGAAACTGCTGCGGTAAGTGTTGTCAAAGAAAAGGCCGTAGGCGGCGCCTTTGCGAAGGCCGATGAAAAACGGGATCGTTTTATAGAGCGGATCGTCCGATTCCTGCCAGCCAAAAAAGTCGGTATTCCACATGGTATAGGCGTGATTACGCCGGTTCATAGGACCTGCTTTGTCGCCCAAGCCGAAGTAATTCTCGTCAGCGGGCATGCGCTTCCAGACGTGGATGTATGTGCCGTCCCAGGCCATGGGGAGGGAGGGTTCGTCCGCTAAGAGAATGTTGCCCGCCAAATCCGCGAGGGTGATGAGCAGCGGCGTTTTCTTGACGATGACAACGACACCGCCCGCGGTCATGCGAAGTTCGGACGTGCTGTCCTCGATTTTGACGGCGGGTGGATCCGGCGGCTCGATCACCGCCCAGGAAGAATCCTTCGGATAGGAACCCTGGGGCGCCAGGCGAACGCGGACCACGCCATCGCGAAAAGCGGTGATGCGCAGCTTCGCGGAACCGGCAATCAGCTCCACCCCATCCGGCAGCTTCTCCACGCGCTCTACATTGCCAATATGCTGCCACCCGGCCGCAGCGGCCGAGCCGGCACTGACCACGCAAAACAACAGACCAATTCCGGAACATCGGACAAGAAATGACATGGTGTCCCTCACTTTACGGGTGGGCGGAAGAATTATCCCTTGGATTGACTTACCACGCATCGGGCGGCGAGCATCGCGTGTATCGTCAGGCTGCCAGCCATTGCTCAAAGAAGGATGAAGCTTTGGCGCCCTCGATGCGACGGCGCACAGCGTCCATGACGCGGCATTTCGCAGTTCCGCTAGTTCCGTAGAAAGCCAGCCAGTAGGGAAAATGCAGTTCAAACGGTACGCGTTCGATTTCCACCTGCAATGCGCGCAGCTTGAAAAAACCCTGCTGGAAGAGCACACGCAGAACCTTGAGTCTGAGAAGTTCTTTCGCGGCATCCTCGTCTAAACGCGGTATGAGCTGATTGCGCGTTTCGAGGGTGAGCAGGTCATTCTCCGACGGAACGCGTGGAAATTCGAACAGATCAAGCTCGCCAAGGACAGCATCGAGAGCAAAGATGCGCGTTTTTCGCGCGCGTCCGATATCGTAGCGCACTCGGTAGATCCAGAAGGGTACGTAGGCATCGGCGATGCGCTGCAGCGGGCCGTTTCGAATCCTCCAATAAGCCGAGCGGAAGCCACCGCTACGGAATCCACGGACAGCTTCTTCCTGGGTGACGTTCGGCCTCAAGGCGCGGATGGGAGACGTCTTCATAGCGCTTCCATTCTGAGCCGGCGTTACCGGAAGTAAACCCACAAACCGATCACGGTCGCAAGCAAGAGAAGACTGAATACGACGTTGATGCGGTGCTCCATGGGCGTTTCGTGGGCAGGCTTGCGCTGTCGCGGATCAACAACAGTCGACTCAATCTTTTCGTCAACAGTGGCAAAGGTGAGGCCAGCGAGCTGCGCGCGCTCGGGCGCTTTGGTCATCCAGCTGACGATCACGAGGACTAGAGAGCAGACAACGAACATGAAGATCGCGTAGTGCAGAAAATTCATGTCGATGATCCAGCGGGCCACGGAGGATTGGAAATGTCCGCCGCCGGCCTGGTCGGCAAGCTCGAGAACGAAACGCGTGGCGCCCATGACAAATCCCGTGAGCAGCGAGCTGATGGCGCCAGCGCCGTTCAGGCGCGGCCAAAGAATTCCCAGGACGAAACACGCGGAGATCGGCGGGCTGATATACGCCTGAACGCTCTGCAAATAAATATAGAGCTGGCTGCTGATGTAATGAATGAAAGGAACCCAGAGCAAGCCGAGCAGAACCATTGCGCCCGTGGCGACGCGGCCGAAGTTGACGAGCTGCTTCTCCGAAGCCAGCGGACGAATTTTTTTGTAGAAATCCAATGTGACGAGAGTGGACGCAGAATTGAATACGGAGCTCATTGCGCCCATCACGGCCGCAAGCAAGGCGGCCATCACCAGACCCACAAGGCCCGTAGGAAGCAAATTCAGGATGAGAGTGGGATAAGCATAATCGGGCTTTTTCACCTGATCGGGGAAAAGCGCAAAGGCGATAATGCCGGGGAGAACCAGAATGAAAACAGGGAGTATCTTCAGGAAGCCGGCGAAAATAGTCCCCAGCTTGGCGTGCCCTTCATCGCGGGCGGAAAGCACGCGTTGCACGATGACCTGGTCGGTACACCAATACCAGATACCGAGGATGGGAGCGCCAAAGAAGATTCCGGTCCAGGGAAACTGCGAATCGGACGCCGGCTTGATCATATGGAAGTAACTGGCGGGAACCATGGTACGGAGGTGCTCAAAACCGCCAACCTTGTGTAGACCAATGATCGTCAGAACAACCGCACCGGTAATGAGAATCAACGTCTGGACGGTATCCGTATAGATGACAGCGGCCAGCCCGCCGGCGACGGTGTAAATTCCGACGGCGATCACCAGCACGACCGCCGTCTTCCACAACGACCATCCAGCCACGCGCTCCAGGACAACGCTGGCGGCATAAAGCTGCACGGAGATTTTCGTGAAGATGTAGGCGATGATGGATATCGCAGCGAGGTAAACAGCGCAATTTCGATTGAAGCGCCTCTCAAGGAATTCGGGCATGGTGAAAACGTTGGAACGCAGGTAGAACGGCACGAATACCCAGCCAAGAATGAGCAGGATCAGGCACGCAAGCCATTCAAAATGTCCCACCGCCATTCCCGAGGACGCGCCTGTACCCGACAAGCCGATGAAATGTTCGGTAGAAATGTTGGACACGAACAAGGAAGCGCCGATAAAAAACCATCCGATGTCGCGTCCAGCGAGGAAGTAGTCCTCCGAGGTCCGCTCTCTCCTCGAAAAGTACATACCAATCCCGAAGACGATCGCGAAATAGATCCCGATGATGACGAGATCCAAGGTGGCTATGCTCTTATGAGCAAGCGCGACCTCCGATGCAAATAGCATTCTTTCCTCCCTGGTCAACCCCGGCGGCTTACGGCGCGGCGCCACCACTCAAATGGTTGCCGCCACCGCGAAGGGGTTTGCGCACCAGCCCCTGATTGCTAAAGAGCACTTCTTCCAACGGTATCGCCACGGGCCTTGAGCGAGAATCAGGCGTGCGAAGTCTATAACAGGGCGCGGGCAGGCTCAATGGGCGTTTGGCCGCCCGGCGATCCCCCGACTGTGCTGCGACGCGAATCCCGTCTAGTCAAAAGGCCCACAAAAGCCCCATCATGAATTATGGCGATGGTCGCTTTCCAAAACGTGAGCAAGGACTATCTCACCGACGGCCAGCGTGTGCGGGCACTGGAAAATATCAGTTTGGAGGTCCATCGAGGCGAATTTCTCGCGCTGGTGGGACGGAGCGGCTGCGGAAAATCGACATTGCTCAATCTCGCGGGTGCGATGGATTTTCCCACCGCCGGCAACGTGCTGCTGGACGGAGTCAAGACATCCAGTCTGAAAGACGCCCGCCTGACACTTCTTCGCCGTGAGAAAGTCGGTTTTATCTTCCAGTCGTTTCAGCTGCTTCACACGCTTACGGTCTTCGAAAATGTTGAATTGCCGTTGCTCCTTGCCGGAAAGCCGAACGCGCGAGCGGTTGCCAGGGAGAAGCTCGCGTGGGTGGAGCTCGACGGCTACGGCGAGCGCTATCCGCACCAACTCTCCGGCGGGCAAATGCAGCGAGTAGGAATCGCGCGGGCTCTCGTTCAATCACCCGCAATTCTCCTCGCCGACGAGCCAACGGGTAATCTCGACACGACGACGGGCAACGTCATCCTCGATCTCCTTAAGCGCCTCACTCGGGATTTGAACACGGCAACGCTGATGGCCACCCATAGTCCGGAAGCAGCCGCGCTCGCCGATGGAATCGTCCGATTGCGTGACGGAAAAATGGAAGAGATCACCAGGCGCTGACATGGGACGCTTTCTCCTTTTTTACCGTCTGATGCTTCGCCCTCTGCTCCAAGAGCCCGTACGGGCAGTCCTTACGATTCTTTCCGTAACGCTGGGTGTCGCCGTCGTGTTGGCCATCGATCTTGCTGGGACGGCGGCAACCGGGTCTTTCCAGGCGTCAATGGAAACTCTGGCCGGCGACAACGACCTGGAAGTAGTCTCGTCCGGTGGCGTGCCGGAAGGAGTTGTGGGGCTGCTCGCGACGCAGCCCTATCCCATCCGTGTTTCACCACGCATCGAGGATTCAGCGGTCATCCTGGACACGCAACAAACGATTCCGTTGATCGGTCTCGACCTGATCGCAGAAGGTAGCTCCGGCAGGGTCGCAGCTCTTGCTGACACACGCCCAAGCGAAACGCCTGGGCTGACCGAGGACTCTTTGAAGCACCTGCGAGAACCAGACAGTGTTTGGGTGGGAGCGAGTCTGGGTAAAAAGCCGGGCGACCGCCTTCGCTTGCTCATCAACGATCAGGTCCACGAATTCACGGTTCGCGGTGTTTACCCTGATTCGAACGGGAGCGAGTCCGCCATCGTTATGGATCTCGCGGCAGCGCAGAGCGCGCTGCATCGATTCGGACGCGTCGATCGCATCCTTCTTAAGGTTCCAGAGACCGCTAGCATCGAACAATGGAAACAACGCCTGCGGGCCGTCTTGCCGGCGGGGGTGGAAACGCGCCCAGAGGGAGCGGGCACCGATGAGAACCGCCGAATGCTTGCTGCTTTCCGTTGGAATTTACAACTGCTCAGTTACATCGCATTGGTTGTGGGCGCATTTCTCATCTACAACACGATTTCCGTGTCCGTGGTGCGCCGGCGGCCGGAAACAGGAATCCTTCGCGCGCTGGGCGCGAGCCGTAGCGCCGTGCTCACGGCTTTCGTCGGTGAGGCCGCTGCGTTTGGATTGGCAGGGGCCGCGCTTGGCTTGCCAGTCGGCCGCGTAATGGCCGCTGGGGCGGTGAAACTGATGGCCGCGACCGTAGAATTGCTCTATGTAAGCAGCCGACCCGGCGCGATCGATCTGACTCTGTGGTCCGTCGTGCTCGCATTTTGCATCGGCGTTGGCGTTGCGGTTTTTTCCGCTTACTCGCCGGCGCGTGAAGCGTCACTCGTCTCCCCCGTGGAAGCCATGGCGCGCGGGAGGCGGGAGTACATTGCGCGCGTAAACAAATCACGCGACCTGTGGCTCGCGGTGGTCCTCGGCATTCTAGCAGGAGTGGCAGCGCGAGTTCCCCCGATCGAGGGCAAGCCAGTCTTCGGATATCTGGCCGCACTCTTGCTGATGGCCGCCTGTGCGCTGGCTATACCGGCTTTTACAGACGCCGTCATCTCAGGATCCTCGCGGAGTCTCGGAAAGATCCTGGGAGTCGAAGCCCTGCTGGCATCGCAGAGTCTCACCGCTTCGCTGCGCCGCACTTCGGTGCTTGTGGGCGCGCTCTGCACCGCAATCGCGATGATGACTTCCGTCGGGATTATGGTCGGAAGCTTTCGCGAAACGGTATTGCAATGGATGAACGACCGGCTTCCGGCTGATTTGTATTTGCGTCCTGCGGGTGATCCGGCGACTGACCGTCATCCAACATTGTCTTTGGCATTGGCAGACGAGATTGGAAAGCTGCCAGGAGTGGCGGGAGTGGACCGGCTGCGCGCCTATGAAATCAGCTACGACGGAATGCCCGCCACATTGGCTTCCGTGGATTTGAGCGCCATTCGTCTGGAACAGAGGTCGAATTTCTTATCTCACCGCTCAACCGCTGAGGTTCTTTCGCAGCTCCGCAATGCGGACGCGGTGGTGGTCAGCGAGCCTTTCACCTATAAGCATCACGTACGCGCAGGCGACACGATCATGCTCTCACTCGGCGCCGCCCGCCCAGCCTTCCGCATCGTGGATGTCTTTTACGATTATGGAAGCGAGCGCGGGAGCATCCTGATGGATCGCCAGACCATGCTTCGCTACTTGCCTGACCCCGCGCCTTCGAATCTGGCCATCTACGTTGCCCCGAACGTGTCCGTCGAGGGCGTGCGCGAGGAGATCATTCGGGCGTCCGCCCGCTACCGGGTGCTGCTTTTTTCAGACCGCGATCTGCGGGTCCAGGCGATCCGAATTTTCGACCGCACCTTCGCCATCACGTACGCTCTGGAAGCCGTGGCTGTGATAGTTGCAGTGATGGGAATCGCCGGTGCGCTTTTGGCGCTGGTCATCGACCGGCGCCGTGAACTTGGGTTGCTGAGGTTTCTCGGCGCGGAGACCGGCCAGATACGAAAACAGATACTCGTCGAGGCGGGGCTTCTGGGATTGCTGGCGAATTTCGCGGGACTCGCGCTGGGATTCGCGCTTTCGCTGATCCTGATTTTTGTGATCAACAAGCAATCCTTCGGCTGGACAATTCGATTTCATTTGCCGGTGGCGGTTCTCCTGGGCGCAATCAGCGTGGTTTACCTGGCCACGGTGCTGGCCGGTTTGTACCCCGCACGGGTTGCAGTGGGACTGAATCCGCTCGAGGCCGTCCATGAGGAGTAGGCTCGCGGCTTTTGGGGCAGCACTCTTGATGCTGCACCCGCTTGCCGGGCAATACCGTACGGCTGTGCCCGGCTATCGATTTGAATTTCCCCGGGATTATTTCGATCATCCGGGATTTCAGACGGAGTGGTGGTATTACACGGGGAATTTGAAGTCTGCGAGCGGGCAGCGCTACGGGTTTGAACTGACATTCTTTCGTGAGGCGGTAAGCCGTGACGCGGCGCAATCGGCAACCTGGGATGTGAAGGATCTTTATCTGGCGCATCTGGCTTTGAGCGATCTGGATGGCAAGAAGTTCTATCACGCGGAAAGACTGAATCGCGCAGGACCTGGAATTGCCGGCGTGAGCGAATCGAGCGCCCGAATCTGGAATGGCAACTGGCAGGTGCGGTGGCAGGGCCCGGATCAAAGGCTGGAGGCCATCGAGCCGCGGTTTCGATTGAGCTTGACTCTCCATCCGCAGAAGCCGCCCGTTATACATGGCGAAAACCGCGTCAGCCAGAAGGCGGAAGGGGCGGGGCACGCGTCCTACTATATTTCGCTGACGCGGCTAACGGTGAACGGGGCACTCGAAATAAAAGGCCAGCAATTTGAAGTGACAGGCCTGGCGTGGATGGACCACGAATTCTTCACCCACCAACTCGCATCAGGCCAAACCGGCTGGGATTGGTTGAGCCTTCAGCTCGACGATAATACCGAATTGATGCTTTTTCACATCCGGCGCAAGGATGGAACCTTCGATCGATTTTCCTCGGGCACGTACGTAGATTCGAAGGGGAAATCCACTCATCTGACCGCTGACGAATTTATCCTGCAACCGCTGACCGAAACCTGGACGAGCCCTGTCACCGGCGCGGTTTATCCCGTAGCGTGGAAGATCGGGATAAAGAAATTGGGCATTGAACTCGAAGCGCGAACGCCTTTCCCTTCGCAAGAACTCGCAGGGAAGACGAACCTGGTTCCGTCCTATTGGGAGGGGGCCATTACGCTGGCGGGAAAACGGGGAAAATCCGCGCTTGGCGGCGTTGGATATCTGGAAATGACCGGATACGATCGCGCGGTCAATCTTGCGCCCTAAACATAATCCGGAAGACGGGGCGGATCAAAGCGGTTCGGAAACCTTGGGAGCGAGGGCGCTGCTGCCGCGCACGATTAATTCCGGTTCGACCATAATTTCCTTCGGATAGGGTGCCTTCGCTGGCGCGGCGATGCGCCGGAGGAGAGTTTCCGCAGCGATCATGCCCATCTCCCGAAGCGGTTGGCGGACGGTGGTCAACGCCGGGTTTTGAAAAGCAGCGCTTTGAATATCGTCGAAGCCGACGACAGAGACGTCATCGGGTACGCGGCGGCCCGCCTCGCGTAGGGCCTGTATCGCGCCAATCGCCGAAATATCGTTAAAGGTGAAGAGGGCGGTGAACGGTTCACCGCTGGCAAGAAGTTTTTGCGTGACCTGATATCCCAGCAGAGGGGAAGACGACTCGCCCTCGAGCTGTCCAGTCAAGCGCTCCTTAATATCGATGCCAAACACTTTGGCTGCCTCGCGGACCGATTCCCAACGAACTTCGGTATCCGAGCTGAAGGCTTGGCCCTTGATAAAAGCCATTTGGCGGTGTCCGAGGTTTGCAAGATGCTGCAGGGCGAGGCAGGCCGCGCGGGAATGGTTGAGGACGATGTTCGTCACGCCGGGCACTTCGCGGTGGCCCGAGACGGCCACGCCAGGGACATCGACCCGGTCCGAAAGGACGGTGTCCACGGCGATCAGTCCTTCCACCGCGCGCTGCTGCAGAAGAAGAGGATATTCGGATATGAGCTCATTCCGGTGGTGGTGGCTGACCACAAAATAAAAATAGCCCTCCTGCAGAAGATGATCCTCAATCCCGGACATGACCAGGGCAGCATATCCCTCGCTGATTTCGGGAACTACAACACCGATCGTGAAACTGCGCTGCTGCCGAAGCGATCTGGCGAGATGATTAGGCCGGTAATTCAATTCGCGCGCGGCGGCACGAATCAATTCCTGAGTGCGTTGTGGAATCGATTTTGCGGCCGGAGAGCGATTGATCACGAAGGAAACAGCGGCCTGCGACAGGCCAAGGTGCTCTGCGAGATGCTTTAGGCTAACCCCCGTGCTGGAGGGTTTCCGGGCAGAGGTGGCACTCCTTGATTTTTCACGGGGCATGGCGTGTTCTGTGCAGGTAGTCTCCCACAAGGGACCAAGCGAGGACAAGGTCCAATGCAGGGGGCCGACGTCTCTGAAGAGAGCAGCCAGTCGCCTTGAGTATCGCGCTAAATCGGTTTACTATGCTATTTTTGTGGCGAAGCCCGGGAGCGATGCTGTGAGCGCAGACGACCGATTGAAGTATTTCCCAAAGAATAAGGATTTTGCTGAAGGCCCTGTTAAAGCCGCGATCCCGGAATCCATTCTTATTCACATCCCAAGTCGCCAGGAATCATGAAGGTGATAATACTTTCTGCGCTGAATCGGGCATTTGATTTTCGTTCCTTCGGCTCAAACGGAGTTCTAAAAAACGTGCTCACCTCATTCATCCGGATCGTCGTCGTGACCTGCTTGTTGATGGGCTGCCAAAAGGCGGGGGCACAAGAAGTCGCCCGAGGCGCGGCATCTACTTCCACGGCGCTGCACTCGAGTCTCGATAATCCTACCATTGAAAAAAAAATAGATGCGCTCCTGCGGAAAATGACCCTGGATGAGAAAGTCGGCCAGTTGGTTCAATACTCGGTCGGACAGCCTGCCGGGCCGGTCACAGGGCCCACTGAATACACGGACATGATTATCAAGGGTGAGGTCGGAGCGCTATTCAACATAACGACGGCGCGGGACACGAACGCGTACCAGCGGCTAGCGATGGAGAAGTCACGATTGAAGATCCCGCTGGTTTTCGGCCTGGACGTCATTCATGGGTTTCGAACTGAGTTTCCAATTCCCCTCGGGATGGCTTCCACTTGGGATCCCGAACTTGTCCAGCGAGCTTCGCGCGTGGCCGGACGCGAGGCGTCTGCCACCGGAATCCGCTGGGTGTTTTCGCCGATGGTGGATATCGCGCGAGACGCGCGGTGGGGAAGAATGGCGGAGGGCGCCGGTGAGGATCCTTACCTCGGCGCGGCGATGGCGCGGGCATACGTGAAGGGTTACCAGGGCGAGAGGCTTTCTGATCCGGAGAGCGTCGCCGCTTGCGTCAAGCATTATGTGGGATATGGCGCCGCTGAAGCGGGACGCGATTACAACTCAGTGGAGATTTCCGAGCACACCCTTCGGGAATTTTACTTGCCTCCTTTTCACTCGGCTGTCGATGCGGGCGTGGCCACAATCATGACCGCGTTCGATTCACTGAACGGAATCCCCGCTTCTGCCAATCCTTTCACCATCAGGGAGATTTTGCGCAAAGAATGGGGATTCAAGGGACTTGTGGACAGCGACTGGACGTCCATCGCCGAACTGATTCCCCATGGCATAGCAAATGATCCGGCAAGCGCCGCGCGTAAAGCGTTTCTTGCGGGCGTCGAGGTGGACATGGTCAGCGGCTTTTACCACGACAACCTTGCGAGTCTGGTTCACGCCGGAACCGTGCCGGAGTCCGATGTGGATCAAGCGGTTCGCGATGTTCTTCGCCTAAAGTTTGGGCTCGATTTGTTCGAACATCCTTATGCCGATGAAAAGAAAGAAGCGGAAACCATGCTTCAGGCGGAAAGCGTGGCCTTGGCACGGGAGGTTGCGGAACGTTCGTTCGTCTTGCTGAAGAATTCCTCATCGAGCGACGGCGCGCCGATTCTTCCCCTTTCCAGCGATTCGAAGAACGTCGCGCTCATCGGGCCGCTGGCGGATGACGCGGCGAACATGCTGGGTTCGTGGACGGCGCAAGGGCGTCCGCAAGACGTGATAACGTTGCGCGCCGCGCTGGTCAATAGGCTGGGCGCCGATCACGTGCACTATGCGCAAGGAAGCGAAATCACGAAGGGTTCGGACGATCAACAAGAGAAAGCCGTCAAAACGGCGCAGGCCTCCGACGTAGTGATTCTTGCGCTCGGGGAAGACGGCCCGAACATGACTGGGGAAGCCGCGTCGCGCGCGCATCTCGGATTACCAGGCCGGCAGGAACAACTCCTGGAGGCAATAGTCGCGACAGGAAAACCCGTGGTTCTGGTGCTGTTCAGCGGGCGGCCGCTCACATTGCCCTGGGCTTTTGAGCACGTTCCCGCCGTTCTCGCCGTCTGGTTCCCGGGGATACAGGCCGGACCGGCTCTAGTTCGAACGCTCTTTGGCGAATCGAATCCGACGGGAAGGCTGCCCGTCTCATGGCCGCGGGACGTGGGGCAAGAACCTTTATATTATGATGAGTTGAGCACGGGGCGGCCCGCAGGAAATGCCGATCTTACGAAGCCACCGTGGGAAGGATCGGTCAAGTACGTATCGCGGTATATCGACGAACAGAACTCTGCGCAGTTTCCCTTCGGCTACGGACTCACATACACGAGTTTTCGGTTTGGCCCGCCGCAGCTGAGTTCCACCAAGCTGAGCGCGGAAACGTTGAACAGAGAACTTCACGAACCGCCGGGAACTGCACTTTCCGAGATTTCCGTCAGCGCCGACATCAGCAATGCCGGGTCTCGGGCAGGGGAAGAAACCGTGCAGCTTTACTTACGGCTGGAAGGCACAAGCACGGCGCAGCCGGTTCGCGCGCTAAAGGGTTTTCAGCATGTGATAATTGCGGCTGGCGAAACGAAACGTGTCACGTTCCAAGTCGGCGCGGACGCCTTTGCGCTTTGGGACGAGCACAATAAATATGTTGTGGAGCCAGCACGAGTGAAGATCTGGGTTAGTCCGGACTCCGCGCAAGGAGCGGAGGCGGCATTCGAAATCACCAAGTAAGAACAATGGAGAAATCAGTCAAACCCAGCTTATACGACCGGCGGGAACTCATCCGGCTTTGTGGACTTGGTCTTCTTTCTACCTCGTTCGCCCCGGTTACCTCGTGCGGCTCCCATTCACAGAAGGGGTTTATTGAGCCCAAAGGGGCGCCTTACCAGGGCACTGACGAACAGTTGCTTGACGAAATCCAGCGTGTCACGTTCGACTTTTTTTGGAATGAAGCGAGTCCCCAGACAGGCCAGGTGAAAGACCGCGCGCTGGCAAGCGGATATGACACACGCTCGATGTCCAGTATCGCTGCGACGGGCTTCGGCCTCACAAGCCTGTGCATCGGCGACCGGCGTGGTTTTGGAAAAAAAGAGCATATTCTCTCGCGCGTGCGCAACACGCTGCGATTTCTCGCGAAAAGGATGCCGCACGAACACGGCTTCTTCTATCACTTCATTCACATGGAGACGGGACATCGGTGGGAAAAGTGCGAGCTCTCTTCCATCGACACTTCGCTGCTGCTGTGCGGCGTGCTGACGGCGCGGCAATATTTTGCGGACCAGGAAATCAAGGATCTGGCGACAAATATTTATGAACGAGTGGATTGGCCGTGGATGCTGGACGGCGGATCGACTCTCTCGATGGGATGGAAACCCGAGTCGGGCTTCCTTGGCGCGCGCTGGGAACACTACTGCGAGCTGATGATGATCTATCTGCTTGGGATCGGCTCTCCGACACATCCGTTGTCTCCGGACACGTGGAAAGCGTGGACGAGACCGGTCATCAAGTACCAGGGCATCGAGTACATTTCCGGAAACGATCCGATATTCACGCACCAGTATTCGCAAGCATGGTTTGATTTCCGGAAGAAGCGCGACGCTTACACCGATTATTTTGAGAACTCGATCAAGGCAACGAAGGCGCACAAACTATTTTGCCTCTCGTTGCGAGCTCGGTTTCCTGATTACAGCGAAGACCTTTGGGGAATCAGCGCGTCCGATTACGCGAAAGGCTACACGGCGTGGGGTGGTCCGCCGCCACAGGGCCCGATTGACGGCAGCATTGTGCCATGCGCAACGGGAGGATCGCTCGCGTTTCTCTACGAGGACTGCATGCGGGTGTTGCGCAACATCCGCGGCCGTTATCGAGACAGAGCCTGGGCCAGGTATGGATTTATCGATGCATTCAATCCGCTGAGTGGTTGGTACGATCAGGATGTGCTGGGGATCGACCTGGGTACAACGATGCTGATGGCCGAAAATCATCGCACCGGCTTTGTGTGGGAGACGTTCATGAAAAATTCGGAAGCGCAAGCCGCCATGCAAAAGGCTGGATTTCAGTCAACGCACGCATGAGCAGGAAGCTGTCAACGGGTGAAGGAATCGGAAGCAACCCGTTGACAGCGTGCCCCGTGTGAGAAGAGGAGGGCTTGGGGTGAAAGCGCGCCTCGTGCTTTGGTTAAAAAGAGAACCGCGCCTGGAATTCAATGACGCGACCCGCTAAACCGCCAGGCGAGCGGCCGAAGAGCGGACTCTCAATGCGGGTATTGTCCGTGCCAAAGCTAAATGGCTGAAGGTTGAGCTTGTTAAAGATGTTGAAGAAGTTGCCGCGAAGCTCGAGATTCGCGCCTTCCCCCAGAACCCTGACGCCAGACAAACTAAACTGTTTGGCAAAGCTCATATCCACATTGAAGTAGCTCGGGCCGCGGAAGGAGTTGCGTCCGATGCCTGGAGGACCAGAGTCGCATATGTCAAAATACGGCGCACCCTGGAGAGGTCCGTTGGCGGGATTGCAATTGAAATTCTGAACCAGGCCCGGGAAATTGGCCAAAGGCGTAATAAAATCGGAGTTGGAAGTGCCCATTTTAGGCGCTGATAAGAGTTTTGACGGCCGAGTCGGATTGATGGTGTTGGCGCTGGTAATCGCGACGGAATTAAGTTGGCCGGTCACCGGAGTCCAGGGGAATCCGGTGTGCCATGTCATAATGCCGTTCAGTTCCCATCCGCCCAGGAGCTTCCCCGTCCACTTTGACTTGTCCGGGAAAAAAGGCAAGTCGTAAAGGGTGAAGAAATTCAGATAGTGTTTGGCATCAAAGTCCGAAGGACCATGCTCGGTCTGGGGATGCGCCGGGTCCGTTTGGTTGGTGACGGCGCCCGGGCCCTCATTGGAGAGCTGGTCGATACTCTTGCTGAAGCGGTACTGGGTATCGAATAGGAAGCCATGTGAAAACTGACGCCGCATTCGAAGATTCAAGGCATTGTAATTCGCATCGACGTCGCTGGAAGGAATATATACGGCAAACCAGGAGTTGCTCGGTTGCTGGAGGAAATTCTGGTTTACCAGGCGCGTCAGTCGATGAGAATCACTTCCTTGATAGCCAGCGGTGGCGATAAGTCCCCATGGAAGGCGCCGTTCGATTTCCAGCGAATAGAGGTACACATAAGCGTCGCGATAGCTGGGCGATCCGCCGTATAGTTCGACCGCCTGGTCGGAGGTACATGCGGGATTTCCGCAGACCCCACCCGTGACCGGGTCAATACCAAAGGCGAGCGCAGGATTGGCAGGGTAGCTGTTAAAGGCATTGCTTGCCCCGACCGCGTAGAGAATCGAGTTTCCATCGAAGGGTGAACCGAAAACATCACCGCCTGGCTGACCACCCGAAGTCCCGCAGCAAAGACCAAAGCGGGCGTAGTTGGGTGGGTTAAACGCGGCATTGCCGAAAAGGACATCATCGGGCCGGTTAAATGCAATCGCCCCACCGCCACGAACGACAGTACTTCCGCCATGGAAACGGGAAGGGCTCCAGGCAAAGCCGAGGCGAGGACCGAGATCCCGGATCGTTCCATCAGTGAGGCTGGAGACGTGACTGAGGGTTGAAGTGGCCAAAACGTTCCCAGGTCCGTACTCGAAATCGAAGAGATTGTTCTTCGCGTCGCTGATGGGAGCGGAATATTCCCATCGCATGCCCAGGTTCAAGGTCAAATTTGGTTTGACCTTCCAATCGTCCTGGAAAAAGAAAGCATAGTATTTGGACCGCAGATAGCGCTGGGCATTGGCCGGGCCACCCGTTTGAGGATTGGCGTCAATCTGCTCGAAAATTGGGGTGCCGTTGGGATAGTTCCAGAGAAGATGCATGACATAGAGTGGCCGGGCCATGCCGCTCAAATCATTGTTGTTCTGCTCGGCGATAAATCCGAATCCGGAACTGAAAGCATGCCTGCCGTAAGTTTTCGTTAGCTTGTCGAGGAAGTTGTAACTGTTTTCGACGAAGATCGCAGGCGTCGTGGAAGCTTGCGGCGCGCCAAAGCGAATCCTGTCGAAGTTGTAGCCTTCGATTTCGATGCGCGGAATCCCAAAGTCAACATTTTGACTCGTTGCAATCTGATTGAAGTTGAAGCGCGTAAAATTGATGCGGAATTCGTTAATCATCGTCGGCGAAAAAGTGTGAATGAAGGAAACCGCCTGCACCTGGTTGAACGGTTGAATGTTCAAATCTCCCTGCGGACGGCTGCGCCCAGCGGAATCCGCAGTGGTGTTACTGAAGGCGGTGAAATAAGAACTGTAAGCAAACTGGTCGTTGCCGTGAACGAAATCAACACGGCCGTTGTATTGATTCCCGCTGCTGATGCCGGGGAGAGCCAGAGTAACGAACTGAATGTCGGGGATGCCGTCGAGGCCGCCGCCAATCTGCGCGCTGCCGACCATATTGGCATTTGGACCCGTAAAAGGGAGGTATTGGCCCGTAGTCCCAGCAGGCGAGCCAATATCCAATCCGGTGCCCACCACTTGACACTGTAGAGGGTTGGTTGGGGAAGGAGTCGTAGGATTGTTGATACCCGCAAGGGCGCAGGTCGGAGTGAGAACCGACTGGATCCGCGGGGCAATCCCGGCGGAGGTCATAATCTTTGCTGCGATCGTGCCCGGCCGATCGGCCGCAATCAACTGACGGAAATCCGGGGTTTCCACCCAAGTGGGACTGGAAACATCCTGGGTGTGGCTCCGCAGCCCTTCGTAGGAGAAGAAGAAGAAGAGCTTGTCCTTAAAGATGGGGCCGCCGAGGCTTCCCCCGAACTGACGGTACTTGTTGTTCACGCGAACTGTGGGAGCGTTATTTGGCCCGCCATACCTGTTAAATGCGTTCCAGTTGGGGTCTTGATATTTGAAGAAGCCGCTGCCATGAAATTGGTCCGTGCCGCTCTTGGTAACGACTTTAACTTGCGCGCCAGTGCCCCGGCCATCCTCCGCGGAATACGAGCTCGAAAGGACCGTGATTTGCTGAACAGATTCCTGATTTGGCGTAATGACCGCGGCGCCGCCGAACTGCAAACTGTTCACGTTAACGCCGTCGATGGTGAACACGTTGGTGTCCTGGCGCTGTCCATTGGCCACAACTTGAACGGAGTTCTCGATCTGGAAAATGGAGGCGTTGGAGCCGCCAGGCCCCGTGGAGTTCGGAAGATTGTTGGCGCCGCCATTGCCGCCGCGTGATGCGTCTCCAAAGATGCCTGGGGTCAGACGTACAAGCTCGTACGGGTCTCGACCGACTTCTGGAAGGCGGGTAATCTCCTCTGAGGAAAGCGTAGTGCCCGTGTTCGCGTCCTCGGTGTGCAGCGGCTCAGCACCCGCCGTGACCGTCACCGTCTGGGAAACGGCGCCGAGCTGAAGAGTGACATCAAACCCGCGCGGCTGCTCGGCGGCAACCTGCACATCCTGAGAAGTGGATTTGTTGAAGCCGGGAGCCTCAATAGCGACAGTGTACTTGCCCGGGGCAAGCTCTGAAACGCGATAGAACCCTTCCGCGGAAGTAACAGTCTCGCGAGCAATCCCCGTACTTTGATTGGTGACAGTTACCTTAGCGTTGGAAACGGCTCCGCCATTGGGATCCAGGACCGTGCCCTGAATGCTGGCTTTGAATTGCGCTCTTGCGGCAGTGACACAAAGGCACAAGCCAGCCAGAAACAACGTTGCACGAAGGGATAGCTTGAACAGGCTCATGGGAATTCCTCCCCCCTCAAAAGAATCGCCGACACGCCGTGCACCGCCAGCTAAATCGGTTAACTAATTGTTTTCCGGGAGTATAGTCATGGCATTTTTGAATGTCAACGATTCTTCATCCCGATGCTTGGTTTTGGAAAGGCAAGTCTCTTGCGGTTCTTCAAGGAGTTGTTTTCCCTCGCGGCCGATGCGCTTGAAGGATGGAATTCACTTCCAGAGAAAATTCAAGGCCGCGGTCGCGGCGCTGAACTGCGGCGGAATAGTCCGCGGACTAGTCAGGTTTTCAGGAACGGCGTCCAGACTTCCATTGAGGTAGATTGGCGATTGGACCAGGCATAGTAGGGAATGAAGGTGAGGGGGACGCGACGGGTCTTCAGGGGTTCGGGGCTGTACCTGGAGTAGAGGGCATCACGCGTCCTGTCTCTCTCGTAGACTACGCCAGGCGAACGCAGGACGACTGTGCCGCCAAGTAGGTCGCTCTCGAACTCCTCGCGAAATTGCGGAGCCGAAGATTTATTCAAATCCACGGCGACGTCTGTCAGGACAGTGCCCACGGGCTGATCGATTTCTTCGAGGCAGTAGACGAGGGGGCCGCGCTGAATAGCCACGCGGCCGAGGTCGTCGACGACGTGCGGATTGGCCTCGAGAACCTGCGGAGTCATGTCGAACTTGGCGTGAATCTTGTCGCCAGGCGTCCAACGGCGATCGATCGCCAGATAGGCTCCCGACTTCACGCCGCTGAGCGATTCGCCGTTTACGGAAACGTTTGCCTGTGCAGCCCAACCGGGAATGCGCAAATGAAAAGTAAATTGCGAAGCTTGAGCCGGGTTCACCGCGATTTCCACTTCGCCATCCCATGGATAGTTGGTCTTTTGGGATACTTTGAGCGCGGTGCCATTTTCAAGCTGCCAGTCCAGCTCGGAATTTGCGAAAAGGTGCAGGTAAATTCCGTCCTTGCTGGTGCTGTAGAAATATCCGGGAAGTGAAGCAAATGTGCGCTCAAGATTGGGAGGGCAGCACGTAGTGTCATACCAGGGATTGCGGATTTTTTCACCGGTTGAGGGATCAAAAGCCAATGGGTTGCGATAGCAATAGAGCGTGCCGTCGAGAGACATGCCGGAATTGATGCCGTTGAAGAGAGCGCGCTCGAGGACGTCGGTGAATTTCGCGTCGCCCGTGGCGGCGAGCATGCGCCAGTTCCACCTCAGGTTTCCTATTGCAGCGCAGCTTTCGCCGTAAGCAAGATAATTGGGCAATTCATAGGCGTCGCCGAACGCTTCTCCGTCGGAACGCGACCCGACTCCGCCGGTGACGTACATCTTCGTCCTGGTCATGTCGTCCCAGAGGCTGTTGAGAGTTTTCCAGTATGAGGCGTCGCCGGTTTCGAGATAGTAGTCCGTGGCGCCGCAGCAAGCGTACATGGCGCGAACGGCGTGACCTTCGAGTTTGGTGCGGGAGGTGAATGGAGTGCCGCAGAACATGTAAACGGTTCGGTATTGAGGGAGAGGAATGCGATCGTCGCCATGGAGGATGTAGCCGGCGAGATCGAGTTGGCGCTTGTCGCCGGTGATGCGGTAGAGCTCAACCAGGGCCATTTCAATTTCAGGGTGGCCGGAGACGATCGGCTTTTTCGGAGCGGGACCGTAGTTGGGAAGCAGAAACTCATCCACGAAACGAATGCCGGCATCAAGCATCTTGGTGTCGCCGGTGGCGCGGTAAAAGGCGATCGCGCCTTGCAGAAAGTGGCCCATGCAGTAGAGTTCGTGTCCAGTTGTCTGGACTTGAGGAAGCATTCGTTGAGAAGCACGGTCGCCGACGTAATAGGTGTTCAGGTAGCCGTTGCTCTGCTGAGCGGCCACGACTTCGGCGATGACTTTTTCCGCCATCGCGCGAAGATCCGGACGATCGACCGACTGCAGTGCGAAGCCTGCAGCCTCGGTCCACTTATAAACATCGGAGTCCGAATAGACCGGCCCGCGCTGCGGATCATTGCTTGCGCCGGTGAGGCGGCGAAAATTATTCATGCGGCCGTTGGCTTCGAGAAGCTTGTGCATGCTGGGAATGCTTTTAGAGACGTTGATTTCGCGGCGCCACGCCCAGAGGCCGCTCTGAATGGTCACCGCTCGAACCGGAACGTTACGCAACTTTGCGTACGGGGACTTGGATAAATTTTCTACGCCTTGCTCTTTCCAGTCCGAATTCTCGAGCACGGGAGTCGTTTGCGAAGCGAAGGCCTTGGCCCCGCCGGACTCTGTAGAAGAAAGGTTGACCTTGGGCAGGGCGGCCACCACGGCCGCGGAAGCTCCCGCCGAAACGAACTGCCTGCGAGAAATCTCTTTATTATCAGGCATTTTCTTCTCCTCCGAAAGGATCAGGCTAAGCTTCAGCAAAGCTCGTGGTACAAGGATCCGCAAAAAACTAATATCACTTTCCGGAAGTTCGCGGACAGAAATTCTTTGGCTTCATGGAAACCGGTCCGGCGAAGAGGCCTCGGTAACGATGCGCTGCAAGCTCCGAGCAAGGTTGACGCTCACAAGGAGAATCGGCAGGATTCGGCCGAGGGGCCGCCAAAGTCATGGCAGAAAGTGAGCGAAAACGGATCCGGAAGAATTGATTATCTCATTTGCTTTCCTGGATTTATGGCATTCCCGCTCAAAATCATAAATTTCTCATTCGGCTATCATGACAGCATCCGAGGCGTGCTATAGATTGCGTGCAGCGGGACGGGCAGGAGCTGAGATAGAGCAGAGCCCGACATCCCGAAATTCGCGACCAAGGAGCAGCTCATGCCATTGATCCAAGTCAAACTCATCGAAAACGTCTTCACAAATCAACAAAAGACCGAAATCATCAAACGACTGACCGACGCCATGGTCTCCGTTGAAGGGGAGAATATGCGTCAGGTGACGTGGGTACTCATTGAAGATGTGAAGACCGGCGAATGGGGAATTGGCGGGCAACCTCTGTCCACAGAAGCGGTGAAGGCGCTGGCGGCAGGCAAATCCTGACGGTCCGCCACGCGGCAGGGAACAGCTACAAATCGAGGAGAGATGAAACATGTCATTTCGACCAGATCCCACGTTTTATCCATCCGCAAGAATGGCGATGGAAGGTCCTTCGGAGCAGCTCGCGTACGTGACCGCTCTCTATCCGAACGGCGGTAAGCAGCCCGATGAACTCAAAGTGGTAGACCTGGATCCCAGTTCAAAATCCTTCGGCCAGATCGTGGGCGGCGTGAAGATGACAAAACCCGGGGATGAATTACATCATTTCGGATGGAATGCCTGTAGCTCGGCCTTGTGTCCGTACGCGCCGCATCCGCACGTCGAGCGGCGCTATCTTATCGTGCCGGGCCTGCGTTCCTCTCGCATCCACATCCTTGACACGAAGCCCGACCCCCGCAAACCGCAGATCGTGAAGGTGATCGAAGCCGAGGAGATCGCCAAGCGTACCGGGTACTCGCGCCCTCACACGGTGCACTGCGGGCCGGACGGGATTTATGTGAACGCAATCGGATCCTCGAGCGGGGACGGCCCCGGCGGTATCATGATTCTCGACCATGATTCTTTCGAAGTCCTGGGCCGGTGGGAGGTGGATCGCGGCCCCCAGTACCTCACTTATGATTTCTGGTGGCACCTTGGTTATGACACCATGTTGACCAGCGAATGGGGAACTCCAAACATGGTGGAGAACGGGCTGAATCCCGAGTTGCTCCTGGCGGGAAAATACGGCCGGCGCCTCCACGTTTGGGACCTTCGCAAGAGGCGCCACAAGCAGGTGCTTGATTTGGGAGACGAGTACCAGTTGCCGCTCGAGCTTCGGCCTGCTCACGATCCCTCGAAGGCCTACGGTTTTGTTGGCGTCGTTATTTCCCTGAAGGATCTTTCTTCCTCCATATGGATGTGGCGCGCACACAACGGCGGATGGGCGATCCAGAAGGTTATTGACATACCGGCGGAACCCGCTGACCCAGCGCTTCTTCCGCCAATGCTGAAAGACTTCAAGGCGGTCCCCCCGCTTTTGACGGATATCGATCTTTCTCTCGATGACAGAATGCTCTACGCCGCTTGTTGGGGGACGGGTGAGTTGCGACAGTACGATGTTTCCGATCCTTTTCACCCGAAGCTCACAGGATCGATTCATATCGGCGGTATCGCTCGCCGGACCGCACACCCGAAATCCCCGAGGCAATCGTTGAACGGTGCACCTCAGATGGTTGAACTCAGCCGGGACGGGCGTCGCGTGTATTTCACCAATTCGCTCTTCCGCACCTGGGACGATCAGTTTTATCCGGATGGCATCAAAGGTTGGATGGCGAAGGCGGACGTCTCGCCTCGAGGCGAGCTCTCGCTCGACCCCAACTTGTTCGTGGAGTTCGGCGATCTCCGCTCACACCAGGTGCGCCTGGAGGGCGGCGATGCGTCGTCCGACTCGTACTGCTTCGCGTGATTGCCATGTGGACCTGGCCAATTGTGTTCCTTCTCGGCGTTTACCATGGCTTGAATCCAGCCATGGGGTGGTTGTTCGCGGTTGCACTGGGCCTGCAGGAAAAGACCAGCCGGGCTGTGCTCGGTTCTTTGCTTCCCCTTGGACTGGGACACTTGATTTCGGTTGCTCTCGTGGTGGGTGCTGCGCAGGTCGCGCGCATTACCCTGCCTTCTGGCACGGTACGGATTCTGGCGGCTGTAGCCCTGGTTGCATTCGGCATATACAGGCTCGTGCGCAGGCGCCATCCCCGGTGGGTGGGAATGCGTGTTGGATTTCGCGATCTGACACTATGGTCTTTCCTGATGGCCTCGGCCCACGGCGCGGGACTTATGCTTCTTCCGTTTGTCCTGGGGAATTCTCATCAGGCGATGGATGCAGGACACATGCACCATCTGCTGTTTGCGAGCGCCATGCCCGTGCAGACGAGCATAACCATGCAATCGTGGGTGCCAGTCGGATTGCACACGCTCGCGTACTTGCTGGCGACGGCTTCGCTGGCGCTCGTGGTGTACTACAAGCTGGGAGTCGCCGTGCTCCGGCGGGCCTGGTTTAATCTTGATCTGCTATGGGTTGGGGCGCTTCTAGCCATGGGGATTTTGACGATGTTCGTGTGATTTAGCGGTACTTTTCCAGCGTTCGCCTGGTGGATGAAGTAGGCTACAATCCCATTAAGGAAGCCAGGTTGCGGCACATGATTGGCGGAACGGTCGAACATTACCGGGTGCTTGAAAAGCTTGGCGGCGGCGGGATGGGAGTGGTGTATAAAGCGGAAGACGCTCGCCTGCAGCGATTTGTGGCCCTGAAGTTTCTGCCCGAAGACGTATCCCATGACCCTCAGATGCTCGCGCGCTTTCGACGCGAGGCACAGGCCGCGTCGGCTCTCAGCCATCCCAATATCTGCACAATCTATGATATCGGAGAAGAGGATGGACGCGCGTTCATCGTGTTGGAGTATCTCGAAGGCACGACGCTACGAGACTTGGTGGCAGGCGGGCCGCTGGATATCGATCGGATCCTCGATCTTTCCATTCAGATCGCCGATGCACTCGATGCGGCGCACAACAGCGGCATCGTGCACCGCGATATCAAGCCCGCAAATATCCTCGTGACCAGGCGCGGTCAGGCGAAAGTGCTGGATTTTGGTTTGGCCAAGGTCATCGGTAACCACCAGAGAAAAAATGGCGGTCTTACAACGGTAGGAAACGAGAACTTGACCGCGCCGGGATTGGCCGTCGGCACGGTTGCGTACATGTCGCCGGAACAAGTCTGCGGGAAAGAACTGGATTCCCGGAGCGATCTCTTCAGCCTGGGCGCTGTGCTTTACGAAATGGCAACTGGAGTGATGGCCTTCCGCGGTCAGACTGCCGGAGCGCTCTCATCGGCCATCCTGAACGCAAGGCCTGCGTCTCCGCTGCGATTGAATCCGGATCTTCCCCCGAAACTGGAGGAAATCATCCAGAAGTTGCTGGAGAAGGATCAGGAATTGAGGTACCAGCACGCTTCCGAAATCCGCGCGGACTTGAAGCGCTTGAAGCGGGAAAAGGACTCAGGCTGGCACGCCGCGGAAAGTGTACCCTCGCGTGTTGGGGATCTCCTCGCGGAGCAGGCCAGCCGTACTTTTGCGGGCAGAAAACAGGAGTTAGCCCTGTTGCTGGAAACACTCGGCGATGCGGGGCCGGCAGTGGTCTATCTGCACGGTATCGCGGGAATAGGAAAATCAAGACTCATTTCCATGTTTGCCGACAGGGCGCGCAGCCATAACGCAACCGTCATCGTGCTTGATTGCCGGGCTGTGGAGCCGACGGAGTACGGCTTCTTGCGGGCTCTCGGCACGCGGCTCGGACGCAATTTCAGCTCAGCGGAAGACGCCGCGAGAAGTCTGGGAAGCATGGGATCCCGTGTCGTGCTTGCTCTCGATCAGTTTGAAGTTTTGAAACTGCTCGATACGTGGCTGAGGCAGAGTTTTATTCCACGGCTGCACAGTACGGTGCGCCTGGTTCTCGCTGACAGGGAGGCACCCGCGCCGGCCTGGGCCGCGGCCCCTGGCTGGCAAGGCCTCTTTCGGGCCCTCGAATTGGACTCTTTATCCGGGCAGGACGCTGCCCGATTGTTGACTTGCCTCGGCATACCCGAGTCGCGTGCGATGCGCATTAATCGAGTCGCGCAAGGCCACCCGCTGGCTTTAACTCTCGCCGCATCTTCGCTGGCGAAACGGGAAGACCCCGCCTTCGAAGACCTTGCGATCCATCGCGTCATTCAGGAGCTCACGCAGCTGTACCTCGCGGATATCGCTGAATCTGTCACGCGTCAGGCGCTGGAAGCGGCGTGCGTGCTCCGGCGTGTAACCGTTTCTCTTTTGCGCGCGATACTCCCGGACATTCCCCCGCAGGACGCTTTTTCGAGGTTGCGGTCGCTGCCCTTCGTCAACATCGATCTGGATGGTCTGCACATTCACGATTCCGTGAAGCAAGTGATGGCCACGGCGCTGCGCGCCACGGATCCAAGCAAGTATCGAGGTTACCGGCAGGCGGCATGGATGCAGTTGAGGACGGAATTGAGCACGGCCCCGAATACCGATCTTTGGCGCTACACGTCCGACATGCTTTACCTGCTCGAAAATCCCGTAATTCGCGAGGCGTTTTTCCCAACTGGCGCTCAGGCATACGCCGTCGAGCCCGCGCGTAGTCAGGACGGCGACGCCATCCGAGCCATATCTACACGACATGACGGGCCTGAATCTGTCGGGAGCTTGAGTGAATGGTGGACGGCAGCGCCCGAGACTTTTAGCGTGGTTCGCGATCTCGACGGCAAGACAGTCGGTTTCTACTGTCTTTCGGAGTCCACAAGCGTTGGCAAAACCATTCTTGACAAGGATCCCGTGGCCAGCGGTTGGCTCACGCACCTGCGCGACAACCCGCTGCCTGAAGATGAGACGGCGCTTTTTCTTCGTCGTTGGTTAAGCGAAGGCGAAGGGGAGCAGCCCTCGCCGATTCAAGCTGCCAGCTGGCTTGACATAAAGAGAACTTATCTCGCCTTGCGACCGAGGCTCCGCCGTGTCTACATGACATTGCAGGACATTGGTCCTTATGCAGCTGCCGCACAGACCCTGGGCTTCGTGCCCGTTCCCAGCTGCGACGTAAAGTTGGACGGAAGAACTTACTACAGCGCCATGCTCGATTTTGGTCCGTCCTCCGTTGATGGCTGGCTTGCACGGCTTGTCGCTGCCGAATTGGGCGTCACGGGAAATGACATGCTTGATGTGGATGCTCGTGAACTGGTGATCGATGATTGCCGGGTAAGGCTTACTAAGCTTGAGTTCTCGGTTTTCCGCTATCTCCGCGAGCGCGAAGGCAAAGCGGTGGCTCGGGAAGCGCTGATCCAGGATGTGTGGGGACACAAGTATGACGTGGGAAGTAACGTGGTGGATGCGGTGATCAAGAATCTGCGCAAAAAACTCGGCAAAAAGTCCGAGCTGATCGAAACCATTCCAGGCTATGGATACAAATTTCGTTCCCCGGCATAAGAACTGCTAGCATCGGTTTCTCGAAAAAGGGAATCCATCATTCAAGCTCCGTTGGCGCACAGAAAGCAGAAGCCCAGAAGCTGGCGAGACTGCTGACGGTGTTTTCCTGCTTGCGGCGAAGCTCGTAGAGTTGCGGCGCGACCATTCGACTGAGGTTGTCCCCTTGAGTGAGACACTCAGTTAAGGGGACAACCTCAGAGAGATACCTTGAGTTCTAGAATTTTCCAGGACCGGGTCGACAAGTGCACGGCCTGCAATTAGCCGAATTTATGATGTTATTGGCTTAAGAGCGAACTTGTCAGGCGACAGGCCGGCGCGGTCATCGAGTTGCAACTTACCGAGAATATTGGAAACGTGGAACTTGGCGGTCCGCTCTGAAATGGCGAGTAGATTTCCTATTTCTTTATTTGTCAGACGCCGCATAAGCAGCTGAAGCACTTGAGCCTCGCGTGCAGTCAGAGAGTGGCCGGGCAGCAACTGCGCATCTATAAGCGCTTTTGCATTCTTGACAAACGCCAGCAAAACCGCCGAGGGAACCCACGGCTGGCCCTTCAAAATCGCCTGGATTGCTTGCGGCAATTCCTGTTGCCACGTTTGGCGCAATTCCACGAACCCATCGATGCCCCAATAAAAAAGTCGTATTTCCTCAGTGTGATCTCCATCTCCCGGCGGCAAAAGCGCGAGGCACTTGCTGCCGGGAGCGCCACTGCGGAGCCGGGCCGCCAGCGGGCCGAGGTTCGTCCGCAGCGAGCACGCATCCAGAAGAAAAATCTGGGGCGAACCGGAGTTCTGGATGAGTTTAGTTTTAGTAATACCTTCCGAGAAAGATGTAACGATCAATTCTTTCATGTGCGCGAGTAGAGCTTCCACCGTACTGGTTAGCACCGGATGTGAACTCACGACATTGACTGTGACCGTCATGCGCCATTCCACCTACAGGCGTGCACCGCGTTCCTGATAGGGCCGGAGGGCAGGACCACCGGGAGTGGTGGGCAGAAAACCTGGAGCAATATAGCGTGGTGGGAGAAGAAAGCAAGTTATTTTTGAGTGAACTTTATTTTTTGAGTTTATACAACTCTGGCAATTCAATCACGTCTTAAGCCCTGTCCGGTTGGCAAGTTGATTCGATTTCTTTTTGCTGTCCGTCGCCGGCCTCCGGGGGGCGAGGAAAACCTGTCCGATAAATTGTGGCCACCGGACGTTGCCCGCAAACGCATAGAGGGCTAGGTTGCGCGCGTTCATGTGACGCGGTCTGGCTGTTTTTTGGCGCGGCAGAGGCCATAGGCAGCTTGGGGAAGTTTGGCAGGCGTGTTGGCACGACTGTTGTAGGTGAGTGTTTTTGCACCGCGTGGTTCGGACTACGGCTATTGGCACATTAACTAAGGACGCTAAATCCCAGACCCGTATAAACGTATCGCAAGTGCTCGAACGGGCATGCAGTAGTTGTTGATCGAACGAACTCCATTCGTAGGGAGGAGAAGCAATGTACTTCAATGTTTTCGGCGAAAAGGTTTCTAAGCGACGCTACAAAGAGATGTGCAACGCGGCCAAGAACCGGCGCGAACTGATCGCTGCCGGGTTAACCAGCCGCCGCGACCTCATGAAAATGGGCCTGCTCACCGCGAGCGGCATGTTAGTCGCCAAGAGCGGTCTGAGCGCCCGGGCGCAACAAGCCCCCCTCCCGCTCGCACCGGCGACGAAAACCAACAACCCACCAAGTTCGGGTTCCAACACCAGTCCGGGGACCAACCAGAACTGCGTTCCTGGCAACCAGACGGCCAGTCCGATTACCAAGCCGTTTGTCACGCCTCTGCCAATTCTACCGGTTGCTGCCAAGACTGCGCTTTCGACTTTCAACCCCCAACCCACCGACTGTCCCAACACGTCAAGCGGAACCGACGGAAGCGAACATCGCGCCGCGTGCCATCAGGGGCCGACCAATTTCCCTGGCCAGTTTCCGAGCGCAGCTAACCTCGGGAACAATTACTACAAATTTCACCAGAGACAGTTCAGCACGAGGCAGATGTCTCCCAGCCTACCGGCCCAGACCATCTGGGGATTTGATGACGGCACGCACGGACCGTTGAGCCCTGGGCCGACCTATCAAGCCTTTTATGGCGTTCCGCAGTTAACGCGCAATATCAATTCCCTGCCCAACATCACACAAGTGAACAACACCGGTTTCGGGTTCCCTTCCGTATCGACGCACCTGCACAACGCGCACAACCCCTCGGAGAGTGACGGTAATCCCTGCGACTTCTATCCCAACGGTCAGTTCTGCGACCAGTACTATCCCAACGTGTTAGCCGGATTCAGCACCTCGCCGTTTGCACCGACCGGAGACATCAACGAGGCGTTGAGCACCCTTTGGTATCACGACCACCGCGTGGACTTTACCTCCCAGAACACATACAAGGGCTTGGTCGGGTTCTATTGCCTCTTCAACCAGTTTGACACGGGCGACGAAGGTACCGGGTTTCACCTGCCCAACTTCCCGCAATTCGATATCCCACTTCTCTTCAATGACAAAGTTTTCGATCCGGATAGCGGCGAGTTAGTGTTCGACTTGTTCAACCTGGATGGCATCCTGGGCGACAAGTTCCTGGTGAACGGTGTGATTCAGCCCTTCCTCCAGGTAGAGCCACGCCGTTACCGCTTCCGCCTGCTGGACACCGGTCCTTCCCGCTTCTACGAGTTTTTCCTCACTGGGGGCATACCGGGGCAAACGCCGACGACGAACCCATTCTTCCTGATCGGCACAGACGGTAACCTTCTCCCCAATCCCGTCCAGGTCACCAGTGTGCGCATTGGGCCCGCTGAGCGCGTGGAGGTCATCATTGACTTCTCCAAGTTTGCCGGTCAGACGCTGTATCTCGAGAACCGCCTGAATCAGCTTAGCGGCCAGGGACCGGTGGCGGTAAACAGTCAACTGTTCGCCCAAGACGAACCGGTCAACACTGAATGCACGCAAGTTCTCACGAAAACCACACCGGCAATCAAGGGAGCCGGTACAGGCGACCTCATCTTGCAGTTCCAGGTCAGCAGCAAGGCTGTCAAGGATGGGAGCGTGGATCCCGCGACGAATCCGCACTTCTACAACCTGCCGAGCACGACGGACGCTCCCCGGCTCGTGAGGACCTTCAAGTTCGACCGCCTGAACGGGCAGTGGTCTATCAACGGCCAGTTCATGGATTGCGGCATCGGTCCCAGCGGATTCTCGGAGTCTTTCCGCTTCACCGTGCAGCAGAACAGCGTGGAGCACTGGCTCCTCACCAATCTTTCGGGCGATTGGACTCACCCAATCCACATCCACTTGGAAGAGCACCAGATCATGAACCGCAACCGGGTAGCGGCGACCGTTCCCACGGATTTGGGACGCAAGGACGTCACCCAGTTGCATCCCAACGAGCGGGTCGAGCTCTTCTTCCGCTTCCGTGACTGGCTGGGCAAATACCCGATTCACTGTCACAACGTTGTTCACGAAGATCACGCCATGATGGCGCTGTGGCACGTCCAGCCGACGGGCGACAGCATACTTGTGCCGTAAAGGGCACGGAGGAGGGTCAAAATCGTGAGAAAACTATCGAGAAGAGATGCATTAAGCCTGCTGGGAATCGCGGGCGTGGCTCCTTTTGCTGGGGGCCTACTCAAGGCCGCCGCTGACACCGTCGGCCCTCCTGTGAGTGCCGCCAATTCCCCGCATCCCATCACCACCGACCCCGCGCAAATAGCGGCGCGCAAGCGTATTCAGGAGCAGCATCTGCCGAACCTTCCCTTGATCAACCATGAAGGCAAGCGAGTCCGCTTCTACGACGACCTGGTCAAAAATAAAATCGTTACCCTCAATTTTTTCTACGCCAATTGCGACGAAGTCTGCCCGTTGGTTACCGCCAATCTCGCAAAGGTGCAGAGGCTGCTGGGTGATCAGGTAGGCCGGGACATCCACATGTACTCCTTTACTTTGAAGCCGGAGGAGGACACCGTCGACGTGATCCGGAAATACCGCGCAAAGTACAACGCAGGGCCCGGTTGGACATTCTTCACTGCCAAGCCGGCCGATATCGAAAAACTCCGCAAAGCGATCGGATTCACTTACCCGGATCCGAAAATCGATGGCGACAAAACGCAACACATCGGCAACATTCGTTATGGTAACGAGCCCTTGATGTATTGGGCGGCTTGTCCGGGGATGGCCCATGCCAAATATGTGAAGGAAACGCTGGAGTGGATGATTCACCCGCGGTAAACCGGGATCGCAAGCGCTCCGAACGGGGCGCCAACCATATGTTTTTATCGTTCAACACATTTTTGATCTGAGTCGCTGCGCGCGGCCCAAGGAGCAAGAAGGAGGATAGAGTCGTGAAGAACGTATTGATGAAAAGCATTCTCGTATGTAGTGTTGTGCTAATGGCAGCAGGAGTTGCGTCCGCCCAGACCTTTACCAAGTTCAACCCTCCGCCGTGCGATTTCAGTGACGCGTTTTACAATAACAATGGCATTCTCACATCGAACACGTCCAACCAAACCGCTGAATTGGCTACCGAACCCGACGGACGTTTCGGCACCTTCCGGCAGACTGGCCCGCCGGCAACTGGCAGCCAGGTAAACTGGGTGGCGGACACTGCCGACTGCAGCGCCACTGACCCCACGCATCGGGATTTCCGCATTCTTGCAACGACAGGCGGCAACTCGGACGATAACAACAGCCCCTTTACCTGTGCTGATCTTGGCCTCAGTGCCAGCCCCGGATGCGCTAACCAACCTGCGAATGGGGGCCAGGTACCTGAAACTTTGGAGTTCATCTCCATTCTTGCGTTCCTGCACGCCCAGCCAACCAGCTTCGAGAACAACTTTGCTATCAATGAAGGCGACAATCCCATCTCGCTTGTTCAAGGCACCGACGCGGCTGGGAACGTGACGGGCCTCAACCCCCGTGGCATCAGCATGGAGTATATTGTCGGCAACTTTGAGGCATACGCGAAGGTCAAACAGCAAGTAGGTGTGGACCAGCACGGCAATCCGATTTTTGCGCTGAATCCCTGTGCGTCGGACATGGCCGACCCCACTCTGGCGCCGCTCCAGCCCTGCTTCTCGGTAGCTGATTCCAAGGATTCGAACGGTAACACGATTTCCGACGTTGCGACTCCCAACCTCGCTCTGAATTGGAGGTTTGCAACCAACCGCAACGCCATGGACGGCAGCGACAACAACTGCATCACCCAGAATGATCAGAGTTGCAAACATAAGGGGACTTTCAGCGACAGTCCATTTGGTTATTTCTGCGACGACGAGTTGGGCATGTGGATTATCACTTACTTCTGGTTCACGCAGCCTCCCGGGAGCCCCAACAACGCGACCTGTGCTTCGGTTTTCCAGAAGATCGGTGCGAAGAATGGCTTCAACTCCGAGGGATACCCGGTGATCCTGACTGCCCATGAGCTGAACGACGAACTCGAGGCCAATGGCTGCGGCCAGGAGGGTAAGGAGAATACAGCCGGAACCGACGGAGGTGCGGTCTGGCTTATCTGCCCTGCCATTCCCGACCCGCGCAATGGGGCCATCGCCTCCGACGCGTTCCTGGATGTGGTGTCGCACACCAGCTTGCTGGATCCGTTCGTTCAGCAGAACTTCAGCTGTCTGCAGCAGACCGGCAAATTCTGCTTCGAGAACTCTGTAGAGTAAGTTCCGGCAGGCCTGAGTGCGGACGCTCTTCCCACCCTTGGCTGAGTTTAAAACTCAGCCAGGGGTGCCGTCTCTTAAGCTATGGGGCAAAAGTATCGTCTCTAAAAGGGTACCCACATGATCAGGTCAGGGAGCAGGACCTCTCGTCGTAATTTCCTGAAGCTGGTGGCTGCTGGGGCCGCCCCTGGTCCATTCTTCAATTTCCCCGCCCGCGCTCTCGCTAGCCAGAAAACGCTTAAGATCGCAAAGTGGGCCCATTTCCTGCCGGAATATGATCAGTGGTTTGTAAATGTTCTCGCCGCCGAGTGGGGCAGGCATAACGACACGAAAGTTACGGTTGACGTTATTCCTGTAGAGCAGATTCGCGACTACGCATTCGCCGAAGTCAAGGCGGGGAAAGGTCATGACATCTTCGTGTTCCCCTGGCCTCCTGCGGAGTTCCGCGAGCACGTGATTGATCACGGCGAAATCTACCAAGCGGTGGCAGGCAGGGTCGGAGCCATCCAGCAACTCGCACACAGATCAACGTTCAATTTCGCAACCAAAACCTACTTCGCTTTCGCCGATTTCTGGGTTCCCTCTCCGCTGCAATTCTTCGAGGATTACTGGGGTGCCATTGGTATGCCCGCCGGTCCGGTGCATTACAACGGCCTGTTGGCTGGCGCCAGCGAAATACGCGAGAAATTCAAGGTGCCGTGCGGTCTCGCTTTCTCGCCGACTCTTGAAGGGAACGTCACTTTGCACACCATGTTGTACGCCTCCCGCGCCTGGATATTAGATGGAACCGATGTGGTCTTCAACAAAAACGTGTTTGCTGAAAACACGTTAAGCTACATTCAAAGGTTGTATCAGCAGGCAGGGACTCCTGAGCAGCTCACTTGGGGGCCCGCCGGCAATGTCCGCGCCATGTTGGCTCGTAAAGTTTCCTGCAGCATGAATGGTATAAGCCTCGCGAGGACTGCAGAAAAAGAAGCTCCCGAAGTAGCAAAAAACATAAGACTGCAACCGCCACTGATTGGAAGAAATGGAATGGGGGTAACTGCTCTGCCCCACGTCACCAACTGCTCCGCCGTCTGGAAATTTGCCCAGAACGAGGAGGGCGCTAGAAAGTTCGTCGCCGACCTGGTCGACAGCTCGCATGCCGGCTATGAGCAATCGAAGGGTGTGAACCTTCCCATCTATCCCAAAACACTCCCCGATTTCATCCTACGAATTGATCACGACCGCAACGGTTATCTTTCGTCCCGGTACGAGCCGCTGAAGGATGCCCTGCATTGGACACCCAACCTCGGCGTGCCCGGAATGGCCAACCCGGCGTTTATGGAGATTTTCAGCACCTCCGTAGTGCCCAGGATGGTCGCCAAAGTCCTTAAGGGCGAGCAGAGCGCGGAAGACGCCGCTGCCGCCGGCGCGCAAGAAATGCAGAGAATCGTTAATAAGTGGAAGCAGAGCTGAAGAAAGGAACGTGGGTTAGACTTTTTATGCGCAAGCTCTTTCATTTCGCCGCATTGTTGGCGCTGGCCGTTTCGCCGCTGCTCGCGACCGCTCCGCTGCCTCGCAAATCGCCAGAGTTCGCCATCTATGAACCCGGCGGCAAGACGACTTTGCTCTCCAGTTTCAAAGGTAAGGTGGTGGTCATCGAGTTTCTGTTTGTCGGGTCCCAGCACTGCCTGCGCGTGGCCGCCACTATCAACAAATTGAATAGCGAGTTAGGTGCGCGTGGATTTCAGCCCGTCGGCATAGCCTTCGGCCGCGACGCCAATGGCGCGAACGTCTACCTGATTGCCCAAACCTTAAAACTCAGCTATCCGCTTGGCTATGCAAGCAAAGATGACGTGGACAGCTTCCTTGGCCGGACGGGCAACGAGGTTCTCAGCATTCCCCAGGTCGTCGTAATTGACCGCTCCGGTGTGATTCGCGCCACAAGTGGAAGCCGACGCGGCGATGCAAAATTGGAAGATGAGGGCTATTTGCGCGACCTGATCGACGCTCTGCTAAAAGATGGATTTGGGAGTCCAGGAGCGAAGAAAAACGTCCCTCTGCAATAGAAGCCCTACACTCGAGCTTCACACAATATGGTAACTTCAGAACCGCTCGGCTTGAGCCGAGGAGCCAGTTACCGGGGTGGTTCGTCTGTGCTTGCGACGAAGGGCTTGGCTGGCATAGTGGCTCAGCTGCCAGAAGGTCTGCGGACAGAAGTTGGGCGGTTCGGTTTGCTTCCATTGGGACCAAAGACACTCGACGTGGTCTAATTCGGCAGCATGGGCAGGAAGAAATTCGAGCCACACCAGCAAATTCCCCGGCTCGATGTCTCGATGGATAACGGGACGCCGCCGCCTGTGCGCATCGCCGAGTCCGCGGCAAACACACGCGATGAAGCCGATCGTTTGCAAGAGCGATAAGCTGGACCGACGCGGGATTATTTTGTCGAGGCTCTCGACGTTCAGAAACTCCATCGCAATAAACGGCGTACTCCCTTCTTGACCAACCTCATAGATGATTACAATGTCGGGGTGTTGCAATCCGCCAGTTGATCGAGCCTCTGAAGAGAAACCTTTTAGCAGTTTAGGGTCTTTGGCGAGACCCGCCGTTAGCGTTTTTAGGACTACAATCCGGTTAATCAAGAGGTCGTGCGCCTTTTAATCGACCCTCGTGGCGCCCTGGCCGACCTTTTCGATTATCTCGAACTTCCTGAGCCTGCTCACCGCGAGGTACCGACCGGATCCCAGGCATGCTCGTCCGTCGAGGTACAAGTGCAATTGCAGTTAAGCCTTTTCATTGGGACGGGCTCGTCCACGTGGGATTTCGTAACTCGGTCGATGGCTCCAGATATGTTCTTCGATGTCAATACTCTCTGAAATAAGGCACGAACCCATTCCACCGCCGCCGTCACGATGCGCTACACGCATTCGAATCTCGACTCGAAAGTTGCGGCGGTCGGAAAACTCGCGCGCCACTGCTACAATCCAGCTACACTACGCACCACAATGCAGCAGTCGCCACCCAAAGTGTCACAAATTGGCCGCTAACTCAGAGAATACGCTAGAATCAAAAATGGAGGAGTGGGTGAGCGGTTGAAACCGGCGGTCTTGAAAACCGTTAGACTCGAAAGGGTCTCGGGGGTTCGAATCCCTCCTCCTCCGCCATTTTCCGTTGCCTATGTCTCAGGTCGGTCACTGGCGGACCCAAGTTCTCTCTCTTTCGGGCTTGGGGAGAGCCTTCACGTTTGAAGAGAACAAATGGCAACAGGTTCGGTTTGGTTCCTCTCACGGCTGGTGAAGCAGGCAACGAACGAAAGGACAACATCAAGCGCGCGTGGTTTTTCATCACGGTCGCAGTCCTTTTTGTTCTCGCCGATCAGCTAGGTCATGTGAAAAACACGTCCCATTCAAACTCCGGCTTGGCTTCCGTAGAACCTGTCAGTTTGACCGTGTCTCCCAGAGATGAACCAGGAGATCGACCTGGATTGTCCGTTCGGTTCCGACTGAGCAACAAGGGAAACCATTCAGTCTTCTATCCTATGCGTCCGGAGACAGATGATCCTGTCGGACAGATTGTCACGCGGACTTCTCCATCATCAGAGTGGGTCAGTCCAGCGACTGTCTCGGAATAACCGATCTCCGCTGTCCCGGGATTCATGGAGAAGAATCTCACGTGGATTGAGATGCCCCCGGGCGGTTGGGTTGACGGTGAATTCCATGATCCAGGCGAACCTCCCGGAGAGCATGCCAATGTGATCTACGTGAAGCCAGCACGTGATGCGGGGGGGATCAGGATTGTCTCTAATTCTTATCATTCTCTTGCTAACTAGTAAGAGACTCGTAGTACCGTTCAGAAGAACCAAACAGCAATATAGATCCTGAGGCTTGGGAGCTTGTGCGCCGGAGGGTTGAAAGGACAGCAAGAAGTGACAGAGGGGAAATGACGCAGCGTAGACAGACTGCCCATCGTAACGAAAAGTCGCGCAGAAAACTGTGCGGCGATGGTATCCGAAATTTCTATCACTCGAGACGTGAACAGGTTTCATGAACACGCTTCCAGTTGGCCCGACCTTCACACTGAGTCTCGCGGCATACTTGACTGGCGCCCTTGCTAGTCTTGCGACGTGGCGAAAGCCAGCGCTCTGCCGCTACATCTGCTGCGGCAGCGCCTTGGCTGGCGCGATTTTCGGTGGGTTCGCCGCAGTATTCGGGATTCTTCAAAGCACGCCGGTTCGGTGGTCGGTCTCCTCGGGAATTCCATTTTTTAGCTACAGCTTTGACTATGACGCTCTGGCTAGCTTCTTCAACTTGACACTCGCAATATTGGCAGGCGCGGTTTCCATCTACTCCCTGAGCTATTTGAAAGAGTTCGAGGGCAAGCGGAACATCGGCTTCTTCGGGTTCTTATTTCATCTGTTACTTCTCAGCTTAGCGATCGTTTTTACTGCTGCCAATGCGTTCTTGTTCTTGATCGGGTGGGAAGTGATGGCACTGGTGTCCTACGGGCTGGTCGCGTTTTACCACGAAGATCGCGAAACCCGGCGAGCGGGGTTGCTCTACATCGTTATGGCCCACGTGGATGCTGGGTGTTTGCTCCTCGGTTTCGCTCTCTTGATGCAGGTTAGCGGCAGCGCGGAGTTCGCGAGCTTCCGCTCTGCCGCCCTGCAATTATCCAGCGGCCAGCAAGCAATCGCATTCTTGCTTTTCTTCTCATGCTTCGGCATTAAGGCTGGTGTCATTCCGTTCCACATCTGGCTTCCGGCCGCGCACCCGGTCGCGCCCAGCAACATTTCGGCGCTGCTTTCCGGAATCGTGCTCAAGGCAGGCATTTATGGCATGGCCCGGATTTTCCTGGACGGACTGGGGGTGCTGCCATCCTGGGCGGGTTTACTGGTGCTCATCGTGGGGGTGGCCTCCGCTGTTCTCGGAGTCTTGTATGCCCTGATGGAACATGACCTCAAACGGCTGTTGGCGTACCACAGTATCGAGAATATCGGCATCATCCTTATCGGCCTCGGCGCCGCGTTAGTGTTCCGTGCTGCTGGGCATCCACAACTCGCGGCGGTAGCTCTGATCGCCGCGCTCTTTCACACTCTGAATCACGCCATCTTCAAGTGTCTCCTTTTCCTGGGGGCAGGTTCGGTGCTGCATTCGACAAGATCACGGAATATGGAGGAGCTGGGCGGCCTGATCCGCACCATGCCGGTTACAGCCTTCTGCTTCCTGATCGGAGCCGTCGCCATTTCCGGTCTTCCGCCCTTGAATGGATTTGTCAGTGAGTGGCTTACCTACCAGAGCCTTCTGGCCGGTTTTGGAGCGACTGGAGGCTTGACGCGTATCCTATTTCCGCTCGCCGGTTCCATGCTCGCGCTAACTGGGGCATTGGCTGCGGCTTGTTTTGTGAAAGCATTCGGGATTACGTTTCTGGCCTTACCGCGTAGCGCTGAGTCCCGGAGCGCTCACGAAGCCCCTCGCTCGATGCTCGTTGGCATGGGATGCCTTACGGTGGCGTGCGTGGCCTTGGGCTTAGGCGCTACCTGGTTTCTCCCTATGTTCCACGCACTTACGGAGCAACTACTCGGAACAAGAGTTGGCGCGAATCTGATCACTGCGCACGGATGGGTGCTCTCCACGGGAACACCTCATGGCGGTTTGGTATCCACCGCGGCCATTGCGATTGCACTTCTGTTCCTGCTCATTCCGGCCGTTTTCCTGGTCTCGATCACGGGGAGGCAGTTCGCGCGAAAGCGGGGACCAGCTTGGGACTGCGGCTTGCCGGGCCTGTCTGAAGAGAATGAGTACACCGCGACCGCCTTCTCAAAAGCATTGCGGATGATCTTCTCTGTGCTTTACCAGCCACGCCGGGAGATTCAAGCCGTCTTTGATGTGTCTCCGTACTTTCCGAAAGCGATCCATTTCGAGAGTGAGATCGAGCCAACGTTCGAGAAACGGCTCTATGAACCACTGAAAGATCTTCTGCTGCGGATCGCGACGAGAATGCGAGCCATTCAGGCCGGGAGCATTCACGCCTATTTGGCATACATCTTTATCACCCTCGTCTTGCTCTTGCTCTTTGGAGTTCGCCCGTGACCAGCTTGTTAGCCAAATCAGGCCTGCAGTTGATATTGGTGTTGCTGGTTGCTCCGTTCCTCAGCGGCATCATCAAGACTCTGAAGGCCAGACTGCAGAACCGTCGAGGGCCGAATATCCTCCAATTTTATCGCGACATCTTCAAGTTGTTTCGCAAAGGAATGGTCATTCCGGGGACTGCGTCGTGGATTTTCTCGGCGACCCCTTACATCGTCTTTGTGACCGCGGCTCTGGTCGGACTCATGATACCGATGACCGCGACAGACGCACCGCTCAGTCTCTTTGGTGGTGTTCTCGCGGTTGTCTATCTTTTGGCGCTCGGCCGTTTTTTCCAAGCCCTTGGCGGGCTCGACGCGGGCAGCTCGTTCGGCGGCCTCGGTAGTAGCCGCGAAATGACGATTTCGGCGATCGCCGAGCCTGCCATGATGCTCGCGATTTTCACCGTGGCCCTGGCCGCAAGCTCCACAAACCTTAGCGAAATGGCCAAGGTTGCTGTAAGCCAAAGCTGGAAGTTTCTGGCGCCGTCGCAGATGTTGGCATTTGCAGCGCTCTTTATCGTGCTCATTGCAGAAACGGGCCGCATCCCGGTGGACAACCCCGCGACGCATCTCGAACTAACCATGATTCATGAAGCCATGATCCTTGAGTATTCCGGACCCTATCTCGCGCTGATCGAGTATGGTGCGTCTATAAAACAGCTTGTGCTCATGACTCTGGTGGTCAACACATTCTTCCCGTTTGGTCTGAGTTCTAGCTGGACGATGCGAGGACTCGGTCTGGGTCTGGTTTTTTACCTAATCAAGATGCTTCTGCTGTCGTGTCTCATCGTGCTGGTGGAAACCACCAACGCGAAATTGCGGCTCTTTCGAGTGCCGGAACTGCTCATGGTCTCTTTCATCTTTGGAGCGCTCGCGCTCATTTCCACATTCCTATTTTGAGGCGTTGTGTGACCTTTCTCCAAGATCCCGAGTTCGGCGACAGAATCATCACCCTGATGGCGGCGCTGGTCCTTGTCTTGCAGATCGCCGCGGTCGGGCAACGCTGGTTGGTTTCGAGCATTCGCATCTACTCGCTGCAATCGTTCCTCCTAGCGGCGATCGCGGGCATCATCGCGTACTTTAACCACGCTAGCCACATATATATAGCTGCGTTATTGACCTTGATCTTGAAGGCGGGACTCCTTCCCTGGTTGCTGGAGCGTCTCGTCAAGAAAATCAAGATCCGACGGGAGATCGAACCGCTGATCAACGCTCCGCTGTCGATTCTCATCTCTGGCTGCTTGACGCTGGTGGGTTACGTTGTTGCGCAGTCCTTCTACCACCAGGAAGAGACTTCGGTCCGGGCCGCCCTCGGGCATAACACTCTTGCGGTGGCAATCGCTCTGTTCCTGATTGGTTTCTTCACGATGCTGAATCGCCGCAAAGCATTGACACAAGTGCTTGGGCTGCTTTCCCTGGAGAATGGTCTCTTCCTGGCGGCGATCTCGTTGACCTATGGAATGCCCTTGATCGTTGAGCTCGGCATCTTTTTTGATGTTCTTGTCGCGGTAATGATTCTAGGCATTCTCGTATTTCGAATCCGCGAGGCGTTCGATTCGATGGATGTCAGCAAGCTTCGGAAGTTGCGAGAGTAGGCGATCGCATGATTTTGCTCTGGCTACTTATCGTGCCCCTTGTTGCCGGCCCGCTGGCCTTCTTTCTCCGAAAAAGGTCCGGCATGGAGGTGGTCAATCTCGCTGCCTTCGCTGTTCTGCTGGGCTTGGCCGCCGCACTGGCGGCTCGTGTACTTCGGAGTGGCCCCGTTCCCCTTTGGAATGGATTCTTTTACGCGGACGCTCTCAGCTCGTTGGTTGTTCTCTTGACCAGTTTCGTCGCACTCGTATGTTCCATCTATGCCGTTGGCTATTTCCGTCACGATGAGAGAAACGGCGTTTTCCAGGAAGGCGAAGAACTGGGAGGCGGGCGCGCTGTTAACAAACTGCGAGAATACTACGCGCTCACTCCTCTGTTTGTTTTTTCCATGATTCTCGTCGCTCTCGCCAACAACCTCGGAATACTCTGGGTGGCAATCGAGGGAACCACGTTAGCGTCTGTGTTCCTGGTGATGTTCTACGGCCGCGAAACTTCTCTGGAAGCTGCATGGAAGTACGCCATCATCGGAGGCGTCGGTCTCTCCATGGCCCTGTTCGGCACTATTCTGATCTACTACTCCGCTCATCTATCCCTCGGAACGGACACGCTTGCGGGTCTGAATTGGTCTGTCCTCGTCGGAAACGCCGCCCAGTTTGATAAGCCCACCATGAGGCTAGCCTTCATTTTGATTCTGCTGGGGTACGGAACCAAGGCCGGAATCGCTCCCATGCATACCTGGAAGCCGGATGCCTACAGTGAAGCACCGATCCCGGGGGCAGCGATGCTCGCAACGGGTGTCCTTAACTGCTCTCTCTACGGTCTTGTGCGATTCTACATTCTAAGTTCTAGGTGCCTGGGCCCAGGGTTTGCCTCGCACCTTTTGATTCTTTTCGGCCTGCTTTCGATGGGAGTAGCCGTTCCTTTTGTTCTCGTCCAGAAGAATTTCCGCCGGATGCTGGCCTATTCCAGCATTGATCACAGCGGCATCATGGTTCTTGCCCTCGGCTTCGGAGGGGCCTTGGGTGTGCTGGGTATGCTTCTTCACATGACATTTCATGCGATTACCAAGCCTCTGCTGTTCTTTTGCGCTGGAAATGCCCAGCAACAGTTGAAGACAGACCTATTCCCAGAAGCAAAGGGGGGGCTGATCAATTCGATGCCTTTGACGGGCGCTGCCTTTCTCATGGTGACTCTTGCGATTACAGGAGCACCTCCCTTCAGTCTGTTCCTAAGCGAATTCATCATTCTTCGCGCGGGATTCAGCAGAGGCTATTTCCTTCTAGGCGCTCTGTTCATCACTTTTCTCGTGGCTATTTTCTCTGGATTTCTCATCCACATCGCCAACCTTGTGCTTGGTCCTGACCAGGGCCTTCCCCCGGCCGAGAATTGCCGCTGGAAGGAGTCCTCTGTCGCAGGCTTGGCTCTCGTGATTATTGTCATGGGTTTCTGGATTCCAGCCCCGTTGTTTAGGCTCATTCAGGGAGCAGTGGAAATTGTGACGAGCGGACGATGAGACAGGCAATGTCTGTGTTCTTTGAGGCTCTTCAACAGAAGTTTGGCGCTCTGATTCAATCGATGTCTGCGGAATGCGAAGAGGAGGTCTATCTACATGTCGCTAATCCGGACATCCGGGCTCTTGTCGAATGCCTCCGAACTGAGTTCGAAGCCAGATTGGTTACGGTGTTCGCCGAGGACCGGCGTTCCGCAGAAAGTGTCTTCTTCAACTACTACGCATTTGAACGGTTGGGCGACACTCGGTATCTGGTTGTGCGGGCCCCAATCCAGGCCGACCATCCCGAGTTTCCATCGCTCGCAGCCGAACAGCCAGCCGTGAACTGGCAGGAACGCGAAATACAGGATTGGTTTGGCTTGAAGGCCGTCGGACATCCCAATCCTCGCAGGGTCGCCCTGCATGACAACTGGCCGGATGTTCATCCATTGCGCAAGGGCTTTCCGCTAAAGACAGTACTGCCGCCGTTTGAGGGAGAACGCCACATATACCGACCCGCCCTGGGTGAAGGGGTTTTTCAAGTGCCGGTAGGGCCGGTTCATGCCGGAACCATTGAACCCGGTCATTTCAATTTCGCGGTCGCTGGTGAGCCGATTCTCTATTTGCAGCTTCGTATGTTCTATACGCATAAGGGCACAGAAAAACTTTTCGAGAGGCTGCCGATACCCAAGGCCGTGTTTCTCGCGGAGAGCATCTCCGGGGATTCGAGTTTCTCCCATGGCACGGCTTTTTGTCAGGCCATTGAACGCGCGGCTCAGATCGGAGTTCCGATGCGTGCTACGATCATGCGAACGATCCTTCTGGAGCTCGAACGAATTTGCAATCACGTTGCCGATATCGGGGCGATTGCAACCGATGTTGGCTTTGTCGTCGCAAATGCCCACGCCAGCCGCTTGAAAGAAACGTTGGTCAGCCTGAACGAACAGTTGACAGGCAACCGTCTCTTGCGAGGCATGGTCTGCGTCGGCGGCGTGCGAAGGGGCTGGGATGCCGCGCAACTGGTTTCGCTTCGTGCCGCAATCGCTGCTTTCGCAAGTGAATTTCAGGATCTAGTCGCGTTGATTGACTCCTCCGAATCCACTCGCGACCGGTTGGAACAGACAGGAATCCTCCGCCCTGAAAAGGCAAAGGATTTAGGAATCGTAGGTGTTGCCGGACGCGCCTCGGGGATGGATCTCGACGTTCGGCGCGATCACCCTTATGCCGCCTACGGTCGCTACTCCTTCCGAGTGCCAGTTTATCAAATTGGGGATGTCAGCCACCGAATGCAGGTGCGGATCGACGAGGTGAACGAATCTCTGGGCATCATCCGGAGCGCTGCGAAGGAGAGCCTCGACGGTGACTTCCGTGCAAAAGTCCCTCCCATTCCTGCAAATCGCTGCGCGCTGAGCGCCGTCGAGGGATGGCGCGGCGAAATAATTCATTGGATTCGTACCGGCCCTGACAATCATCTCGAACGATGCAGGATCAAGGACCCCTCCCTCAACAACTGGCCTGCAGTGGTCGAGGCGGTTCAGGGAAATATCATTGCGGACTTCCCGGTCATCAATAAGAGTTTCAATCTTTCCTACTCGGGAACGGATCGATAGACGATGTTCAAGATCATCCAAAAAACGATTCGCACCGGCATTGTAACGAAAGCCTACCCGGCCGAGCCGGCGTGCGTTTCCGAATACTTTCGGGGCCGGCCATACTTCGATTTCGAGACATGGACCGACGCCCGGCCAGCGGCGGAGGCGTGCCCAACGGGAGCGATCTCTCTTCACGACAGCAATGACTCTCGCAAAGTGATCGTCGATTATGGGCTGTGTGTTTTCTGTGGCTTATGCGCCGAAGCCTCTTCCGACAAAGCCGTCCGAATCACGCAAGAATTTGAACTGGCGACAAAGAGCCGCCGCAACCTCGTCCTCACAGCAGAATACACATTGAATGCCGACCACACGCATCGGCAATTGGGCACGGTGCATCGCGGTTCCGGGAACGTCGAAACGGATGCCAAGATTGTTGGGCAGAAAGCGCGGGAAACGATCCACAAAGTCCTGGGGCGTTCTCTAGCCGTCCGACAAGTGGATGCCGGGTCATGCAATGGATGCGAAGTGGAAATCGTCGCGCTCAACAATCCGATCCATGACATCGAACGCTTCGGAATTCAGTTCGTGGCATCTCCTCGTCACGCCGACATGCTCCTGGTCACCGGACCGGTCACCCGGAACATGGAGCTAGCCCTGCAAAAGACGTACCAGGCCATGCCTGAGCCGAAGGTTGTCGTCGCGGTCGGCGCTTGCGGAATCAGCGGCGGTATCTTCGGCGAAAACTACGCGTCTCTTGGAGGCGTTGACAACGTCATACCCGTCGACGTTTACATTCCCGGGTGCCCACCTCGGCCACAAGCTCTTCTCCACGGAATCCTACTCGCTGTTGGTCGTCTCGGAGAGAAACTGTTTCGCGACGCGTGAGTGATCTGAATTTCGAGTTATCCCGCCGGACGCAATTGTGCGCTTTCTTGGCGGCAAGTCGTACGGGCTAATTTCCATCAATTATCAAATATCGTTGTCCTGCCACGATAGAGGCAAAAGGCTGGAGTTTGCGCGACCAACTGGTGAGTCGGCTCATCGCTTTGAATAACAAACTCAATCTGCTGAGTCCTGATCTAGTACACGGGGACGAAGAACGCGCGGAAGTGCAACTAGAACGTGAGAACTTATACGCCGAGATCAAGCACCACAGGGCGAAGAGACACGATGGCAAACCGTGCCCGGCGGCAAGACCGGAAGGGGCCGCTGGCGCTGGGGAAACAAGTGCCGGGGTCGCACCGTTCGATTGCGCTCCACTACGCGCCGGAGTTGCGTCGGGTGGTGGAGGGGCGGGCCGAATCGTCCCTGCATGCAGTCTGTACCAAATTCTTCCGCTTGGTGCACGCCGGTCCACCGCGCCGCAGGCTGAGGTGGCCGCCATCGAAGGTCACCCACCGGGGCCGCTGCGAACGGGTTGCCCTTGTAAGAAATCACCCCGGCGTCGGCCACTCCTTGTACGTCGCCGCCATCCACGCGCACCACGTGAGGCTTCTGAGCGGAGGCGCCAACACCCATAATCGCCACACCCGCCAGGAAATACGACAAGAGCTTCAGCGCCTTCGAAACCGACTCGACGCTGTTCCCACTTTTCAGGCGCATCTCATCATTCCTTTCCATCCAAAGTCGTGCCGAGAAATGGAGCTCAAGGTTCTTTTGCCAGTAGTCAGTGAACACTAGCGATTGACCATCTTCTGCAGATTCTCCGGATAACGCGCACCTTGAATGTCAATCGCAAAAACCGCATCGGATCGCATCACCACTCTGACATCTTCAGCACAGCCTCTGGCAAGCGCGCACCCTGCACTTTGATCTTCGCCGCCGCAGAGTTGATCTCTTGGAGATCGTGGGCCGCGAGTTGTACGTTCACAGAACCGAGGTTCTCCTCAAGACGGTGGATTTTCGTCGTGCCTGGAATTGGAACGATCCACGGCTTCTGCGCGAGTAGCCATGCAAGGGCGACCTGCGCCGGAGTCCCGGCTTTCTGGTCCGCGATTTTCCGCAGTAGGTCAACGACGGCCTGGTTCGCAGCGCGTGCTTCAGGGGTGAAGCGCGGCGAGATGTTGCGGAAGTCAGTGGGACCGAAGGTGGTGTTCATGTCAATCTTGCCCGTGAGGAAACCTGCACCGAGGGGACTAAATGGAACAAAGCCAACGCCCAGCTCTTCGCATGTCCGTAGCACTTCGTTTTGCTCGACATCTCTTGTCCATAGCGAATATTCGCTTTGAACGGCAGCCACGCGCTGCACACTGTGCGCACGGCGTATGGTTTTCGCTCCCGCCTCGGAAAGCCCGAAATGCTTGATCTTGCCCGCGGCGATGAGTTCCTTCACGGCGCCCGCAACGTCCTCGACCGGCACCGCAGGGTCAACTCGATGCTGGTATAGAAGGTCGATGGTGTCGATCTTCAGGCGCTTGAGCATCGCTTCAACGACTTCCCGAATGTGCTCCGGACGGCTATTCAGGCCGCCGCTTCGTTGTCCGGTTTTCAAATCGATGTCGAAGCCGAATTTTGTCGCGATCACCACCTGATCCCGAAATGGTGCGACCGCTTCACCGACAAGTTCTTCGTTTGCGAACGGGCCATATGCCTCTGCCGTATCGAAGAGGGTCACGCCTAGCTCGAAAGCTGCCCGAATAATCTTGACGCCGTCTTGGCGTGGCGCCGGCGGACCATAGGCCGACGACAATCCCATGCAACCAAATCCCAGAGAAGAGACTTGTAGGCCGCTTTTCCCCAGCGTGCGCGTGTTCATGTACTTGACCTGCCTCAACGGTTATCTGCTCTGACGATATGGGAACAAACGGGGTAGCGGTAGCCCGATCCTGCCTAGTCATTGCCTATTTCTCTTGGGAAGCGAGAAATCAGTGGCCAGGCCTGCGTCGAGAGGATTATTCTTTGAAGCGAAATACGACCGCTGATATGAAAAAACTCATACAAACGCCCGCTCTCAGACCAAACCCGGCACACCAATTGCGGCCGCAGCTGGCTGCCAAGATTGCGTCGCTCATCGGCAATGAAGAGAATCGGATAACCGAGATTCCCGGCCTCAGCTTACACCGGCGGACCGCTCCTACACCTCCATGCCGCACAACCTATCATCCAGGCATCATCGTGGTCGCCCAGGGCAGCAAGCAAGTGAACCTCGGCAAGAGTAGCTTCATCTACGACGAGGCTCACTATCTTTTGACCGCTGTCGATTTGCCTATTGTGAGCTGGGTGGCCGAAGCCACACAGGAAGTCCCCTGTCTCGTACTGTCGCTCAAATTGGACATGTCGCTAGTTCGGGAATTGCTCAGCCGTGAGGAGATTCACATCGCGGACGCGCCGTCTGACAGTCCCGCCATGTCCATCGGCGAGACAACACCCGAATTCCTGAGCGCTTGCTGCCGCCTGCTGGATTTGCTGAGCAGCCCGCAGGACATTCCTTTTCTTCACGGCCTGATTCAACGTGAAATTATCTACCGCGTTCTGCAGGGGCAAGTGGGAGCTCGGCTACGCGCAATAGCGACACTCGGAGATCAAAGCCACCGCGCTGCAAAAGCCATTGCGTGGATCGCCGCGAACTATACCAAGCCTCTCCGCGTGGAGGAACTGGCCCAATTGGCGAGCATGGGTGTATCCACGCTGCATCATCATTTCCGAATGTTAACCGCGATGAGCCCGCTTCAGTATCAGAAGCAGATCCGGCTTCAATCCGCACGAAACCTGATGCTGAACAATGGTCTTGACGCGTCGAGTGCGGCTTTTGAGGTGGGCTATGAAAGCGCCACCCAGTTCAATCGGGAATATAGCCGTTTCTTCGGCCAACCGCCTATCCGGGATGTCCGTGGCTTGCGCCATTCCGAGACAAAAACTTCGGAGCCAATGACACAGATGGCGTGAGTCTTGAGGAAGGCCTACAAGACGAGGAAGGCCTACAAGACCATGTTGAGGGGCGGACACATCAGCTTCGAAGCATTCGCCCCAACGCCTTACGCACTCCGTGCCCGATGTCATCAATCTTCATCTATCCGCAGTGCGACGATCTGGGCGAGAGACCCTGAAGCTCCTCCACAACGCCGAACTGTCGGCGCGGTTGGCCCGAGAGAATTAGGCAAGATTTAGGCAGGATCGTTCAATGCAGCGGAGATGCAAGATGCGTATAGTTCGTGTGAGGCCGAAGGACGGTTGGACAAACTTTCGAGCTAGCGATCAACTCGTGCCTTTAGCTGCCGCGAGAGAGCACGCGTACAGATCTATCCGCCAGCACCGAAAACTCATTCATGGAATTGGCGGACTGGGGCCTTGACTCGGAGAAGTTTTACACTTAGGAAGTCGCGTAAATTCTGACCGTGCCCTTCGAAGGAGGTATCCCTATGGTCAAGATTACAGTGAACGGGGTCACACGCGAAATCCAAGCGAAAGACGACACGCCTTTGCTGTATGTCCTGCGCAACGATCTGCATCTCTCCGGTCCGCAATTCGGCTGTGGCCTCGCGCAGTGCGGAGCGTGCTCCGTCCTCATCGACGGCAAAGAAGTCCGCTCTTGCGTCACGCCGCTCTCCACAGTGAGCGCGAATCAGGAAATCACGACACTCGAAGGTCTTCCCGCGCGCTGGGCAAAATTAAAAGGTCTCTCTCCTGATCAGGCGAAAGATATTCTTCACCCGGTTCAGCAAGCATGGATCGAAGAACAAACGCCGCTCTGCGGCTTCTGCCAAAGTGGCATGATGATGGTCGCCACCGAACTCCTCGAGAAAAATTCTAATCCCACCGACGCACAAATAAAAGCAGCCTTCACAACCGAAGGACCATCACCTCACCTTTGCCGCTGCGGCAGCTACGTCGCCATCATGGACGCGGTAAAACGTGCCGCATCGCTTATGGGAAAGGGGAAGTAAGCCATGACAGCCTCCGCAGAAAAAACCGTCAAAGATTACGCAGCAACTCTCTCCCGCCGTCAATTCGTCAAAACCGGTGGCGCACTCGTTGTGGGCGTCACATTCGTTGGTCCTTCTGTTCTCAGAGCTCAGGGCTTCCAGCGCCCGAAAGTCACCGGAGCGCCCTTCAAAAACTCGCTCGATCCGACTCAACTTAATTCCTGGATCGAAATTCATCCGGACAACACTGTCTTGATTCGGACCGGGAAGAGTGACTTTGGTCAGGGAACAACGTTCACCGCGTATCGCCAAATCGTTGCCGACGAATTGAGCGTCCCGTTCGGCTCAATCACTACCGTCGTCGCGGGGCATACCGATCAGACTCCGGATGGCAGCGGCGCCTTTGATTTCCTCGGTCGCGGCACGCCCAACATCCGTAAAGCCGCTGCATACACCTATCAAGCTCTTCTCGATCTCGCCTCCGAACGTCTTTCGGTTCCTAAAGACCAAATCACGGCGAAAAACGGAGTTTTTTCCGGGGGCGGTAAGAGCATCTCTTACGGCGAGCTCGTCAGGGATCGGCAACTAAAATTGACCATTCCTGTCAGTGGAGATCTCACTAGCATCTTTGGCCTCATGGTTGAAGGCAATCCTCCGATGAAACCCGCCAGCACTTACACCGTCATTGGCAAATCCCACCCCAACTCCATCATCACTTCCAAAGTCACGGCAAAAGAAACCTGGGCTACCGACATCCGCCTGCCCGGAATGTTGCATGGACGCATGGTCCATCCCAAAACGCTCGGCTCCACGCTCGTCGCTGTCGGCCAGCTCGACAAATCGAAATTCCCTAATTCGCAAGTCGTCGTGAAAGGGAATCTTGTGGGAGTCGTCGCTCCAACCGAGTGGGAAGCCATTCAGGCTTCACAGCAAGTCGCCGCCGCAACGAAATGGAGTGAATGGAAAGGCCTACCCGGAAACGAAAAACTTTACGTTTCTCTCCGCAAGGAAGCCGATTGGACCACTGCGCAAGTTACAAAGAGCGGTGCCACAAAAGGCGATGTGCCGGCGGCGCTCGCCGGCGCCAAAAAAAAGCTCTCCGCAACGTATCACTTTCCCTTCATGAAGCACGCACCCATCGGCCCCACGATGGCCGTTGCCGACGTGAGCCCCGACGGAACAGTGCATCTCCACACACACAACCAAAATCCGCAGGCGCTTCGCGGCGAAATTGCCATGATGCTTGGCACCACGCCGGACCACGTCATTGTTCACACGCATCCGGGGGCAGGGCACTACGGCCGCTCCAACGGCGGCAACTCCGGCGCGGAAGACGACGCCGTAATCTTGTCGCAGGCTGTTGGAAAACCAGTTCGCGTGCAGTGGATGCGTGCAGAAGATTTGCAGTGGTCCACTCAATCCCCGGCTGCATTCGCCGATGTCGAATTCGCGCTCGACGAAAAAGGCAAAATCGCTGGCTACCAGATCGACCACTACATGCCGGCATTCCAGGATGATCGGCCCATCGGCGCGATCCTCGCCGGACTGCCCACCATGCCCGCGCCGGGAGGCGGAGCAGGATTCTTTCTTTCCACTGGCAACTTCTTGTCCGATCCTTGGTTTTACGACCTCATTCCCAATGTTGCCGAGCGCGGCCACGGCACATTTCAGGTCGGACAAAAAGCTTCGCCGCTAGCTGTCGGCCTTCGGGATCACAGCATGCGAACGCCCGGCCAATACCAGCAAAACTATCCGCGCGAACTGGCCTTCAGCGAAGCCGCTGCGCTCGCCGGAGCCGATCCGATTCAATTTCGAATTGATCATGCCAAAGAAGAACGCCTTATCAATGTTCTCAAGCAAGTTCGCGACGCTTCTGGATGGGACACGCGTCCGTCGCCTCGGCAGAGCGCAAAATCCACCGGCTCAACTCTGGTTCGCGGTCACGGCGTCTCTGCAATGTTTCGCTCCGGCACATACTGGGCTTGCGTCTGCGAAATCGCTGTCACGCCAAGCACTGGTGCCATCGCCGTCGAAAAATACACCATCGCTGTGGATCCCGGGATCGTCGTCAATCCTGCTCAACTAAAACGCCAGGTCGAAGGCGGCGCCATGATGGGCATCAGCCATGCGCTCTATGAAGAAGCCATGTTCGATGAAAGCGGAATCACTTCGCGCGATTGGAGCACCTACCCCATCGCCAAAATGACGGACACTCCCGAAATCAAAGTTGTCCTCATTCACGATCTCAAAGTCGGCGCATACGGCGGAGGCTCCGAAGCCGCCAACGCGTTGGCCGCTCCAGCGATCGCGGCGGCTCTGCACGACGCAACCGGAAAAGTGTGCCGGCGGCTGCCTTTGAAACGAGGATATGTGCAAGAGCTGTTGAAGTCCTAGTTTGTGGTGGTCTGCTTCTCCGTAGACTTCCCCTTCCGTCAGCTGAGAGGCCCTGTAGTATCTCTGGCAGCGGCCATATGCAACGTGCGAACAGCTCAGGGTGAATTGGAAAACCTCCACCTTGTCAGATCTTGTGCGGATCTACTTACAAGGGTCTAGCCCGGATTTCTCACCAGGGTTGAGCAAAAGAGGCTTGATTTGAAGTAGAAAAAGGCCGCTTTCTCAGGCATAACTACGTTGTCTAGGCGAAGTAAATGCCAAGAGAAGGGCGG
>Ga0070730_10000435_pt1 | contig 48865 bp, 43 predicted proteins | sample Coa_R1_3_FD_66447 | JGI IMG/M metagenome (GOLD analysis project Ga0070730, IMG submission 66447) | Surface soil microbial communities from Centralia Pennsylvania, which are recovering from an underground coalmine fire - Coalmine... | ecosystem: Environmental > Terrestrial > Soil > Unclassified ...
GCAAAAGTTATACGCAGCCGTTGCAACTGACCATGGATCCGCGTGTCACCACTTCGCCACAGAACCTCGAAAAACAGTTCGCTCTCGAGACCAGGATTTCGCAGACGCTCGGCCAGGCCAATCAGGCGCTGGCGGAAATTCACGACTTCTATGCCCGCAACAAGGAGAATGGCGGCGCAGCAGAAAAACTAAAGGCGCTGGCTGAAATCGAACCCCCTCCCGGTCAGCATGACCATCGCAGCGCGCCCGGCATCTCCGGCCTGAGCGGCACTTTGGCCCAACTGCTCACAGCCGTGGACAGCGCCGATACCGCTCCCACCGCCGCCGAAAATGAAGCAGCGGAAAAAGCGCTTTCGCAACTGCAACCGCTGCTTCATAAATGGGACGACCTGAAGAAATGAGTACCAGTTCTTCTACAGCAAGCTTATCTTCCACCGCCGACGTGGTGATCATCGGCGGCGGTATTGTTGGCTCCAGCATCGCCTGGCATCTAACCAGCGCCGGATGCAAAAACGTGATAGTGCTGGAACGCGAGAGCGCCCAGGGCAAGGGCTCCACCGGCAAAAGCATGGGCGGCGTGCGTGCGCAGTTTGCCACGCCGGTCAACATACAGATGTCGCTCTACTCCGTCCCCTTCTATGCCCAATTTGAAGAAGTGCTGGGACACCCATCCGGCTATAAGCCTCAGGGATACCTGTTTCTCGCCACTCAGGAGTCGCATCTCGCCTACCTGCGCGCCAACTATGAACGCCAAATCGCTCTGGGCCTGAAGTCGGTCCGGCTGCTGCCCGCACAGGAGATCACCGGCATGCTGCCGCAGCTGCGCTCGGACGACATTCTCGGCGGAAGCTTCTGCTCCACCGACGGCTTTGTCGATCCTTACAGCGTGATGACCGGCTTCATGGCCCGCGCCTCCGAGCAGGGCGCAACTCTTTGGCGAAACGCCGAGGTCACGGCCATCTCTCTCGATCCGCGGGGCGTGTCGGGCGTTGCAACCACCCGAGGCCCCATCTCTACCCGCACCGTAGTCAACGCTGCCGGCGCGTGGGCAGCCCAGGTGGCAAAGCTTGCGGGCATCGACCTGCCGGTCCAGCCCCTGCGGAGAATGCTGGTACCCTCCGAGCCCTTCAGCGACTTCCCGCACTCCGCGCCTATGGTCATCGACATGTCCACCGGCTTTCACTTCCGCCCGGAAGGCCGCGGCTTTCTTCTCGCCTGGAACGATCCCGAAGAAACACCGGGCTTCAAAACCGACTTTGAAAGTTCCTTCATCGAGAAAATTCTGGTGCACGCTGCTGACCGTGTCCCTGCCTTCGAGCATCTGCCGGTCAATCCCAAACGCGCCTGGGCCGGACTCTATGAGATGACCCCGGACCATCACGCCATACTCGGCCCGGTCCCCGATGTACCTGGTTTCTTCCTCGCCAACGGATTTAGTGGACACGGCGTCATGCACTCACCCGCCACCGGCAGAATCCTCGCCGACCTCATCCTCAAGAGCGCGACCGCTGTGGTGGACCATGTCGAGGTATTAAGCCTTGCCCGGTTTGCCCAGGGCCAGCTCCTGCACGAAACCGCGGTTCTATAAATGGGGGGCACCCCACTCCCCTGTTTTTCGCGCCTTCATTGAAAACAAAGGGATTAACACACTTCGGCCCTTGGGCCACCCAGCCAGCAAACTCCATTTTCCTGCGAGCTATGCCCAGCCAGCTGCCAGAAGGCGGATGGAATGCTTGTTTCGGTTGTCAAAGACCCTGCCTTACGGCTCTTCTTTTGAAAAGCTCGCGCATGATACCGCGAAACTGGGAAAAGTCAATGAATCGGCAATAATATACTTGCCCAACCATGTGTTTTGGCAGGATGGAGTATTTGGACACGGTTATTACGAGCGTCTATATAAAGCTTTTGCGGTGTACGAATCTATGCTCTTTGATATTTCAATGGATTCACTAAGCTCTTCCGGCGTCAAAGTACGAAACGTTGATTGCGTGAATACTCCAACATCAATGCCGTCTATGAATTCGTTTTTTGCCATCAGGACTGTGTGAACAGCTAAAGGAATCATTGATTCCGTTGTTCCAGGTCTCTCACAGTAATGAGCCAAAAAGAACTGAGCCGGGTTCATTGCATCACCTTGTGGGAGGCATGAATCAATCGGTTGCGGATTCGGATATTGAAATGCTTTGCTCGTATCCACAGACCAGAGCTGAACTGATCTCTCATCCCTTAAGACGACGAAGGTATTGCCGCCGCACAATTCTCTTATGTCTGGCCCGATGCTATTCAGCGTTCGGTACTCGGCATAACGTCTTCGTGTTTCACAGACGCAATCAATAAGTGACTGTTTCAATTCCATGAAAGATTTTTCAGAGAATTGTTGATTCCTCAATTTGTCACGGACCACCTGCACGAATATAATGCACAAATCATCTCCCACAGAACAGAAAGCAAGGTTTTCTGATTCATACCAGTCAATCTTGTGGGTTTTATATCCACAGCGCATCCCGACCATATTGGTCATCTTCTGATCGCTTGCGATTATAACGCCATCAGTACATTTTACTGCTACAACATATGACATTGGCCAACTCTTCCATTTGTAATAATATAGCTGACTGACTATTAGCGTGAAACGGCGGTGGCAGGATTACAGTCTACCGGAATCATGAGCTTGAGTCGCGCCTCTATATCGTCTAATTGCTTAAACATCTTGTTCACTTCAGCATCAACGGCCCGAGGAGATGGGAGTTTCCAGATTATCCACAATAAGAGCACAACCAGAACAGCGAATTGCCAGTTGGTCATCATTCAGGCTTCTCCTTATCCCCGAACGCTTTATAGCTCGGGGTATGTATCACAATAAATCCATTTTTAGATGAGTTCGATGATTCAAGAGGCTCCTTTAGCCTATCCAATATTTCCTTCTCATAATAGAATCCAGAAAAGCCATTAGCTGGGAGAAGAGCCTGTAGCGCCTTTCTGACTTTTCTTCCAGTATAGTGGCGATCATAAATTAATCGGAAAGTTTCGTATGCAATTAGATCTGCGGGTTGAAGGCCCACAAACTCCTTAGTGCTTCCTGAAGTACAGACTCCAAGACGATATGCTGCTCGCCATTTTGGATTATCTTTCATTTTATAGAAAACATCAATCGCTTCAAGCTGAAATGGATTGCGATCTAGGATGACTGAAAACTTCTCGTCTTTGGGCCAATTATGGGTGGAATCATGCAATTCTTCAGCGATGAGAGCAATGCACTCCTTGAAGCAAACAATGTAAGGACTTCCGAGCATATCCCGTCCATGCTCGCTGATAATACGCTCATAGTCCTTCACTAAAATGCCAATGCTAACTGCATGTAATTTACGTCTTTGCTGTCTGAGAATTTGTAGTAGATCTTTAACGTAACGCTTAGAACGTTGCGGAGTCCAGCCAGCAAATTCGTAATCACGTGCGTTGATGTGGGATGCGTGAAAGCAAGACACACCGACTCTCTTGTTTTTTGCTATCCAACGTCTCTCTATTTTTGTCCATACGTCCTCTTCAGCCACAAATCCGCCAACTACAAACACGTCCGACTTCTTTGATTTTGAGTCGTAACTCTCGTCGCAATAGAGCCAAAGCATGGCAATATATCGCTTTCCGGAGGCGCTGGTACGAGCCGAATGAAATCACGAATATAGGCGAGTTGACTTTTGACTCACGCTACTTCTTAACACGGTTCACTTTGGTCTGTTTGGCGTCTGCCCAGATGATCTGGCCCTTCTCGACCGCAACTTTGCGCACGATCTAGGCCGGCATCTTCACAGCGGCACACACAATGTTTCCGCTATCCAGCTTGGCAGGATGCCACACCCGAATCTTGTTTCACTACCTTAAACCCCGAATTGGCCGACGCGAACTCTCCTGGACTCCCAGGTTCACCTCCGCTATCTGGTTGCCCTCCGATGATGGCCAGGCTGTGTGCCGCTCCCAGATCAACGGATCGTGTCCGGGAATAATACGCCTGGTTTCGCCCTTCAGTATCCGTCGCAGGTAATCGTAGGTGTAAACGCATTGGAAAGCATTGCCCTGGTTATAGCCCGGCACCCAGGGCATCTCGACGTTCGAATACCAATACACCGTGTCTCCCACGATGCAGAATGGGCCGTTACGCGTCTTCACCTCGAACCATTGCGTGCCGAAGGTGTGCGTGTCTTTGGCCAGATGGGCAACGATGCCGGGCAGGACCTCGGCATCGCCGTGCAGGAATGTCACCCGGCCGTTGTTAACTCCCTGGGTGGCGCGCACAAGGTCGTCGGGGTCGAACGAGGAGAATATCCACGATGTCTCCTCCTGCTCTTTGCGGTTGCGGGCGAAGCTCACGGCCTGCAGCCAGCCTGTGTACTCGTCGAGCTGCACGTAAAGGCGGGCGTTGGGGAAGGCCTCGAAGTTGCCCATGTGGTCGAAGTGCATGTGCGTGACCAGAATCGCCTCTACATCTTCGGGAGCGAATCCCACGCGTCCCAGGACCGTTTTGGGATCTTCCCATCCGGAAAAAGCATAGCGGTCCAGCCATTTCTTTTGGCCAAAGCCGCAATCCACCAGGGCCACGTGCTTTTTGCCGCCGGTCTCTCCGCCCACCAGAAGGGTGTAAATCATCGGGATCTTCACCACCCCCTTATTGCTATAGGGGCCGGAGCCGCCGAAAAAGTCGTATGGCATATCTGCCTGGCAATATGCCAGGGTCCACACGGCCCAGTCGGGGTCGCGGGTGGGTTCTTCAAGGAGGTTGCCTGGATAAAGAGGATTCATGTGTTCTCCATTTTAGGAATGAGAGAGTCTAACGTGGCGCTGCCGCTTAACTTCGAATGCCGAGCGACATGGGGAAAAATTATACACTCCATGTTGCTTTCACGGCCGCGTCTGCGATGAGCACTTGATGGTCTGTCTCAGCTCATCAAATTTCCAGATCAGCGCTGGTCCGCGCAAATCCGCGGTATGGTTTTTGCGACTTGATTACAGCGCACCATAATAAGTGTCCTCAGTGAGCATCCGTGGTAAGTTTTTGCTCTGCCGGAGCCTCCAGACCGCCCTGCAGCAAAAAACCTTTCAAGGCAATGCTGCTGGTCCAGGCCTTTTCCAGAGCATCCACATATGCGGTCTCATTCTCATAGAGCATTCGCTGCAGCGTGAGCACCCGGATGAACGAGGCCGTCATGTTCCCGTATTGTCTCGTCATGAGCTGATATGCCTTCTCCAGCCGGGGAAGAATTTCCGCACGGTATCGCTCTGCCGTACGGCGTGACGTGCGATAGTCCTCGGTGAAGATGGCGGAGCGCTGGCGCAGCATCAGTTCCACGCGGTTCACCTCGTTGCGAGCAGCATCGAGATTGGCGCGGGCTGCCGCGATGCCTCCCTGATTGCGGTCCCACAAATGAAGCTGCAAGCCGATTTCAGCAAATCCCTGGATGCCCACCGCACGGCCCGATGGGGACGCGAGCTGCTCATAATTCTTCTGCAATCCGCCTTTGATGATCAGATCGGGGATGGGTTCATGCTGCTGCCGGGCCAGCACCGCTTCGGCCCGCTCTACTCCGGCACGGGCCCATTGCACTTCAGGGCTGATTGAAAGCAGAGACTCGAGCATCTGGCCTTCATCCAGCGCCGGCAAGTCGCCATCGATGCGTCCGGCGACGCTGCCCTCGGGAAGCGATGGAACGCCAGCGACTGCAAGCAGAATCGTCCACTCGCGCTTCAGTTTGTTCCGGGCCGTATCCACGGCGATTTCCCTGCGCTGCTCTTCGGCTTCGGCTTCGAGCACCTCGGTTTCGTCTGCCTGACCCACATTGGCAAGCTGGTGGACAACGCGTACCGTGCTTTGCGCGATGCTGGTGAGATCGAGTTCCAGAGCAAGCTTTTCCTGCGCGGCCAGCGTGCGGTAGAAAGCCATGCTCACGTCGTTCGCCAGCCGCTGGCGCTGCGCCTCGGCGTCAGCCTGGCGTTGCTTTACTGTTCCTGCCCCCACCCTGCGGTTAAGGCCAAGCTTGCCGCCGAGGATGATTGGCTGCTCCACAAAAAATCCCTGCTCGCCTCCGCCAAAAGAGCCGCCACGAATTTCTTCACCCTCGTAACCGGCAGTGGGATTGGGATAAAGCCCGCTCTGGCGTGCATTGGCCTGTGCCGCCTCCACCGCGCGCTGCGCCAGCGCCAGCGCGGGGTTGTGCTCTGCAGCCATCCGTTCGAGATCCTGCAACTGGTAGGTTGGCCCGGTAACCACGCGCTGCGAGTTGCCTAAACGAGGCGGCTGCGGCATAACCTCGGGAATCTGGCCGTGATGATGCATTGGCGTCTCCACCTCCTGCTGGTTCGCCATCGGGAAAAACACCTGCGGCGCGTCTGTACTATTCCCTGCCGGTGCCCCGTGCTCGTGATGCATCTCCTGCGAAGGCTCCTGGGCAAAAGTGATCACTGTCAGCAGCAGACATACCAAAAGGATTGCCCTTGAAAATCGCTGCTTCATTTCATCTCCTCATGGTGATGCTGCGAGTGCCCGGCGGACGTGGGCGTTGTTTCGATATGGCCACGGCGCACATCGTCGCAAATGCGCTCATACAAATCGGAAGGCAGCACGCGGACCAGAGTCATCATGCCCATCATCATGGCGCTCCAGTTTGGGGGCAGGCCATTGTTTTCCGGTTTGGCAACCACTGAATCCATGGCCATATCCATGAAGGCGTCCTGCGGGAAGCCCGGCACCTGATTGGCGTTGGCCGCAATCGGAGAGTGGTGTACATGCTCAAAACCGGTTTGGCTGGCGAGGGTCTGCATTTGGCTGAGCGCACGCTCTTCCTCAGTGTCGGAGGTCATCATCATGCGATCCCCCAGCAGGTCGCTCATGGCATTCATGTTGTGGTGCGGCATGTGGCAGTGCATCATCCACTCGCCTGGATTTTTGGCCACAAACTCTATGTCCCGCGCCTGGGCCACGCCGGTGAGCACCGTGTTCGCAGGCCCCCATATGGCTTCGGGTTGCCGTCCGGCCTCCGTGCCGGTCACGGCAAACGTGTGCCCATGCAGATGGACAGGGTGATGGTCCATGCCCAGGTTCACCAGACGAATCCGTACGCGGTTCCCCAGGCGGACGATGAGAGGAGTAGTCATGGGGCTGACCACTCCGTTGAAAGTCAGCCAGTTCCACTCCATGCCGGAAGTGTTGGGCACGGTGTTGTTGGGCAGCACCGCCCACTCCTGCAGCACGATGCCAAAATCATGGTCCACCACGGGCGTGTGCGCCCTGCGGGGATGCAGGATGAATAGGCCGACCATGCCCATCATCTGCTGCATGGGTGAGTGCGAGTGGTAGAAGAAGGTCCCGTTCTGGTGCAGCGTAAATTCGTAGGTATAACTCGCGCCGGGAGCAATCGGCTTCTGCGAAAGGTACGGCATGCCATCCATGGCATAAGGAATTTCGAGGCCGTGCCAGTGAATCGACGTTGATTCAGGCAGGTGGTTTTCCAGCACAATACGCACCCGCTCGCCTTCATTGACCTGAATGGTGGGGCCGGGTGAGGAGCCATTGAAGCCCCAGCAGTCAATGGTCTTCCATGGCGCAATCTTCCGCTTCACCGGCTCGGCGATGAGATGAAATACCTTTGTGCCATTGTCCATGGTGAACGGCAAATCTTTGACGTCTGGTGTGACCACGGGAACCGGCAGCGAATCTTCGGAACCATGTCGTACATGGCTTCCGCTCGTTACGTCGGGCGACGCCATGCCGGACAATCGCGTGACGCCTCCCAGTCCGGCCATGGTAGCGGCCAAAGTTTGTATGAACGTGCGTCGTGAACTCATAGATATCCTTCGAGAAAATCTTTGTGCCCGAATGAGGATTTCCCTTCATTAGGCCGGGTTAGGTTGGGTTACCTGACGGAAGCGACGGAAAGAAAAGGCTAGACGCGAAGAATCACAGACGAATGACTTGCTGCCATAGCCGCGGGAAGCGGCGCGGGGCTGGAGAGAGAGGACGTTGTTACCAATTTCGCTGCGGCCATGGAATCCCTGAGAACGGCGCTCCGCTCGTGGAGTCCGGCCCTTAACTCAGCCGCACTGCCGGGAATGATTCCATGTATCTCCGTGCCGGAATGGGAGCAGCAATCGCTTTCCACGTGGACCGTTGCGGAATCGTGGCTGGTATGTGCGACTTCATGCCCATGATGGTGGTGTGCTTCATGGACATGGGCATCCCCCATGTCCGCTTTTGCAGTGTGGGTGCGGCCACACTCCATCGGCATCGCGCTGGCGCACATCGCGGCGCAATTCGTCTGCAACGCTCCGCTCGCCAGAAGCCCCGTGATCAAAACTACGACTGTTGTGATCCTCAATCGTACTTCCAGAAACATCCGGCTCAATTGTAGGCCCTGGCTTGCAGGCTGGGCAAAGCCGGTGCCTTGCCCTACGGCTTATAATAGAAATTTTCAGCCGTCTTCCCGGGCCCTGCCGTGCAGCTCCCCTGTGGAAAGGGGCTGCGGTTTGCCCAAAATGCCTGTTTCTGCCAGTGAAAATATCGTGGTCCGCGGCGCCCGGGTCCACAATCTCAAAAATGTTGACTTTGAGATTCCCCACAACGCCATGACGGTGGTGACCGGGGTTTCCGGCTCGGGCAAATCTTCGCTCGCTTTTGACACGATTTATGCCGAAGGCCAGCGGCGCTATGTGGAATCGCTTTCCGCTTATGCGCGCCAGTTTCTGGAGCGGATTGAAAAACCGGACGTCGATCTGATTGATGGCATCGCTCCCGCCATCGCGATCCGGCAGAAGAACTCCACGCGAAATCCGCGCTCCACCGTTGCCACGGCCACCGAGATTTACGATTACCTGCGCCTGCTCTACGCCCGCGTGGGCCGCACTTATTGCCGCCAGTGCGGCGAAGAAGTCAAAAAAGATACAGTGGATGGAATCGCCGCCGCCATTCTCGCTCTGGGAGAAGGCACGCGCCTGAATGTGCTCTTTCCCATCAGGCCGGCAATTGTCAAAGAAACAGAAGACGCAAAAAACACAAAAGGCGTAAAGAAGGCCCGCGGACGCAAAGCCAGCAAGGCCTCCGCCACGCCAGCCGCACCCGATGATCCCATGCGCGATCGGCTCTTTGATCTGCGCAAGCGCGGCTTCAATCGCCTGTTTCAGAACAATCAGATTTTTGAGTTCTCCACCCCGGAATCACTGCTCGATATAGATTTCAGCCAGCCGGTCTTTGCCCTGGTGGACCGCATTGTGGTGGATTCCGAGCAGCGGCCCCGCATCGTGGACGCCGTCGAGCTGGCCTACCGTGAAACCGGCGAAGTACTGTTTCAGACCGCGCCGCGTGAAGGGGAAGATCCTCGCCAGCTTCGTTTTTCCCGGCGATTCGAGTGCAAGCACTGCCACATCCGGTATGAAGAACCGGAGCCGCGGCTGTTTTCCTTCAATAATCCTTTTGGCGCCTGCCCGCGCTGCCAGGGCTTCGGCAACACGGTTGATTTCGATCTGAACCTGGTCATTCCCGCCGCAAACAAAACTTTGTCGGAGGGCGCAATCGAGCCCTGGACCAAGCCAAAATACCGCACGCTGCAGGCTGATCTGAAGAAATTTGCCAAACAATACGGCATCCCCACGGATGTTGCCTGGGCCGATCTCGAGCCCGATCAGCGCCAGCTGGTCCTTGAGGGCAAAGACAAATTTCCCGGCGTGCAGGGCTTCTTTACTCTGCTGGAGCGCAAGAAATATAAGCTGCACGTGCGCGTCTTCCTCAGCCGATATCGCGGATATGCGCAGTGTCCCGACTGCTCCGGCTCTCGCCTGCGTATCGAAGCACGTCAGGTAAAAATTGATGGCCGCAACATCTGCGAAGTCACCAGCCTCACCGTGGAAGATGCGGCCCTTTTCTTTTACGGCCTCAAACTCTCGCGTGAGCAGAGCGAAATCGCCGGCAAGATACTGGAGCAAATTCAGGAGCGCCTCAAGTTTCTGAATGACGTTGGTCTCGAATACCTCACGCTGGACCGCCTGGCCTCTACGCTTTCCGGCGGCGAGGCCCAGCGCATTCAGCTGGCGACCTCTCTCGGTTCCCGCCTTGTGGGAGCGCTGTATGTACTGGACGAACCCTCCATCGGCCTGCACAGCCGCGATACGGAAAGACTGATCAATATCCTGCATGAGCTGCGCAATCTGGGAAATACCATCCTGGTGGTGGAGCACGATCCCGACGTGATGCGCGCAGCCGACCGCATTCTCGATCTCGGCCCCGGCGCGGGGGAAAACGGCGGGCGCATCATGGCCGCTGCAGCATACGAAGAACTTAAGACGCTCCCTAATTCCCTTACCGGAAGGTACCTGAGCCACGATCTCCGCATACAGACACCGCAAAATCGCCGCAAGCCTGGGACACCGGCCATCCGTGTGGAAGGAGCGCGCGCGCATAATTTAAAGAACATCAGCGCAGAGATTCCTCTTGGAATGCTGGTGGCCATCACCGGCGTATCCGGGTCGGGTAAGTCCACGCTCGTCCACAATGTGCTCTACCAGGCATTGGCTGCGGAAAAAGGCACCATCGGCGCTTCCGGGACGGCAGTCAATGGCTTCAGGAGCATTACCGGCGGTCAATACATTGCCGACGTGGTGCTGGTGGATCAGTCGCCCATCGGGCGTACGCCGCGCTCCAATCCGGTGACCTACATCAAGGCCTTTGACGCTATTCGCGAAGTCTTTGCCTCTGTTCCAGAGGCGCAGAAGCGCGGTTTTGCCGCCGGCCATTTCTCGTTCAATATTCCGGGCGGACGGTGTGAAACCTGCCAGGGCGATGGCACGGTTACCGTGGAAATGCAGTTCCTGGCCGACGTGGATCTGATCTGTGAAGATTGCAAGGGCACGCGCTACAAACCGTCGGTGCTGGAAGTACGCTATAAAAGCAAAAATATTCATGAAGTGCTGAACCTCACCGTGCGCGAGGCGCTGCAATTCTTCTCTGGCGTGCCCAAAATTACTGGCAAACTGCGCGTGCTTGAAGAAGTCGGACTCGGTTATCTGCGGCTTGGCCAGTCGGCCGCCACACTGAGTGGCGGCGAAGCCCAGCGTATGAAGCTGGCGGCGCATCTTACGCCAACCGGCAGAACTCAGGAAGCAGACAATGACACGCCGGAAGAAAAAGAGGTACGCAAAAAGGCCCGCGCCGGCAAAGGCACACTGTATATTTTCGACGAGCCGACGACCGGCCTGCACTTTGACGATGTAAGCAAGCTTCTGGCCGCATTTCGCAAGCTGATCGAGGCCGGCGGCTCCGTACTGGTGATTGAGCACAACATGGACGTGATCAAGACCGCCGACTGGGTCATCGACCTTGGGCCGGAAGGCGGCAACCGCGGCGGTGAAATCGTGGTCGCGGGCCCACCGGAAACGGTGGCGAAAAACAAAAAATCTTACACAGGTAAGTGGCTGGCCCGCATCTTACAAAACAACGATAACGGAAGCTCCAAAAAGAATGGGCATGAATAAAGCTGGCGCCAATAAGACCGTACTGGTCCGCATACTGGCGGTCGCACTGCTGTTGCTGCCCGCCATAGCGCAGAAGCGCACGCCTTCCGGCCCGCGGACCGAAATCGTACCCGATGCTCTGCAGGAATCCGAAGACCTGTTGCAAAAACAGCAATACGCCGAGGCGGAAGCCAAACTTGCTGTTTTGGTAAAAACCCATGCCGATAATCCGCAGGCATGGTTTGATCTCGGCTATGCGCAAAGTCATCAGGGCAAGAGCGCAGACGCTGTTGCCGCTTACCAGAAAGCGGTGGAGTTGAATCCCAAATGGTTTGAAGCCAGCCTGAACCTTGCGCTGGCTTTGGCAAAGAACGGGCAATCCTCGCAAGCCGCCACAGTGTTGAAGAATACGGTCGAGTTGCAGCCAACAGGCGGCGGCAATCAAGCCCTGAGCGGGGCGTGGCAGTTACTGGCGCAGGTGCTCGCGCCCACGGATGCCAAAGCTGCCGCTGAGGCCGCGCATAAAGCCTGCGAACTCGATCCTGCGTCTTCGTCATGCAAGACCGAGGCCCCCGTATTCATTGACAGCAGCCTGCCTCGCGAGCAGCGTCTGGCCCAGGCAGAAGAGCTGCTGCGAAAACATCTCACCCGGAATCCCCGCGATTTTGCTGCGCAGATCCAGTTGAGCCAGGTTCTGGCGGACGAAGGCAAACTGCCGGAAGCTATCGCTAATCTGGAAGCAGCCAATACACCTGCCGATCCGGCAGTTACGCGCCAGTTGGCGGAGCTTTACAACGACAATAAACAGTATGACAAAGCAGTACCCGTGTTTCGGCAACTGCTGGCCAGCAATGCCGCCGACCCGCAACTGCACATGGGGCTGGGAATAGCGCTGGAGCATCAGCTTAAATTTGCCGAAGCGGAAACCGAGTTGCTCCAGGCTGTGCAGCGCAAGGGCGACCTGGCAAACGCATATTACGAACTGGCATATGTGGCACAGCAAAACAAACACTTTGAGTTGTGCCTGCGCGCGCTCGAAGCCCGCGCCAAATATCTGCCGGAGGTAGCCGGAACGTACTGGCTGCGCGCCGTCGCTCTGGACAGTCTCCATGCTTACAAACCGGCGGCGGAAAACTACAGACTCTTTCTGTCAACTTCGGCTGGCCGCGCCCCGGACGAGGAATTCAAGGCGCGGCACCGCCTGAAAGCGATTGCACCTCAATGAGATCCCAGGCAGCAGGCGTGATTTGTGTAGTCTTCCTTTTAGGGCTGGCATCCATAGCCCAGCGGCCCACCATTGAATCGCTGAAAACTCAGGCCGAGGGCGCGAAGGGCGGCCAGCAAGCCAAACTTTACGCGGAACTGGCGGAAGCCCTCGTGGACGTGGCCGCGCGGCAATTCGAACAAGACAACTCTGCACAGGGCCAGGCCACGGTAAACGAGGTTCTGGGCTATGGGACTAAAGCCCGCGATGCTGCTGTATCTTCCCGCAGTAAAATGAAAGAGACTGAGATTCACCTGCGCAACGCCCAGCGCAAACTGGAAGACCTGAAACGCACATTGAGCGCTGACGATCGTACGCCGCTCGATGAGGTTGAAAAGAAGCTGGCGCAGTTCCGCGAGGACATCCTGAATACAATGTTCGCGCCGCCCAAAAAGGTGAAAAAGTGAGATACGCACGGAAACTCCTGCCCGTACTCCTGCTGCTGCTGACCGTGGCGGCCGAGGCAAAAAGGCGCGATCCCCTGACCGAGGCTGAAACCGATCAGCTTCGCGAAGTCGCAATGGAGCCGTACAAGCGCCTTAAGCTGCTGATCAAATTTGCCGATGCTCGCCTCCTCTCGATTGAACAGCTTCGCGCCGATCCCAAAGAAGCCGAAGTACGCGGGCAGAAAATCCACGATTTACTTGAGGATTTCACCGCCATTCTCGATGAAGTGAATGACAACCTGGACCAGTATGCCGGCCGTCCACTGACCGCGGACGACAAAAAAGAATTTCGCAAAGGAATCAAAGAGGTCATCTCCGCCTGCGATCAATACGATCTGAAACTCAAAACCCTGCGGAGCGAAGCGCTAAGTGATCCACAAACGAAAAAAGAGCTGCCTGATTTTCAGTTCGTTCTGCAGGACGCGCAGGACGCAATCAAATCCAGCCTGGATGTAGCCAAAGAATATGCGACCGACAAAAACACTGATTCCACTCCCAGGAAACCATAACCGGCTCGCGTAATGAATCAGGTGACCTCCATTCTTCCGGAAATACTGGAACAGGCTTATCGGGAGCTTCGCCCGCGTGCTCCCATGCCGGAATTTTCCATTCAGTTCTTCCCTTTCGCGAATCTGAACAACACCATTCGCCTGCGCGAGGGCCGGATACTGGTGCGCCTCTCGGATTTGCTCGAAGGAGCTCCGGAAAACGTGCTGCATGCCATCCTTCACATCCTGCTGGCCAAGCTCTACCGGAAACCTATCGATGCGCAGCATGCCGCCCGTTATCGCAGATTCAGCGCCAGCCACGCCGTGAGCACAAAGATTCACCTCATCCGGCAGACACGCGGGCGCAAGCGCGTGGGCGGACCGAAGGGAAGCCACTACGACCTGGAACACATTTTTGAAGAGCTCAACCGGCGTTTCTTCCATGGCCTGATGGCGCGTCCGCTGCTTACCTGGAGTGAAAACCACTCCCGCCAAAGCCTGGGCCACTACGATCCCGCACACAATACCATCGTGGTAAGCAGAATCTTTGACCGTGCTGAAGTCCCGGCCTGCGCCATCGAGTACCTGCTCTATCACGAGATGCTGCACCTGCGGCATCCGGTAAAATTTCGCGGTACTCGCCGATGCGTGCACTCCAGGGAGTTCCGGGCAGAAGAAAAATTATTTCCGCAACTGGAAGAGGCCAAACAGTTTTTGAAAAAGCTGTAAATCAGGAAATTACTCACCACTGATTCACACTCATGACACCGATATGAAACCGGTCTTCCAGGCAGATATGTGTTTATCCGTGTAATCAGTGGTAATTTTATGCGGCATGTCTAACGTCAACGTGCCGGTCTGTTATCGCTGCCAGTTGCTCTGACGTAGCCTTCATTCGATACAGCGGCACGCTGTCCGTAGCAAGACGTAATTTATAGGGCTGCTCGCCGGTCATAAAATCGCAGGTCAGCCCTTCTTCGAGAGACTGCTGCGTGACCTGATATATCAAACTGATGGCGGGAGAGAGTTTGCCCAGCGCGGGATGAAAGTATCCGGTGTAGAACCTGCGGCAACTGCCATCGCGCAGCGTGACCAGCGCGGCGGCAAGGTATGTGCCGGATTCAAGAGTGAAAATCTCGAACCGGCTCGAATCGAGCTTTGCCAGCTGCGCCAGGAAGGCCACCCGGTTGGAATCGTGAAACAGGCTTTCGCGGTCCTGACCGGCCTTGAGCTTATATATAGTCCGTATCAACGCGGTATTACTGCCATTGTGCGTTTGATACCTGAACCCCAGTTGCTTCAGCCGCCGCAGGTTGCGGCCCAGCCGGCGATGCCTGTGGCCAAATTCAGCCGCCGATATGTGTTGTGGGCTTACATAGGGCGCGCCACTGAAAATACTGAGTTCGAGGCCGCAATTATGGTCTACCGCCTCGTTTTTCCGCATTGCGACAATTTCCAGCGGACGCCACACCGGCGCCAGAGCACACAGGGCGGCGCGAAGCACCTCTTCATCACCCTGATGAAGAAAGCCGCGATAATCAAAAAGCTCTTCCCCCAGCAGCCGCAGCGAGGAATCGCTGTAGCGCACTACCGCCGGAACAATGGCCGCTCCCCAGGAGGCCTCCGCACTCACTACAAATGGCCCCTCGTGCGCGGCAAAACTCCGGGAAGCCAAAAGGTTCCATTCAAAACACTGAAAGATCGTGGATTGCTCTTCCTGGTAAAGTGAATTCCACAGCGAGGAGAGCGACTCTAGTTCCTGATGATTAATATAAGTTCGAATCTGCAACACAAGGGGCCCGAAAACTTAGAAGCGAGCGCGATCCCGGAGGTTGGAATCAACTCAGGAAGGATGCCAGACAGTAATGGGCCAGGGAGTTCCTTCCGGCACTTCCAGCAGAAAAAGCAAAGATGCCAGCGGATAAGAAACTGAATGTTTTTTCATTTTGTTGACTTGCCCCCATTCAGGTGCGTAAAATCTCTAATTGAAATTGAAATTCATTTTCAAAATCAGAACCGCAAGGATCCTGATCTATGTTTCCGTCGCTGGTGGTTACACTTCGTGAAGGCGTTGAAGCAGCACTGATTGTCGGCATAACCCTGGTATACCTGGCCAAAATGGGCCGCGCTGATTTGCGCAAAACGGTGTACTGGGCCCTGGGGGCCGCCGTGGCGGGCAGCGTGGCCGGCGCTGTTATCCTCTCCCACCTGCCAATCAACCACGACGCATTTGATGGCTGGATTGAACTGGTCGCCTCCGGCTTTGTCATCAGCATGGTCATTTTCATGATGCGGACCGCCCACAAGCTGAAAGGCGAAATTGAAAGCAAGATAAGCAGCTTCGCCGGCGAGGGCTCCCGCTGGGGACTGTTTGCCTTCATCTTTCTCATGGTATTTCGCGAGGGGATCGAGACTGTAATTATCCTGTCCGGTGTCTCGCTGAACACCACGGATCTGATGAGCTTTATCGGGACGCTCACGGGCGTGGCGCTGTCGGTTGTCTTTGGCGTGATGTTCGTCAAAGGCAGCGTCCGCGTGAATCTGCAGAAATTCTTCCGCATCACCACCGTGATTCTCTTTTTTGTCGCCTTTCAGCTGATCGTGGCTGGCCTGCACGATCTTTCTGAATTTGGCTTTCTGCCTGCCAGCAAACGCGAGATGGCGCTGATTGGCCCCATTGTCAGCAACGACTATTTCTTCCCCATTACCATGCTGGCTTTGGTGGTATTCATGGTGCTGCTGGAGTATCGCCGCCGTAAGCCGGATACAGCCGTGACCGCGACAGCTTCCAAAGCCGAAGAGCGCAAACAGCAGTGGTCACAACGGAGAGAGCGCTCGTGGGCGATTGCCGTCTGCCTTACGGCTTTTGTCTTTATCTTCATGGTAACGGCGGAATTTGTCTTTGCCGCTGCGCCGGAGCTGTCACCCGCTACCGAGCTGGCATGGGACAAAAATGGCCAGGTCACCATTGGAGTTAGTGACCTGCCGCAGGGCGAGTTGCGCCGCTACAGTATAGATGTGAACGGCGCCAAATTTCGTTTTCTTCTATACCGCAAGCCCGATAACAAAATAGCCACGGTTTTTGATGCCTGCGGGATTTGCGGCGCGGTTGGTTTTTACAAAGGCGCCAACGGCCTCATCTGCAAGAACTGCTCCGCGCCGGTCAACCCGCAGAGCGTGGGTTTATCCGGCGGCTGCAACCCTGTTCCGCTGCACTCCTCGCAGGATAACGCATCGGTTACTATCACCAGCGCGGACCTGACTCAGGGAGCTGGCGCAAGCGCATTCGCCAAATAAAACCATGTTTCTTCGCCTCGTCTTCGAATCGTTTCGCAGGCAAAAGCGCCGCAAGAGCATTGCTCTGCTGGCCATCGCTCTGGGCATGAGCATAGCCACCGCTATGATTGCGGTGGGAACGGACGTGGGTGACAAGATCAACCAGGAACTGCGCACCTACAGCGCCAACCTGCTGCTCACTCCGGTGGAAGATACCCTGGACGTAAATCTCGGCGGCGTGAGCCTGCGGCCAGCCACGGAAGGCGCATTTATCAGCGAAGCCAGCCTGGTGCGGATGAAGGAGGGGTTTTGGTCGCACAACATCCTTGGATACGCTCCTTTTCTCTCTGCCCCGGAAACCTTTTCCTGGCACGGCAATAGTCTCAGCACAACACTGATAGGGACTTATTTTTCCCAGTCAGTGCATTACGGCAATGAGAGTTTCAATACCGGCGTACGCAGCGTCAACTCCTGGTGGAAAGTAGAGGGAGAATGGCCGCCGGATTATGCAGACTGGCCCAGCGACGCCTCCCCCTCAGTACTGGCTGGCAGCAAGCTGGCGCAGTTGCAGCATCTGGCCATCGGCGACGAACTTGAGGTCCGGGGCAGGAAGCTTCGCATTAGCGGAATTCTGACCACGAGCGGTGTGGAAGACCAGGCCATTGTTGCGCCTTTGCACATCGTGCAGCAATTGATCGGCCGGCCAGATGCAATCCGCAGTGCGACTGTCAGCGCCCTCACCAAGCCGGAAGACGCCTTTGCCCGCCGCGACCCGGCCACAATGTCCCCAGCCATGCGCGAACGCTGGGCTTGCACACCTTACGCCAATGCCATTGCCCTGCAGATTCATGAAAACCTGCCCAATGTCCGCGTAGAGCAGATTCGCCAGGTCGAGCAAAATCAGGGCAAAGTACTTTCCCGCATTTCCGGCCTCATGCTGTTGCTCACCTTCGCCGCGCTGGTGGCGGCTGCACTGGCGATTTCCGCGGCCATGGCGGCAACCATTCTGGAGCGCCGCCAGGAAGTCGGACTGATGAAATCTTTGGGCGCGGGTAACGGTGCGGTGGCTTCACTGTTTCTCACCGAAGCCGGTCTTCTGGCGGTGATCGGCGGCGGTATCGGGTTTGCCGCTGGCGCGCTCCTCGCCCGCCAGATTGGACGAAGCATTTTCGGCTCCGCCATCACTGTTCATCCCGTTGTGCTGGTGGTGGTGATCTTCAGTGCGCTTCTGGTCACGTTCGCTGGCAGCGCTGGCGCCATCCGCAAGGCCATGCGCTTTGATCCGGCGATCGTGCTGCGAGGCAATGCGTGAACCGCCGGCGTTTATTCTTTCATCTGCTGCTCAAAGATATTTGGGTGCGGAGAGACCGCACCCTGACTGCCCTGCTCTCGGTAATCGTGGTGGCGACCATGGCCACGGTGTCACTTACTGTTTATTACGACCTGGAATTAAGGCTTAGCCGGGAGTTTCGCAGCTTCGGCGCCAATGTGATCGTCACAAAACATGATGCTTCCCTGACCAGCGGCGACTTATCCCAAATCAACTCGGTGCTGGGCGGTAAGGGCGAAGTGGTCCCAGTGGCGTATGCGATTGCCGCTACATCCGCCAACTCCCGTGTGGTGATTGCCGGGGCCAATCTGTCTGCTTTGCGCCGCCTGAATTCCTGGTGGTCGATTCAGGATGCCAGCGCGTCTGCGCATACAGCTCTGGTTGGAGCGCGGGCCGCGGAGCTGGTATCTCCCTCGGCTGGCGAATTCAGTCTGAAGTATGGAGCCAAAACTGTCTCCGCGCACTCGGATGCCGTCTTTCATTCCGGGTCTGACGATGACAGTCGCGTCTACCTGGATATAGCCGACTTCACTGCGCTCACTGGTGTCCAGCCTGGCACAGCTTTGCTGAGAATCGATGGCAGTCCGCGCGAGATTCAACGCTCGATTGGCCAGCTGCGCGCTTCCCTGCCCAGCGCCGAGGTGGAGCCTGTTCGCCAGATTACTCAGACGCAAACAGCCGTACTAAACAGGACCCGTTCCGTGGTGCTGGCGGCCTCTGCCGTAGTGGTCGTGCTGATCATGCTGTGCATGGTGGCCACATTCACCAGTTCGGTGCTGGAGCGCCGCCGCGACTTCGCCGTGATGAAAGCCCTGGGGGCCTCGAATCGCACAGTCAACCTGCTGTTTGCCTCACAATCCACCCTGCTGGCTCTGGCCGGAGCGCTGATCGGCTTTCTGGCTGGCGCCGTGGTGGCATACTGGATAGGACGCGCGAATTTTGACGCTGCCATCCTGCCGAGGCTTATACTGCTGGTTCCTGTAACGCTGGGCAGCGTTGTGCTGGCGCTGATCGCGGCCATGTCACCGATCCGGATGCTGCAGCGAATTGAGCCGGCGAGGATTCTGCGGGGAGAATAATGCCAATTGAGATCAGGAACGTAACCCGAGTCTACCCTGCCAACGCCGCAGTGCATGCTTTGGACGATGTATCGCTGTCGGTGGCGGAGGGCGAGTGGCTGGCCGTGATGGGGCCGTCGGGCTCGGGAAAATCAACGCTGGTCAATCTGATCGGCTGCCTTGACCAGCCCACCTCGGGCGAGGTTTGGATTAACGGAACGAACGTCTCCCGGATGTCCCCGACGGAGTTGAACCGCTTTCGCGCCGAACAAATTGGCTTTATCTTCCAGCAGTTCCATCTGATCCCCTATCTCACGGCGGTCGAAAACGTAATGCTGGCCCAGTACTTTCACAGCATGACCGACCAGTCCGAAGCCCTGGCGGCCCTCGAACGCATTGGCCTCCGGCACCGGGCCGATCACCTTCCGTCACAACTTTCCGGCGGCGAACAGCAGCGCGTCTGCATTGCCCGCGCCCTGATTAACGACCCCAAAATCATTCTGGCGGACGAGCCCACCGGCAATCTGGATGCCGTGAACGAAGAGATCGTTCTGCGCCAGTTGCGCCAGCTTCATGAGCAAGGCCGCACCATCATCATGGTTACGCATGATCCGGTCGTGGCCCGCCTGGCCGACCGCAGGCTGGAACTGCATCACGGCAAAATTATTGCCCAGGAGACCTACACACTCTCCGATGAAGAGCAGTTCGACGAAGTTCTGGAAGAACTTTGGGTGCTGGCGGAAAACGGCGAACCGGCAGAGTTGGGACGAGTCGAGGTGGAAGGCGCACTGCCCATGCGAATGGCCTTAGAGCGCATGGAGGTAACGGGACTGGTCGAACTCACCGAACATGCCGCCGCGCCGCACACCCACAAGCAGGTGCTGAACCGCTGCCACATCGCGTTCCGCGCCCCGGCTGAAAATGACGATCATGGCGAGCAAATGATCATCTTCACCGAAAAAGGGCGCAAGCGCGCTGAGGACGTGATCCGCCGCCATCGCCTGGCCGAGGTATTGTTCATCAGGAAATTCCGTGTGGATGACGAACAGCAGGTCGCCGAGCAGGCCTGCCGCTTCGAGCATATTCTTTCTCCCGAAGCTACAGACAGCATCTGCGCATTTCTGGGGCATCCGCGGACCTGCCCGCATGGCTGCCTGATACCTGCAGGCCCGTGTTGTCTGACGGCAAGACTGATGGAAGGCCCGTCGGCGATGGCCGAATCCACACAGCAAAGCTGATAGAAAAGTGCTTTAAAGACAAAAAGCACAAAGGAGAGGCAGGTTCTCCTCTCCTTTCGCTTCGCGCTCTTCAACTTGATCAGAAGAGCCTAAAATCGACCTCCAGTGTCATGGCTACGGCTACAGGCTGGCCATCTTTTTTACCCGGCTCAAACAGCCACGTCCTTACCTTTTCCATGGCCTTTTCATCCAGCCCCATGCCCAGGCTGCGAACCACATGGACGTTGCGCGGCTTGCCATCCGGGCCGATGATGGCCGCCAGCGTGACCGTGCCCTGGTGTTTGGCCTTGCGTGCCTCTTCGGAAAAATCGGGTTCCGGAGTAAATTTCGGAACCGGGGCGGTTACGCCAATTTCACCGATTTTGTAAATGCCGCCGCCAAATCCGCCGCCCTGTCCTGGGCCGTGCCCCGGACCAGCTCCTGAGCCAACGCCGCCGTGCGTGCCGGAGCCAATGCCGCCGCCGGCTCCCGGACCATTGGAGAGCGGTCCGGAAACCCGGGCCGACATGGGATTACCTAAATTAGGAAGGTTAGGATTGTCGGGAAGCTTGACATTGGGTGGAGCCACCACCGTGGCTTCCATGGCCAGCTTGGGTGGCTGCTTGGTAATTTCAACGGTTGGGGGCGTGAACTGCTCGGGTGCAATCTTCGGCAGATGCCCTTTGCTCTCAATCAGCTTGGAGCGGTCTCCGCCGCCTCCGCCGCCGGCCAGAGCCTTCTTCGCTACCTGGGGAACCATGACCGGATGGTAATCCTCAAGTTTCGGAGCAATCAGCGTAACGTGTTCTTCCGGAGGTGCTATCACGGCCGCGGGCCGCGAAGCCAGCAGAGTGCTCACGAACAGCGCGAGCAGCATGGCCCCGTGCACCATAAAAGACCCGGTAAAGGCCTTATTCCTGTTTCGACGACCCCAGATGTCTCTCACCTGCACCGGACGCGATGTAAGCAGCAACGGAGGAAGTTTTTCCGGAAAGAGAAGGTCTCTGAGATTTCTGTACAGCGAAACCCACATGGGTTGCTGCATTTCGCGGAGCAGATTCACGCCCGCTGCACGACTGAGAAAGCGCTGTGGTGAAGGAACGATAACCTGATTCGCCATGGGTCCAGCTCGTACTACCTTGCCACTGTTTTCCTGTGGTTCGGGTGCATTCATAAAGATGTCAGGATGAAAATCAAAGTTGTATTCAGCTGATTCAATCGGTAACGAATCCAAAGTCTTTTGTTTGTGATTTCTTGAAACTTAGATTCGTGTCCTGGCTGGACTGTTTGTAAAGAATCGCTAAAGTTTAAGCGGGAATTTTTTCTTCTCTGAACGTGGGCAACAGAGGAGTCGGCGCAGGAGGACGCTCACTGTTTATAATGAATGAGCCAGTCAATCCCGGAGCAGACATGCAGGACCCGCTTGAGCTGAAAGCGACACTCAATCTTCCAAAAACCGACTTCTCGATGAAGGCCAACCTTCCCCAGAACGAGCCGAAGCTGCTCGAACGCTGGGAAACAATGCGCATTTACGACAAAATTCGTGAATCGCGCAAAGGCGCCCCTGCGTGGGTGCTGCACGACGGGCCTCCATATGCCAATGGAACCATTCATGAGGGCCATGCGCTCAACAAATGCCTGAAGGATTTTGTGGTGAAGTCGAAGACCATGAGCGGCTTCGACTCGCCCTACGTTCCCGGTTGGGACTGTCACGGCCTGCCCATTGAGATCAAGGTGGATGAATCCCTCGGGCGTAAGAAGCTCGAGATGTCGCCGCTGGCGGTTCGCAGGAAATGCCGCGAGTATGCGGAGAAATATCTGGATCTGCAGCGCGAGCAGTTCAAACGCATTGGCGTGTTTGGTCGCTTTGACAATCCCTACTCCACGATGACACCGCAATATGAGTCGGTGATCGTGCGCACGCTCTTCGACTTCATGGAAAAAGGGGCGGTCTATAAAGGCCTGCGTCCCGTGTACTGGTGCATCTTCGACAAAACCGCCCTGGCCGAGGCGGAGATCGAGTACGGTCCACACACCAGCCCCAGCGTCTGGGTCCGGTATCGCATGACCAGTGATCCGGCAAAGATTGACTCCAGGCTGGCGGGCCGGCAGGTCAGCACCATCATCTGGACAACCACTCCATGGACCCTACCCGCCTCCATGGCTGTGGCCTTCCATCCCGAGCTCGAATACGTTGCGCTTCAGCATGGCGAAGAGGTTTACATCGTGGCCGACGCCCTGGCCAAAGTGACGATTGAGAAATGCGCTTTGGATGGAGCGGTTGAAATCGCGCGCTTCCCCGGACGGGCTCTGGAACTTGCCACGTTTGCGCATCCCTTTCTGGATCGCAAAATTCTCGGCGTCCTGGCGGATTACGTAACCACCGACCAGGGAACCGGAGCGGTGCATACCGCGCCCTCGCACGGTGCGGACGACTTCTACACCGGCACAAAATATAAGCTCGACCAAACCTGCAATGTGGACGAGGCGGGCCGCCTGCGCAATGGATTGCCGGAATACGATGACAAGCAGGTCTTCGACGCGAATGCCGACATCATCGCGCTGCTGAAGTCCCGCGGCGTGCTGCTGGCCTCGGAAAAAATCGAGCACTCGTATCCGCACTGCTGGCGCTGCCACAATCCGGTGATCTTCCGGGCGACTGAACAGTGGTTCATCTCCATGGAAGCCCCGGTCGACGGCAGTACGCTGCGTCAGCGCTCGCTTGATGAAATCAAAAAGGTGAAGTGGATTCCGGCCTGGGGCGAAGAGCGCATCAGCAACATGATCGCCACCCGCCCGGACTGGTGCATCTCCCGCCAGCGTGTGTGGGGCGTGCCCATTGCCGTGTTCTTCTGTGAAGGTTGCGGCAAACTGCTCGACAGTAAAGAAGCGCATACGGCTGTCGTGGATCTTTTTGCCCGCGAAGGCGCCGACTCCTGGTATAAGCATGACGCAAGTGAAATTCTTTCGCCGGAAATCAAATGCTCCGGCTGCGGCGGCAGCAAGTTCCGCAGGGAGATGGACATCATTGACGTATGGTTCGAGTCCGGCTCAAGCCAGGCCGCCGTGCTTGGCCATGAGCCGAACCTCCCCTGGCCTGCCGACCTGTATCTGGAAGGCGGCGACCAGTATCGCGGCTGGTTCCACTCTTCCCTGCTGTGTGCCGTGGGCACTCGCGGCCACGCTCCCTATCGTTCCGTGGCCACGAATGGCTGGACACTCGATCCTCAGGGGCGTGCAACATCAAAATCTCTGGGCAATGGCATTGACCCGGTCGATATCGCCAGGCGGCTGGGCGGAGAGATCGTCCGTTTGTGGGTGGCCTCGGTGGATTTTCGCGAGGACGTCCGCGTTTCCGAAGACCTGATGAAGCAGGTGGCCGAGAATTACAAAAAGATCCGCAACAGCATCCGGAACATCCTTGCCAATCTCAATGATTTTGAGCCCGCGCTGCATGGGATGGCGTTTGACGATCTGCTGCCGCTGGATCGCTGGATTCTTCTGCGCATGGCGGAGATCAGTGAAAACATTCAGCGCTGGTATAACGAATATGAGTTTCACCGCATCTATCATGAGGTCATCGATTTCCTGACCAGCGAACTCAGCGCCGTGTACTTTGACGTGGTGAAGGACCGGCTTTATACTGCCGCGCCCGGTTCATCGGCCCGCAGGTCGGCCCAAACAACGCTGTGGCGCATTGGTGAAGCCCTCGTCCGGCTGCTGGCTCCGGTGCTTACATTTACCGCAGAGGAAGTCTGGCAGTATCTGCCAAAAACTGAGACGCGGGCAGAGAGCGTACATCTGGCGTACTTTCCCAAAGCAGCAGAGATCACGGGGAAGATCAGCAGCCCGGAAAATGCAAAAACGCTGCGCGCCGAATTCGACTCGCTCATGTCAGTCCGCGCGGAAGTCCTCAAATCTCTGGAAACCGCGCGCAATGAAAAACTGATTGGCAGCGCACTGGAGGCAAAGGTCACAATCTTCGCTCCCGACAGCATGTTCGAGCTTCTGGAACATTACGGCCAGGACCTGCGCTTCCTGCTGATCGTCTCCGGAGTTGAGATCAAACATGCCGAGGGAGGGAACGGGAGCGCGCCTTTGCGCGTAGAAGTAATCAGGGCCCCAGGACAGAAGTGCGAACGCTGCTGGAATTACTCCGAACAGGTGGGCGCGAGTGAACGCTATCCTACGGTATGCGAGCGTTGTTTAGGGGTGCTCGAGGAAATTGAACAGGAGCAGACTGCTTCGACGTAACACCGCGCTCTGAATCTCAAAAATTTGAACGGGATGCGGTGTGAGCCGCATCTTTTAAAATAAGAAGATATGCGTAAGTATCACATCATGATCGCGGTGCTGGTGGTCGGCCTTGACCGATTTACGAAATGGCTGGTGTCGCAAAAAATCTCCCTGCATGACAGCGTGGATGTGATTCCCGGCCTTTTCCGTCTGACTCATGTGCAGAACCAGGGAGCAGCCTTCGGCCTGTTTGCCGAATCGCCTTCCGAATGGAAGGTCGCCATGCTGATTCTCTTTTCCGTTGCCGCTCTGGCCGTAGTCTCAGCCCTGCTCTGGAAAAACGGAAATGCCATGAATGCCACGGCCATTGCACTGTCACTTGTATTCGGCGGCGCATTGGGCAATCTGTGGGACCGGGTGGCGAGTGGCCGCGTTATCGACTTTCTGGACTTCTACCTCGGCTCGCACCACTGGCCGGCCTTCAATGTGGCAGACAGCGCCATTGTGGTGGGTGCACTGCTGCTGCTGAGTGAAATCTTTCTCGCTCCGCAGGAAGAAAAAGCAATCAGCCAGTAATCGAGTTTCAAAATACAGAGTGCTGGACAAGACCCGCTCTGCCTTATCCCTGGGGATACAGCAGTCGATACATCATTGCATTCCGCATGATGGCCTGAACATATTCGCGCGTCTCGGTAAACGGGATTGACTCCACAAACTCGTCGATGTCTTTGAACTCGCCATCTCTGCGCCACTCATCCACCCGCTGTTCGCCGGCATTGTATGCGGCCAGAGCATATTCGACCTGTCCGTTGTAGTGGTCCACCATGTGCCTGAAATAGCGTGTGCCCAGCTGCAGATTGATGGCTGGCTGAAACAGATCGCTCTGCGAATAGCCGCGCAATTTAAGATCATGCGCCAGATGTTTTCCCACACTGGGCAGCAGTTGCATCAAGCCCAGCGCATTGGCGCGGGAGACGGCCCCGGGATTGAATTCTGATTCCTGCCGAATGAGCGAGGCGACCAAAAATGGATCCAGCTGGTTCTCCTGAGAGCGGTGCTTCAGATCGTCCCAGTAAGGCCGGGGGAACAGTCCCTGCCAGACTGGCTGGGGGATCTGGCTGAGCTCGGTGGAGAAATAGCCGGGGATAGCGTGCTTCAGCGTCTCAATGGCGCGAACATAGCTTCCGGAATCCTGATATGTCCGGGCAATCAGCTCCGCCTTCCACGATGGACTGCCCGCGACCGAAGCCTGCAGCTCTCTCACAGCAAACTCATAGAGCGCGCCATTGGCCAGCAGTTGTGCTTTCTGTGCGCGCAGATTGCCTTCCGGCGGGTCCCAGCTCTGTGGCGGCCGAGGAGGCGAAGGCAGCTTATTCAGGGCCGGGGGATCTACCAGCCCTTCGCTTCCCAGTCGGCTGAGGCGTTCTCTGCCCAGATTGGCGTAATAGTAGTAGCGAAAATTTTCCTGGAGTTTTGCGTAATAAGCGCGGGCCAGCAGTTTGTTGCTGCTCTCCTCGGCAAGCCGTCCGCGCCAGTACAGAGCGGCTGGCACTTCCAGCGAAGCTGGATACCACTCCAGTTGCTCTTCCAGCAGCCTGGCCGCTTCGTCTTTTTTGCCCATGCGGTAGGTGAGCCACGCGGCTTTCCAGTGAGCGTAAGGCGAGTGCTTTCCGTTCTGCTTGTGCTGATAAATTTCCGTGTACCAGCGCAGCGCGGACTCATAGTCATGCCTGAGCATGTACTTGTTGCCCATGGAAAGCAGCGCCTGCTGCAGCCATTCGCTCTCCGGCGCCACGGCGCGCAGTTGCGACATGTACTCGGCCTGGCGGTCGTTGTCGTCTTTTTCGCGGGCTATCTCGGCAAGATAATAGAGCGTTTGCGCTTTGTCGTCAGTACTGGCAGCATCCGGATTTTTTAGTACGTCGTCAAAAAGCCGCTGAGCATCGTCGCGCCGGTGGATGTGATAGAGAGCATCGGCCAGCTCAATCCGCAAATGTGTGAGATCGGGCGCAGATGCCTGCTCTGTCACGGCCCCCAGTTCCGTCGCGGCCTGCTGATAACGCTTTCCCTTAAGCAGTATCTCTGCTCGCGATCTCCGCTCGGCGAAGCTGCCCTCGGGCAGTAATTCACCCATGGAGTGCATCTCGCTGGCTGCCGTGTCCGCTTCCGCCGTGGTGGGCATATCGAAATAGACCCGGCGCAGCACCTGCAGCGCTTTGGTTTTGTCCCCGGCGATTTGCAGACCGCGCGCCAGCATGATTTCCGTATCTGCATGGACCGGCTCGCGGCGTTTCTCCAGATACGCCACGGCCACGCGGGGCGAACCAGTGGCGATCAGCGCATCAGCGTAAAGCAGATTGGCTTCATGTATATAGAGCGAATCGGGATACCTCTGCTCAAAGCCCTCCAGCATTTTCAGTACGCCGGGATAATCGGCTGAATCACGATATGCGGAGGCCCGCAGATAACTCATGTAGTCACCGAGCAGCGGGCTGAGGCCGCTCGCGTTTTGCCATGCCGACTGTGCTTTGCTGAAGTCCTTATCCAAAGAGTGGGCGTAGCCCAGCACCAGCCACGCCAGAGCAGCGGCATCGTCACTGCCGTGCTTGTGGGCCCACGCTTCCACGCCGGCATAAGCCTGCGGCGTGCGATTGGCCAGGAGCTGTTGGGCCATGGGCTTGAGTTCGGCAGAGGCGACGAAGGCCCGATTCATTTTGCGCAGCTTCGCCGCCGCGGCTGAACTGCGAGAGGGGACCGGCTTTCTGTTGGTTTGCGCAGGCATACTCGCCTGCAAGCCTGCCAGAAGCAGCAGCCAGAGAGTGCGTGAAAAACGTTTTACTGCCACAGATATTCTTATCGCGAAAAACCCGCGCCCATGAGTGTTACATCATTATCCGCCAAAACGCGGATTAATTCTTCGGTAAAATAGTCCGCGTTCGCAGCCGTGCTCTCGGCATAGCGCCTGGCATACGTTGCCTTGCTCTTTTCGATCTCATCCTGCAGGCGGACGTAGATATCTTTGTTTTGCCGGCCCTCGGTGACTTTTTGTCCGTTATACAGTTTGATTTCTTCCACCAGAAGTTTGGCAAACCGGCGGGCTTTCTTATGAATCTCCGCGTCTTCGGGCGAGAGTGCCGCAGGCGCTTCCCGCGCGACAGCCACTTCCGGCGCCATGGCCGGGGAGTTACCCGCCGGGGCCGCCGCGGAAACGGCCTGAGCTTCCTCTGGGACAGCTTTGCGCAGCGCGAGTAATTCAATCCACAGCCCGGTAAAGCGCATCAGCAACTGAATGGCATGAGCATCGAATTTTTCTTCAGGAGCAAGCCCAGCATCCACATACACGACGGCCGCAACCTTTTGCCGAACTACCAGCGGCAGCACCTGGCAGCCCCCTTCAACGGGCGTCCCTACAGCCGAGGCAAAGCCTGGGTCAAAATCGGAGATAGTCGTGGAAACCGGAATGCGGTCCTGAATGGCCTGGGCTACAGGGCCTGTGGCTGTATCCAGGATAAAGTTTTTAATGGAATCATCATCCTGAAAGCCAAACGCAAGCCAGCCGGCAATGGACCGGCCCTTGACTACGAAAAGAGCACATCGGCCGGCAAATTGCACACAGCCTTCCATAAGCCGGCGAAGTATCTCTGCCTGGGAAGCGGCTTCCTGAATGGCGGCGATGGCTGAATTCAGCAGTTCTGATGGTGAAACCTCCTGCGGGACAGGCAGCGCTTCCAGTTGCTCCATCGTGCGCCGAACCATTTCTTCGCGCAGCCGGGGCAGACTGGCGTCGAAGACTTCAGCAATGGCATCCTCTATAATCGGTTGAATATCAGCGGGTTTGGGCATTGGGTTCTGCAAGAGCACAGGATTCTAAAAAAATCCGTGGTTTTCAAGATTACACCATTCCCCAGCTCGGAAAGCCAGGCTCCTTTTCGAGGAGTGCTTTCCGGGTAAATGGCTTTTTCCTGCTGATTTTAAGCGGACAATTACCCTCTGTTCCCGGTCCGGACGGGCAAAGCGGAAATTCTCAACTTGCAAGGGCGTAAAGAGTCAATTATTTTGAGTCTGGAACACATGGAAACCATCCAAAAGAAGGCGGAGAACGTTGCGGACGAACTGGCGCTTGTTCAGGCCGCTAAAAGCGGTGATCTGGAAGCATTCAGCCAGCTGGTCAAGCGATATGATCGCAATATTTTTCGCATTGCGCAGCACATCACGCATAACGAGGAAGACGCGCAGGATGTAGTGCAGGAGGCGTTCCTCAAGGCGTACACGAACCTCGAGCAGTTTCAGGGGAACTCAAAGTTCTATACCTGGCTGGTGAGGATCGCCGTGAACGAAGCGCTGATGAAGCTGCGGCGGCGGCGTTCGGATAAAACCGTCTCCATCGACGAAGACGTGGAGACGGAAGATGGAAGCATGCCGCGCGAAGTCGCGGACTGGAGTCCAAATCCGGAACAGCTCTACGGACAATCGGAGCTGGGTGACATCCTGAAAAAGACCATTCAGGGGTTGCCACCAGGATTCAGGACGGTGTTTGTCCTCCGGGATGTGGAAGGCCTGTCCACGGAGGAAACAGCAGAAATGCTGGGCTTGAGTGTTCCGGCGGTAAAATCCAGGTTATTGCGCGCCCGCCTGCAGTTGCGCGAACGCCTGGCAAAATATTTCAAATCCAGGCGGAGTGGAGACAATCCCCGGTGAAATGCAGTGAATTTCTGACAGAGTTGACAGATTACCTGGATGGCAGCATCACTACCGGCATCCGTGTTGAACTGGAGGAGCATCTTCAGTGGTGCCATGAATGCGAAGTCGTTCTGAACACGACGAAAAAGACCATCGAAATTTACCGCAACAACCAGCTTTATGAACTGCCCGACGGCCTGCGAATGCGACTGCAGGAAGCGATTATTAAAAAATGCAAGAGCGTTAAAAGCTGCAAAAATCCCGAATAGTCTTTGCTCTTTTGTTAGTGTGCGCACGGCATCATATCCTGGCAAGCACAAGAGTGGTCCGCTTACCTTTTGAGTTCTGTATGAACCTATACCGGACTCCAGTACCCTGCGCGAATTTTATCTGGCCAAATCACAGAGTTAACCTTCAACATTTATTTCACATTTTCACCTCACAATATCTCTTCCTCAGACCGTTAAAAAAAATAAAGTTAATGCCATTCGAAAAAGCGTTACCAACCCTCAAAAAAGGTTGAAATTTGCTGGCGTTTAAATAACTTTTCTAATGATATGTAAAATTTACGATCAGCTCAGCGAAACCGGCAACTCCCTGCGAACCTTTCCCGGCAACTCTGAATCTAAGTTAAACAAGAGCGCAGAAATTGAGCGCACACCTCGGAAGCGCTGGCAACGCCTTCCGGGCGGATTTTGTAACCCAGGGGGTGTGGTAATGATGGCAAGTCTTCTGGATCTGCTGTTTGGTTGCTGGCATAAGAACCTCACTTTTCCGCTGACCAGTAAGCGCGGTCTGCGGCGTTCGAGCGCTGCTTCAGCAGCAACGGGAACCTATGTGGTTTGCCTGGACTGTGGCAGAGAGTTTCCCTACGACTGGGAAGAAATGAAAGTCATAGGCGCCCAGCCGGACCGAGCCAAGGCCCTGGCGGCGAAAGCAGCCGAATCCTAATTTGGATTGTTTGCTTCTGTGTGGTGGGTGTGCGGCGTAAGTGTAGTTGTCCTCCTTAGTAAAAAAGCGAAGAGGCGGTTGCCAGTGAACCGCCTCTTCGCTTTTGTTCAAAGCACCTGAAAATTAACTTACTGATCGCGCCGTTTCAGCGTGGGCCGGTCATCGCCGCTCTTATCACCTTCATCTTTCGGTGATGTATTGCCGGCCGTGCGGCGCAGTGTAGGACGATTGCCGCCCTTTTGATCGTCCACTTTGTGGCGATTTTCAATGGCCGCGAGGCGCGTTTTGACCTGATCGAACTCAGATGTGTTCACAACGTACTGGTCGCGCGCGGGAAGCACATGGTCAATTTCCACCTGAGATTTCTGGATCCGGTCAGGTGTTTGCGGATGGGTGGAAAAGGCCTTGGCAAATGTGCCTGGCTTCTTCTTCTCCTGCGCCGCCAGTTTTTCGAAGAATTCGATAAATGCGCCGGGATCGTAACCGGCTTTGTACATGTACTGCAGTCCCAGATAATCCGCCTCGGCTTCAAAGCCGCGGCTGAAACTCAGAAACGTGAGCGGCAGTCCAATACCGACAGCTTCTCGCGCAGCGTATCCAATGCCGCCGCCCACAAAGATCAGCGGAATCGTCAGCAGGTTCGCCAGCTGGGCGCGGGTAGCTCCGCGCGTGGCATGACGTGCCGCCACGTGGGCAATCTCATGCGCCATCACGCCGGCCAGTTCGGCCTCATTGTCCGCCGCCAGTATCAAACCCGAATTTACGTAGAAAAATCCTCCAGGAAGTGCGAAGGCATTCACCTCGTCGGAGTCTACGACTTTAATCGTAAACGGCACCTTTGCGTCGGAATTGCGGACCAGATTCTGGCCGATCCGGTTGACATATTCCGACACCACCGGGTCCTGCACGATCTTCATGGTGTGCTCGATCTCCATGGCATACTGCTTGCCCATGCGAACTTCTTTTTCAATCGAGTACCAATCCATGCCGCCGACTTTGCGATTGCCAATTGCATCCACATCATCTTTGCCGCCACTGTGCTTGTTCTTATCCTGCTCAGAATCCTGATTGCCAGTCTCAGACGTCTTTTGCTCCGCAGGCTGACTCTCCTGCGCGGGTTGACTGGCTGGCTGGGTCTGGGGCTGATCCGGGGCTTGCGGCTGACTTTGGGTTTGATCAGGAGAAGCAGTTTTTTTCTGATCGTCCGAGGCTTGTGCCGCAGCGATCATACTGCCCGCCGCAGTCAGAATTGCGGACAACAACAAAACATGAATTTTCATGATACAGACGCTCCTGTGATCAGCTCCCACAAATACGGCTTTACACGCTTAAATTATAGCGCCCGGAATGCAGGTCTTTCTATTAAATTTCGCCCTGTATTCCCAAGATGCATGAATGATTTTTACTGGTTATCCCGCTCACTCCTGGGATGCTTTACCATTCTTAACCCTTTATCTCTCAGTAAATTCCCGCTCCGTTGAATTCTGCAGCCCCTTTGCGAGTTCGAGAATTTCAATTACACGCGCATGCCATTCGCCCGCTGAATCCTGGCTTGCAGTGATGCGAACTTCCGTTCCCACGGTTAAGCAAGCGACTCCGCCGTCATGGCACCGATTGCCAGCGGATGCATCTTCGGCCATCACTACCCTGGCGTGGGTTACATCAACGCGGCGAGCAATGTGGTTGTGTCCCTGAACGAAGATCCAGCCCGGGCTGGGTTTGGCGCCCGGCGGCGGGTCGGCGATGCGTCCCTGAAAGGCGCCATCAACCGCAGTCAATGCAGACGTTAAGAAAAGAATAAAAATGAATAGAGCGACAATCAAGCGGCGGGAGATCACAAAAGATTCAGATGCGGCGGCTTCAAAGTATGCAAACCGCCGATCCGAAATCATTTTCGATCAGTCGTAATACTCAAGGCCCAGATGGGTAATCAGCTCTTCGCCGCGCAGGTGGCGCAGCGTATTCTTAAGCTTCATCAACTGGATAAACAGATCGTGCTCCGGATACAACCCCGGAACCGTCATCGGCGACTTGAGATAAAAGCTGAGCCATTCCTGAATTCCCAGGTTCTTCAGTTCTTCGCTGCGCTGGGCCAAATCGAGGAAAAGCACGAGATCCAGCACGATGGGAGCGGCAAGAATGGAATCCCGGCAGAGAAAATCGACTTTAATCTGCATCGGGTAGCCCAGCCATCCGAAGATATCGATGTTGTCCCAACCCTCTTTATTATCACGGCGCGGCGGATAATAGTTAATGCGAACCTTGTGGTACAGGTCTTTATAAAGCTCGGGATAAAGATCCGGCTGCAGAATGTGCTCGAGCACGGAAAGCTTGGATTCTTCCTTGGTCTTGAAAGACCCAGGATCATCGAGGACTTCGCCATCGCGATTGCCCAGAATGTTGGTGGAAAACCAGCCATTCATACCCAGCATGCGCGCCTTGAAACCGGGCGCCAGAATCGTCTTGAGCAGGGTCTGGCCGGTTTTAAAGTCCTTGCCAGCGATGGGGGCTCCATTTTTGCGGGAGAGTTCCAGCATGGCCGGAATATCCACCGTGAGGTTCGGCGCGCCATTGGCGAATGGCACACCCTCCATCAGGGCCGCATAAGCATAAATCATGGAAGGAGCGATGTTCTCGTCATTTTTTTGCAGGCCGCGCTCAAACGCCTGCACCGAAGAGTGGACTTCCTTCTGCTGAAGGAAAATTTCCGTGGAGCCACACCACACCATCACCAGCCGCTCCGCCTTTGATTTCTTCCGGAAGTCGCGAATATCGGCGCGCAACTGCTCCGCCAGGTCGCGCTTGTTCTTACCCTTTTTTACGTTCTTGCCATCCAGCTTCTTCACGTAATTGCGATCAAATACCGCCTTCTGCGGCTTAATCGACGAGAGAAATGGCTTGATACGATTCAGCAGGTCTTTTTCCAGCACGCCCGCGTGTATGGCAGATTCATAGGCATTGTCTTCAAAAATGTCCCAGCCGGTAAATACCAGATCGTTCAACCGGGAGAGCGGCACAAATTCGTTGATTTTGGGCGAGCGCCCGTCGGTCCGCTTGCCCAGACGAATCGTGCCCATTTGCGTGAGCGATCCGACAGGCTGGGCAATGCCTTTGCGTATAGCTTCTACACCCGCAATAAATGTGGTGGCTACCGCGCCCATGCCCGGAATCATGACTCCGAGCTTGCCTTTTGCCGGCGCTATTTTTGATCCGCGTATCGCATCACTGGAAGAAGAAATTGCCATTTATTTTTGAGACCATCCTGAAAGATTTGAGCGCGCGAACGCGACAGACCGTGTCCCGGAAGCTGTAGAACAACGGTTAATTTGTCTCGATTGCTCTATGTCGCCGAAAATGCGCTCAGTGCAAACTAGTTATCTTCTCGTATTTGGAGCTGGTTTGTAAACCAGCTTACGCCGTCGCGCTGATGCGGCTTCTCCAGTGCGACCGAATAAACCAGACCGCAGCCGCCAAAAGCAGCGCGAGAACCACTGCATCCAGCCGGTGCAGCCAGTGGCTAAGACGCGGGTCCGTATGCCAGCGTTCACCCAGCTTCATCCCCACCCAGGCCAGAGCGAAGCACCAGGGCCAGGAGCCGGCAAAAGTATAAATGTGGAACCGCAGGCGAGGCATGCGCGCAATCCCCGCAGGCAGCGCAATGAATGTACGGATGACCGGTAGCAGCCGCCCGATAAAAACCGCCGCTGATCCAAAGCGCAGAAAAAACCGGTCCGCTCTCTCCAGATCATGGCGGCTCAGCAGAAGGTATCTGCCGTATTTCTCAACCAGAGGACGCCCGCCATAGCAGCCGATCTCATAGGCAAGAATGGAGCCCACGTTGCATCCCAATGCGCCGGCGGTTGCCGCCCAAAACAAATTGAACTGGCCGGTATACACGAGATATCCGGCAAATGGCATGATGATCTCGGACGGCAGCGGAATGCAGGCGGACTCGATGCCCATGAGCGCCAGCACTCCCAGATATCCGCTATGGGAGATCACACCAATGATGAAAGTTGCAAGAACTGCGATTATTTTTTCGGTCATTCCGTGGGCCGGTTAAAAATCCTGAGAATCCTGGGTGTAGGTGTAACCCGGCAGCGTTACTCCGGCAGCGCTTTTAGCGACCCTCACGCGAGTTGTCTCCGCATCAAGGGCGCTTAGACTGGCAGGACGCAGCATGGCGTACTGGGTAAACAACTCTGTGTAAACCTTGGTAACGAGAAAGGTGCTTCCACTCTCGTCAGAACGCCACATCTGGCCTGCCTGAATTGACTTAACCGCCATAGCTAACAAGACTACACAGCAGCGGGCTATTCCGGCAAATTGCCTTCGAGCAAATCGCCCAGCTTCTGCGCCGGACAACGCACGCCCACGTAAAACGTGCCAAACAAAGCATAGACGGCGCTGACCTGGTCAAAGCGCATTTCGTAAATCAGTTTCTTGAAGACGAGCGGCTCGTCGGCAAAAAGATCGACACCCCACTCCCAGTCGTCAAAGCCAATCGAACCGGTAATGATCTGTTTGACCGTTCCGGCATAACGGCGGCCCACCAGGCCATGTTCTTCCATTTGCCGCTGGCGCTCCTCAATGGGCAGGCTGTACCAGTTCTTGTCCTCGCCGCGCTTGCGATCCATGGGGTAGAAGCACAGGTAACGCTGCGACGGCATCTGGGGAAACAGCCGTGGCGCCATGGCTTCTTTTTGCCGCTTCATGGTATCTTCCACGGCGGCATTCCACTCCGGTGAATGCGGCTCAATTCCCTTCTCCTTGAGTGAGCGATACAGCTTCAGAGACGAGTCATACAGCCCCAGCTCCACCACCGAGAGATACGACGTAGTCTGTTCCAGAAACTCGCTGAGGCGAAGCCGCGCAATCTGCAACTCTGCGGCCTTCAGTTGATCAAAGGAGTTGCGAAAGTGTACCAGCAGCAAGTCGCCCTTATGTCCCAGCAGGGAGAAAAGAGCGCTCTGCGCCGCGGTATCCTGCTCCATCCTGGCCAGTGCGGCCGCGGCTTCGCTGGCAATCTCCCGTCTCTGGGCGTCTGGCAGTTTGCGCCATTCCGCCCAGCGGAAACGAAACATCTGGTGAAGTACGCTGGTTCCTTCCAGCGTCATGGGGACGGCAAACAAATCCTCGCCCCTGGTTTCGGTCTCAAGTTCGATTCTGCTGGTAGCTGACATTGGGATTCCTCTGCTATTGTGATGGATTGTAAGTTTGCTGTACCAAATCTTTGTTCATGCCGGAAACCGGAACTAAAACACGAAAAGCAGCCAGGCCGGAAAAAAGCAAACCGCGTAAAAGCGGCTGTGACCCTCTGGCCCCCGAACGTGTCCAGAACATTTTAAACTGTCTCGACCAGGCCTATCCCGACGTCAAGTGCGCTCTCACCCATAAAAATGCGTGGGAGCTGCTGGCGGCGACGATTCTTTCCGCCCAGTGTACCGATGTGCGCGTGAACATGGTAACTCCTGAGCTGTTTAAAGAGTATCCCACACCACAGGACATGGCGGGGCTTAAACCGGAGCAGATCGAGCCCATTATCCGTACCACCGGATTCTTCCGCAATAAAGCCAAATCTTTGGTGGGCGCGGCGACAAAACTGGTGCAGGACTTTAACGGGAAAGTTCCGGACACCATGGAGCAGCTCCTCGGCCTGCCGGGCGTGGCGCGCAAGACGGCCAACGTTGTTCTGGGCTCGTGGTTCCACAAAGCCGTGGGAGTGGTCGTGGATACCCATGTGCATCGCATCTCCCGTCGCCTGGAGCTGACCGCCAGCGACGATCCGAAAAATATAGAGCGCGACCTGATGAAGGTGGTTCCCCAGGAAAAATGGATTGAATACTCTCATCAGATCATCCATCACGGGCGTGCGGTCTGCATTGCACGCAGGCCCAAATGCGCGCAGTGTACGCTGGAAAATCTTTGCCATGCAGCGGACAAGACGTGGTCCACGGTTGAAATACATAAGTCAGCCACGCCCTGAAGTTTTGCAGGCAGGCATATCACTGGCAGGAGCTTAATTAAAAGAATGCGCAAAGCGCCTCTGCTTCTTACACTATTCATCGCTGTCTCCGCGGTCGCGCAGACCGCCAGTTTGCCCGGCAATGTTGTTACCGATCCCGCCAAGGTTGAGTCCCGGCAAAAGTTCGACGTCCAGCCGTTCACGATTGACAAGCTGTACATGACGCATGATGTCAGCGACAGCACACTCTCGCCGGATGGCAAACAAATCGCCTTCGTCACCAACATCAGCGGCCGCTATAACCTGTGGCTCGTCTCCTACGAGAGCGGCTGGCCCACGCAGCTCACGGTAAGCAACCAGCGGCAAACATCCCCCGCCTGGTCGCCCACCGGCACGTGGATCGCGTATGCCTCGGATTATGACGGCGATGAGCAGTGGGACCTGTTTCTTGTCTCTCCACGGAACGGCCAGGTCGTCAATCTGACGAACACGCCGGAAGTTTCGGAAGAAAGCCCGGTCTGGTCGCCTGATGGCAATACGCTGGCCTATATCGTGAAGCGTAAAGACTCTCCTTCCTACGAAATCAACCTGATGGACATTGGCAGCCGCAAGATCACGCGGCTCACCAGTAACACGCCTGCGGAGTTTGGCAACTTCAGCCCTGTCTGGTCCAGAGACAGCAAGCGGATCGTATTCACCCAGGCGAATGCCGCCGGCAAGGATTCGAACATCCTTATCGCCGATGTCTCCACCCAAAAGGCCATCAATCTTACGCAGCACGAAGGCGAACATAACTTTTCTGCCAGTGACATTTCGCCGGATGGCAAAACCCTGCTGATTACTTCAAACTCCGGCAATGGGTACGACAATATCGCCCTGCTCGATATCGCCAGCCAAAAAATCACATGGCTAACCCGCGATCAATGGGAGAGCAGCGCGGGCAAATTCTCTCCGGACGGCAAATCAGTCACCTGGACCACGAACATCGACGGCAATCAGGACATCTTTTTCTATAACCTGTCCACGCGCACCTCGCGGGCGCTGCCGCTCGAAAAAGGCATCAACGATCTTGCCGGCGGTGCGCAGGGACCATTTACCCGCGACGGCGCGCGGCTGCTTTTCTACCACAACGGACCCGGCGCTCCACAGGATGTGTGGGTTTACGATTTCGCTGGTAAAAAATCGCGCCAAATCACGCATGCTCTGGCTGCCGGAATCCACGCGGAAGACATGGCGGAGCCGTATCTCGTGCACTATCCGAGCAAAGACGGCAAATGGCAAATCTCCGCTTTTCTCTATGTGCCCTACAACGCGGTTCGCAACGGCCAGAATGCCGCGGTTGTCTCGATTCATGGTGGCCCCACCGCACAATTTGGCAACTCTTTTCATCGCGATATTCAATATCTGGTCAACCAGGGCTATTTTGTCATTGCGCCTAACTACCGTGGCTCCAGTGGTTACGGCAAAGACTTTATGGATGCCAACCGCTTCGATATGGGCGGCGGCGATCTGGACGACGTCATCTCCGCTGCCGAATGGATTCAGCGCACCGGATTTATCGATCCCAAGAAAGTAGCCGTCACCGGCGGCAGCTATGGCGGATACCTCACCATGATGGCGGTCAGCAAAGCTCCGGACATCTGGGCTGCCGGTGTGCCTGTAGTGCCGTTCGTCAACTGGTTCACCGAGGTCGAGAACGAAGACCCGCTGCTGCGTCAGTATGATCTCGCCACTATGGGCGACCCAGTCAAAGACAAAGCCCGCTACCAGGAGCGCTCACCGGTCAATTTTGCCGATCAGATCAAGACCCCGCTGCTGCTTCTCGCCGGCGGCCATGATCCTCGCTGCCCCAGCACCGAAGCCGAGCAGGTAGCCAGCGCTGTCAGGAAGCGCAAAGGCGTTATCGAGCTAAAGGTTTACGACAACGAGGGCCACGGCTTCGCGAAGATTGAAAATCAAATCGATGCCGCCACACGCGTGTCTGAGTTCCTGCAAAAGTACGCCAAGCCGGCCGATTGCGGATGCCATGTTGACAGATAGCACGCGCGGATACTGCTAACTGCTTATTTTGGTAATGGCATCTACCAGGCCCTTCATGGTGTACTCGTGGGCCTCGACGCCAGGCTCAAATCCCGCTTTACGCAGTGTGGCGCTGGTAACGGGGCCTATCGAAGCAAGGTGCACTCCATGGAGAAACTTCCGGGCATCATCGCCCAGTAACGCCAGCAGATTGCTGGCTGTCGAAGAGCTCGTAAATGTAATTACATGCGGTTTGGAAGATGAATCGGCGAACAGCCGGTGCAGTTTTTCGCCCGCATCCACCGGAACCCTGGTTTCGTAAGCCTCAATCACTTCCACTTTTGCGCCCATTCTGGTGAGTTCGCTGGGCAGGACATCGCGTGCGACTTTGGCGCGCACCAGCAGAATGCGGCTGCTCTTCGTGACGCGGCCATTCAGGGCTTCCAGTACCGATTCCGCCACATATTTTTGCGGAACAATGGAAACGGCAACGCCTTCCGACTGAATGGCCATCGCCGTAGCCGGACCAATCGCCACCACCAGCAGGTGCTGCATGTTCGCAATGGGAAGTCCCAGCCGAGTGTAGCGTTCGAAGAAAATCTCCGCGCCATTCACGCTGGTCAGGACCAGGGTGTCGTAGTGGTCGATCCTGACAAGCGCCTGGTCGAGCGCGCCAAATCCATTCTCCGGCGAATGGATCTCGATGGTGGGAATCTCAATGATCTCCGCGCCCAGGTCGCGCAGCGGCTGCGACAATCCATGCGCCTGCCCGCTGGCCCGCGTCACCAGAATGCGCTGGCCCACCAGCGGTTTGCCCTTCACGCGAAATGGAATCAGCTTGCTGTTCATGGGTGTGCCGTAGCCGGTGCTTCCTGGGCATAGACATCCCTAAGTATCCGATCGGCGCCGCGGCTCAGCAGTTTCTGCGCCGTCTCGCGGCCCAGTTGTTCCGGATCGCTTCCCTCGGCGTTCTCGCGCAGCAACTGGCTTCCATCCGGACGGCCAACCATCGCCGTAAGCTGCAGCTTCCCGCCCGGCTGCTGCAGCGAGTAAGCCCCAATAGGCACCTGGCATCCGCCGCCCAGGCTTCCCAGCAGCGCGCGCTCGCACTCAATCGCCGCGCGCGTAGCCGGATCATCCAGAAAGCTCAGCAGCTCGCGTACATGGCTGTCGTTTTTGCGGCACTCAATTGCCAGCGCACCCTGGCCCACCGCCGGACACATAATTTCCGGCGCAATGATCTGCCGCACATTCTTGTCCAGCCCCAGGCGGCGCACGCCCGCCGCAGCCAGAATAATGGCCGCATACTCGCCGGACTCCAGTTTCCTCAGACGCGTATCCACATTGCCGCGCAGCGGAATAATCTCCAGATCAGGACGCACCGTCTTAAGCTGGCACTGCCTCCGCAAGCTACTGGTCCCCACGCGCGCATTCTTCGGCAGCTCGTCAAGGCTCGCATAGTGTATGGAGATGAACGCATCGCGCGGATCTTCGCGCTTCATAATGGCGGTAAGCTCGAATTCAGGCTGCAACTCCGTGGGGACATCTTTCAGGCTGTGCACCGCAAGATCCACGCGCTTGTCCGCCAGCGCTTCCTCGATCTCTTTGGTGAACATGCCCTTGGTCCCGACTTTGGCCAGGGCAACATCGGTAATTTTGTCCCCGGTGGTTTTAATGATCTCTATCTCGGTCTCGTGGCCCTGGCCACGCAGCAGACTGGCCACATGATTGGCCTGCCACAGCGCAAGCTGAGAACCTCTTGAACCGATACGCAGTTTCGCCATTTAGTCTTCGGTCTTCTTTCTGCCTGAATTTCCGCTCTTTGAATCCAAATTCTTGGGTTCAAGATTAAAGATGCGGCGGATCACATCCTCTATCGTCGCCGCTTCCGGGCTTGCCGCCGTGGATTTCAGCGTGGTAATCGGCGTGTGCAGCAGCTTATTGATGATACCGCGAGTCATCGCCTCAATGGCCGCTTCCTGCTCCGGAGAGATCTTTCCCAGCCGTCCGCGAATGCGGTCGATCTCCGCCTGGCGGATGGTCTCGCAGTATTCCTGCAGCGAAAGAATCGTCGGCACCACGTGCAGCGACTTCATGCGCGCGGCAAAGCGCTCCACTTCGGTCTCCACAATCTGCTCGGCCCGCTGCGCCTCTTTCCTGCGCTCGGCGCTGTTGCTGTCCGCCACCAACTGCAAATCGTCCACGTCGTACACAAACATGCCATCCAGCTTGTTCACATCCGGATGGACGTTGCGCGGCACCGCGATATCCACAAAAAACATGGGCCGGTTGCGGCGCCGACTCAGCAGCATCTCGCCATGCTCGCGGCGGAAAATCGGATCGGGAGCGCCGGTCGAAGTGAGCACAATATCCGCACACTCGGCCGTCTCGTACAGCCGCTCATACGGAATCGCCTCGCCGCCAAAAATCTCCGCCAGCCGCACCGCGCGCTCGTGCGTACGATTACAAACCAGCAGCCTGGCCGCGCCGTTAGCGGTGAGATGCCGCGCGGCCAGCTCCGCCATCTTGCCCGCGCCTACCAGAAACACCGTCCGCCCCTGAAGCGAGCCGAAAATTTTCTCTGCCAGTTGCACCGCTACTGCGGAAATGGAAATGCTCGAGCTGCCAACCGCCGTCTCCGAGCGCACGCGCTTGGCCACGGCAAATGCGCGGGAAAGCAGGGCATCCAGCGCGGAGTGGACCGCGCCTATCCCCCGGGCCACGGCATAAGCTTCTTTTACCTGCCCCAGAATCTGCGGCTCGCCGACCACCATGGAATCGAGGCTCGAAGCCACGCGAAAAACATGTCGCACTGCATCGCGTTGCTCGAATTCGTACCAGTGCCCATCCAGCGAGTCCTGGCTCACGCCAAAATAGCCGGGAAAAAATTTGCGCAGGTCGGCTTCCTGCCTAACCGTGGTCAGTACCTCAACGCGGTTGCAGGTAGAGAGCACCATCCCCTCTTCCACTCCCGGCTGCTCCACCAAATAGCGAACAGCTTCCGGCAGGCGGGCCTCGGGAACGGAGAGCCGCTCCCGCACTTCCAGCGGAGCGCTGTTATGGTTTATGCCAATGAGCTTAAAGTTCATGGAGAAACAAACCTGTGTACCGAGCTAAGCCCGTTGGCTGCCAGGACTACCAAAGCGGTGCAAAACGCACAGGCTGCCATATAAGCCGCCCGTTTGCCCCGCCAGCCTGCGCTCCAGCGTGCATACAGCAGAATCGTGTACAGCACCCACATTACAATGGCGGATAAAATCGTGGGATCGCGAAAAAACCCCGGCCCAAAGCGCGCCTCGGCCAGCACCGACCCCGAAATCAGGCCAAAGGTCATAAAAGGAAAGCCAAAGACCAGGCAACGATAGCCAATTTCATCAATAGTGGCCAGCGCCGGCAGCCGCGACCAGACCCCGCTCTTCTTCCCTTTGGCTTTGAGGTTCTTTTCCTGAATCAAATAAAGAATGCTGGCGAAGAAGCTGAAGATCAGGGCCGAATACCCGATCAGAATCAGCCCCACATGCATGTTTACCCAGCTGTTGCTCACCTGTGAGGCGCTCGCATCATTGCTGAGGGCGGAAGTCTGCGCCGAAAGCGTAAGCAGAAACACCAGCGGAAACACGGCAATTCCCGGCGAAACCGTCTTATACACCCCGTAAATCACCAGGAAAAAGGTCATCAGCAGAAAAGCCAGAAAAGACTCGATCTGGTGCAGAGAAGAAAGAGCGGCCGTGTCGCTGAGCATCACAATTTCCGTCAGGGACACAAAATGGAACACCATGCCCGACCCCGCCGCGCCCAGCATAACGCGGGTGAGCGTGCTGCGGTTGGTCCAGAGCGACATAACCGCGCCCAGCAGGCCGATTCCGTACAGTGTGAGAGCAACTCGTAACCAGAACAGCGGCATAAGAGTATGTGCATTATATAGCGGTTTTGGTTCTGGTCATCACAGGTTCCGGTGCCTATACTTTTTTGGCAGCGTCAGGTATTTCCCTGATCTGTACCATTCCAAGGGTGCACCCCACCGCCTGGGATATCCCTTCGATAAGAACGAAGGTCCGGTCAGGTAAAAATGGAGATCGACCGGGAGGGGGAGGCAGATTCCAAAACAGGCTTTACCACTGACTTGCGATGAACACAGATTTAGAACACCCCCGCCACAGCCGGGGGCGCCTCCACCCATCACGCGCAAAATCGGCACAGTGATTGGGCCTGTGCTGTATGAGCCCAAAGCAATACATGATTCCTGGGTGAATGAAACATTGGGCCGGCCGCACCCTTTTGAACATTATGAATGAGGCCGGCCGTTTGTTAACCCGCCAGGTGTTCGGTTAGCAGGTTTTAGTGGCCATCACCGTCGTCGCCGTGACGGCGGGTGAGCAGGTTATCGAAGGTGAAATCGGCCACATGGTTGCCCAGGTGCTTTCCGGCAGTCAGATCAAAATTGAAGTGCTGGCCGGAAAAAATGCGGCTGGCGGTGGCTTCATCGGCAGCGGCCCTGAATCCGTTAAACGTGCGCACGACGCCCGGCAATACCTCTGAAGTCACTGTCAATTGAATGCGCTCACTGTCAAAGAAGGAATCGAGGATCGTGGCAGCCGCATGACTGATGGCCGCATGCGCGCCGGGATAAGAAGGATCGGGTGCGGTATTGATGTTTTCCGGCAGCCAGTTGGGATCAGGAATCGTGGCCGGATTGGTGGCCGGATCCGCCGCGCGAATTGCGGTGACTGGGCGCCAGAAATTGTAGACATACTTTGCGTCGTAAAAGGCAATTACGGTATCGGCCACGGAGAAATTTACCAGCGCGAAAAGGCGAGCGCTCCGAGCCGTGTTGAGGTTGTGAGCAAGGGCGGCCGTCTGGCTGATTTCATTCCAGTAGTTTTGAATGTTTCCATTCCAGAACTTGCCCTGCAGCTTCTGGTCGGCTGTGGCCGCGGTGCTGTTGAGAATGCCCAGGGATTTGAGCTGATTGAAGTCATCGCTGTAGCGATCACTGGTGAGGGCCGGAGGCGGGCCAGGGCGAAACTGGCTGGCTGCTTCCAGGGCAAAAGGAGTCACCTTCGACCAGCCGGTGAACTGCGCTGGTTTGAAGTTGGTGGGAGTGAGCTGATAGGTGCCAGGCACATTGACTGGAACGAATACCGGTCCGGGGACCGACGAGCCGTCATGATTACGGATGGCCAGAATTTGGTCCGCTACGCTGGTTCCCACATTGACGCCCTCTGTCTTTTCATTGCTGTCGGGAATCTGGGCCAGGTCCTGCTGCAATTGGTTATCGAGCGTGGTCTGAAAGGCGGGATAGAGATTCAAGAGCACTTTGTGGGCCGCTGCGTCTGCCGCCGCATCCTGCGAAGCGTTTTTCGATACTCCGGCAAGATGGACCAGATATGGTTTGTGCGTCTGGTCGATAGCGTTGACCGCGTCATAGATGGCAGCATGCAAAATGGCGAAACTGCGCGTGGGATGAATGGTGGCTGGCTGCGCCCCCGGAGTGCGGACGATGGTCAGCAGAGTGCGGTTCCATTCAATCACGGGATTGACCGGAGCTTGCTGGGCCGCAAGCGAGACCAGGCAGAACAAAGCAGCTGCGAACAGAGCGGAAACCTTACGCGACTTTGAGATGAACGACATAAATACGAGTCCTTTCTTTTCTGTTAGGGGATGGTTTGAGTTACAAAGAGTTCAGGAAAGTCAGCAAATCCTGCTTTTGGCTGGGGTCGAGTTCACGGAAGCGCCGGCTGGCTTCTACGGCCTCTTCCCGATGCCGGCGAATGGCATCTTCCAGAGTAAGCGAGGCAAGGTCATGCATGTAGCGGGACCTCACGCGCAATCCCCACAAAGCCGAGGTACGCAGCTTGTTGGCTGTGTCCTGCGGGCCGGCCTGCACAATTCCGTCTCCGGTGCCCACGTCGTGCAGCAGGAAGTCGCCAAAGGGATGAACGATTTTGTTGCCGAGCGCATCGGGAACGGTGAACTGGCCGCCATTGATCTTTGTACCCGGAGGAGCGGTTGTAATGGACGATACATGGCAAACGGCGCAGCCAAGTTCATGAAACGTTCTTTCGCCGGCCTGCGCCGCTGGAGTCGCGGCCAGGGCCGTATCGCGCGGCGGAGCCATGGTGCCGCGAACAAACTGGGCAAAGTGGTCAATGTCTGCCAGTCCAAGGCTGTCGGGAACATCTTCGGGGTCCGACGTGGTCTTGCAAACCGTAGTTGTGTCTTTGGGGCGCAGCCGGTTGGTAACACCCATCTCATTCAGATAAGCGTCGCCAATGAAAGAGAGCAGCGTGCTGTGCTGGTCCTTCCAGCCGAACCGGCCTACGCGGGTTTGTCCTGGAGCTTCCAGAACCGGAACCTGAATGGCTTCACCATGAATTTTGCCCTCACTCAGGCGCGGTTGGTTTTCCGCGATGGTCAGCAGGGTTTGATCGTCAATGGACTCAACAAAACCGTCTCCAAGCGAACTCAGCACGGCGCGCAGAGTGCGAATATTTTCGGTGGCAGGCGTGTGCTCCTGGGCCTGGGTGCAAATGGAACGGTCATTGATGATGGAGCGGTTGGCAATGCTGTCTGCGCCGTCATTGATCAGTACCGTGGGATTTACAAAATTGCCTTGTGCGTCGCGATGTCCCACCCGGACCTCGGTGAACTGGCTCGCGGCCCCGCTCACTGGATTCTGATGGCAATCCACACAGGCCCGCGCATTGAACACCGGTCCCAGACCAGTGCTGGGATCATGGGTCTGTTCGAAAACCTTCTGATCGAGGGCATACGTGTCGCCCGCAGGCTCCTGTATGCCGTTGCTGACGCTTTGCGAACCCTGGTTGCTGACCAGAGTGGGCGTATTAAAACCGGTCGGCGCTTCCGTGCCGGTGGATTGAGCTATGCCAGCCAGCCCTGCGATGGCGGCGATAAATAAGCCGATGCAGAGCCAGAGATTTCTTTTGTTCATGGGGGACCCTCCTGAGGTGGAGTTGGGAATGGTGGTCTCGTTTGATGTGAATCGCAAAGAGTTCAAAGAACCAGCATGCATAAGCGCAAACCAGACCGGGGCTTCGGTATTCCCAGCCGGGATATTTTGTTTGGTAAAGAAAATATTTCTGAATTTTTATCTGGCAATAAGGCAACCAAACTCGCAAATGACGCGTCGTTTACGACGCAAAGTTCTTTAACACGACATTCATCTTTCACGCTGGACCACTCTTCGCCGGCCATCTCCGTATAATCGAAACTTTATGGCTACCACCACCACACAGGATCTGCGCCGCCAGATTGGCCAACTTCTGATACTGGGCTTCGACGGCGTCACAATGGACAGCAAGCTGAAGACCATGCTGGCGACACTTCAGCCGAGTGGCGTGATTTTATTTGCGCGCAATATTCAGAATGCGGAGCAGACGTGGGAGCTGCTGCGTGAATGCCAGGCCGCCGTCAGCACGCCCATGTTTCTTTGCGTGGACATGGAGGGCGGCACGGTGGACCGCCTGAAAAATGTGATTGCGCCCGCGCCCGCCGCGCAGGCCGTCTTCCAGACGGACAATCGCAAACTTTTCCGCATGCACGGCAACATCATCGGACTGGAAGCGCGGGCCCTCGGCTTCAACACCGATTTTGCGCCGGTGCTGGATCTCGGCCTCGAGCCTTCGCGTCCGGTGCTGACCTCGCGCACCGTATCGCCTGATCCAGCGGACGTTGTGCGCTATGCGCATGAATTCCTGAGCGGCCTGAAAGCCGCTGGCGTGCTGGGGTGCGGCAAGCACTTTCCTGGACTGGGCGAAGCCAGTCTCGACAGCCACAAAGATCTGCCCGTGGTAAACAAATCACTCCGGCAAATGCAGGCACACGACCTCGAACCTTATCGAGCGCTGCATCGCCAGCTTCCCTTCGTGATGGTGGCGCACGCAGCGTACCCTGAAGTGACGAAGAACAATTTGCCCGCTTCCCTCTCCCGCAAATGGATGCAGGAGATTCTGCGCAAAAAGATCGGCTACAAAGGCCTGATCATTTCGGACGATCTGGAAATGGGCGGAGTGCTGGCGGCTGGCTCCATTGAAGAAGTCGCGGTGGGAACGCTGCGCGCAGGCGCGGACATGTTTCTGGTTTGCCATAACGACGAACTGGTCTGGAGAAGTTACGACGCGGTGCTGCGTGAAGCGGAGCGCGACCGCCGCTTTGCCACACAGATTTCTCTGGCGGCGGCGCGAGTTATGGCCGTGAAGAAGCGTTCCGCCGGGCTGCGCAGCTTCCCCGCGCGTCCCAAAGAAAAAGTAGTGAAGACACTGCGTAAAATCATGACCAATTTTGCGCATGTGATTGAGGGCGGTGGCGAGTGATTGTCGCCGGGGTCATGAGCGGAACTTCAGCCGACGGAATTGACGTGGCCCTGGTCCGAATCCTGGGCCGGGGCTTTGATCTGCGTTTCGAATTGCTGGGACATAAGCACTTCGAATATCCCAGTGCAGTGCGCAATGCAGTGCTGAAAGCTATGAACGCAGGAAGTATGCGCGTGGCCGATCTGGCCCGCCTGAATTTTCTTCTGGGCGAACTGTATGCCGAGGCGGTGCTGACAACCCAGCACCGGACGGGAGCAGCAAAGCTGCAACTCATCGGTTGTCATGGACAAACGATCTATCATCAGGGCATCCCGGCGAAGTATCTGGGGCGGGAAATTGCCTGTACATGGCAAACTGGCGAGGCCTCGGTGATTGCGGCGAAACTGCAGGTCCCCGTGGTGTCTGATTTTCGCCCGTCGGATATGGCCGCCGGCGGCAAGGGCGCGCCGCTGGTACCCTTTCTGGATTACGTAATCTTCCGCCATCGCCGCACTGGCAGGATCGTGCAAAACCTGGGAGGCATCGCCAATCTTACGGCCATCCCCGCGAATGCCCGGCCTGAAGCTGTGCTCGCGTTCGATACCGGCCCAGGAAACATGGTGATGGACCAGCTGGCGCAGGAGTTGTTCAGCGCAAGCTACGATCGTGATGGAGAGATTGCCGACCGCGGACGCGTGCGCAAGCCATTGCTGGAAGCCTGGCTCAAAAATCCTTTTTTTAACGATTCACCGCCCAAGACAGCCGGGCGGGAAGAATTTGGTCGGGCTTATGTAAAAAAACTTCTGCGCGATTGCGGACGAGTCGCCAAAGAAGATCTCATCGCCACGGCGACTGCTCTGACCGCCCGCTCCATTGCCCTGGCGATCGAGAAATTCGTTTTGCCCAAAGGCAGGTATCGGGATTACATCGTCTCCGGCGGTGGAACCAGCAACAAGGCGCTGTTGCGTATGCTCACCGAAGAAACCGCCAGGCTGGGCCTAAAGCTGCGGCACTGTGATGACTTTGGTATTCCCAGCCAGGCCAAAGAAGCAGTAGCCTTTGCGCTGCTGGCTTACCAGACGTGGCATAAACAACCAGCGAATATTCCTTCCGCCACCGGCGCGGTCCGGCCGGCAATTTTGGGGAAGATTTCACATGTGTAGCCACAAAGCACGCAAAGCGACAACAAGGTGCTTGTCGTTTCAGAGTCCCCTTCGCGTCCCTTCGTGTCCTTTGTGGTTTATGGCCCTGGCTCTGATTCTGTTCTGTCTTTCGTGCAACAAACCTGCCGATCCCAACACGCTGGTGGTCATCATCGAGAACACGCCGGCGAATCTCGATCCCCGCGTGGGTACGGACGCGCAGTCGGAGCTGATCGATGAACTGCTCTTCGACTCGCTGGTGCGCAAGGATGAGCACTTCAATCTGCGTCCGGCAGCGGCGGCATCATGGGATATTCCCGACCCGCAAACTTATATCTTCCATCTGCGCCATGACATTCGTTTTCATGATGGCCGTCCGCTCACCGCGCGCGACGTCAAGTGGACTCTGGATTCCATGCTGAACCACACGGTCATCAGCCTCAAGGCCAGCACGTACAAGCTGCTGAATCGCGTTGAAGCTCCCGACGATTTCACGGTCGTCATTCATCTTACGGAGCCATACGCGCCAATGCTGTGGAACCTGAGCGAAGGAGCTTTCGGCATTGTGCCTTACGGCACGGGCAAAGAGCTGAGCGACAAGCCGGTGGGTTCCGGGCCGTTTCGCTTTGTCCGGCTTGCTCCGGACAGCGAAGTTGTTTTAGAGCGCAACGACAACTACTGGGGAGAGCGTGCGCACGTGGGCGGCGTTCGCTTTGCCATTGTTCCCGACACCACCACGCGCGCGCTGGAACTGCGCAAAGGCAGCGCCGATCTGGCTTCCATCAATTCCCTGCCCGCGGACATGGTGCGAGCGCTCTCGCACGATCACAACCTGCAGGTAGACCGCCACCCTGGCACCAGCCTTTCGTACCTCACCTTCAATTTGCGCGATCCCATTCTCGGGGATGTTCGCGTGCGCCATGCTCTGGCCCATGCCATAGATCGCGGGCTGATTCTCCAGTATCTTTTTGGCGGCGCGGGTCGGCTGGCCGAG